>ENA-OQES01000353-OQES01000353.1-human-gut-metagenome-genome-assembly--contig:-NODE-353-length-19915-cov-2.327977_pt1 | contig 19915 bp, 18 predicted proteins | sample MGYA00242798_ERZ504641 | MGnify/ENA primary metagenome ERZ504641 (study PRJEB26092, sample SAMD00036327) | human gut metagenome | host: Homo sapiens | study: EMG produced TPA metagenomics assembly of... | reverse complement strand
GAAAGCATACAATAACCAAAGTTCAAGGTAGCATCCCTATCAAAAGAATAGATATTCAGACAAAGAGAACTTTGATTCTTTTGCAGTTAAACAAATAATATTCACCCATTCTTGAGTCTAATCTATCAATTGTATCATGTACTTTACACAAACGGCTTCACTATAGATGGAATCGATATCCGTGCATTGGAATATATACCCAGTTCCGATGGCATAGATATTGATTCGTCCAATGATATACTGATTACTTCCACCCGCATTGAGGCACATGATGACTGTATCTCCATCAAATCCGGACGAGACGAGGACGGACGCAGAGTAGGACGTCCCAGTGAAAACATTCTGATAGAAAACTGTCATTTTGCATACGGTCATGGTGGAGTGGCTATGGGCAGTGAAATATCAGGAGGCATACGCAATGTAACCATACGTTCCTGCCTGATGGATAACGAAAACTGGAGCCCCTTACGTTTTAAAAGTCAGCCCAGCCGCGGCGGAACTGTGGAAAATTATCACTTTTGAAGATATTACCATCAAAGGAGCGCGCAGTATCTTTGATATCAATATGGAATGGCGTATGGTTCCTCCGCTTTCACCTGCACATTATCCGCTGACCTGTTTGCGCAATATCCATTTCAAGAATATAAATGGAGAAGCACAATCAGCAGGAACCATGTATGGTTTTAAAGAGGCTCCATTCGGAAATGATACATTCTTTTTTTGAGAATTGCCATATCAAAGCTCAAAAAGGATTAAGCATCTCAAATGTGGCCAATGTTAATTTTAAAGGTTTTGGAACTAGAGATAAAAGAAGGAGAAAAGATTTATGAACGGTCTGCAAATAAAGACAAATAACCCAATAAGAACACTGATAAATAAAAAATACACTCGAAATGCGTACACATGCATAATATTCAAGGAAGATGTACACATTTCCATTGTAGGAAATCCCAGACCATCCTATTTTTGCGCTACCATTAAAACACTAAAACAACATGATGAAGAAAAAATTAATACTATCATTCTTTTTTGTTGCATTAGGTTTTGGAGTTGTAAAAGCACAAGACTTGCCGGACAAAAAAGAAACGTTGAAGACTGTTACAAAAGTCAATGATTACTTCATGAAGAAGTATGCCGATTATCGTACTCCTTCTTTTGTAAAAAATGTAACCCGTCCCAGTAATATCTGGACACGCGGAGTATATTATGAAGGATTAATGGCTCTTTACTCCGTCTATCCACGCGATGACTATTATAAATACGCTGTCGATTGGATCAATACCACGATGGGATTCCGCAACGGTACCACCACTCGCAATGCTGATGATTACTGTGCCAGCCAGACTTACATTGATTTATATAACATTTGTCCTGATCCGGAAAGAATCCGTAAGGTCAAAGCCAATATAGATATGCTGGTCAACACTCCTCAAGTAAATGATTGGTGGTGGATTGACGCCATCCAAATGGGAATGCCTGTATTTGCCAAACTGGGCAAAATTGACCGGAGAACGAAAAATATTTCGACAAAATGTGGGATATGTATGAATATACCCGTAACAAACATGGTGAGAATGGCATGTACAACCAAAAAGAAGGTTTGTGGTGGAGAGACCAAGACTTTGATCCCCCTTACAAAGAACCTAACGGTAAGAATTGCTATTGGAGTCGTGGTAATGGATGGGTATATGCAGCACTGGTACGTGTATTGGATGAAATTCCTACTGATGAAAAATCATCGCGCCGACTATATCAATGATTTCCTGACCATGAGTAAAGCTATCAAAAATTGCCAACGTACTGATGGTTTTTGGAATGTAAGTATGCATGACGAATCAAACTTCGGAGGTAAAGAAACCAGTGGCACCGCTTTATTTGTATATGGCATGGCATGGGGGTACGTAACGGACTGTTGGACAGAAAAGAATACCTGCCAGTCTTGTTGAAAGCATGGAATGCTATGGTGAAGGATGCCGTTCACCCTAACGGCTTCCTAGGACTTGTACAAGGAACCGGAAAAGAACCGAAAGACAGTCAACCTGTCACATACGATAAAGTACCCGACTTTTGAAGATTTTGGAGTAGGGTGTTTCCTGCTCGCCGGAAGTGAGGTTTACAAATTAAATTAATAATATGATTGGTTAGTGAATCGAGTTTTTCATAGACTATGATTTAAAGGTTAGATTTAGGTTAAGTAAAAAGGAGCGACTGTGAAGCCGCTCCTTTTTGTTCTATCAATCATACGTTTTCAATCAGTAATAGAAAATACCAATACCCCTGCTGTAGGAATTACCGGCTCTCCTATCAGCACTTTGGCTCCCGAAGGAAGTACGAACTTATAAGGTTTATCTGTATAATTCAGTACAATCCCCATACCATTGCGGTACTCTAAAGTAACACCGTATGGTAAATCCATCACAGGAATATTCAATTGCGCATATAGTTTCTTCAAAATATCTTTCTCCAATAATCCGTCCGTACTATCCACTCCCACGTAAGTAACAGTACCTTTTCCCAACTTACGAGTAGTGACTGCCGGTTTTCCTTCATAAAATTCCTGTGTATAAGTAGCCCATACTTGTGAATCCTTACCCGGTTTCAATATCTCTCCCCAAGTATTCCACGTATATTCTTTTCCATCCATCCGTAATTTGCCCGGTTCTTCAGGAAGTAATAAATCATAAAACTCCATTTCATTACCGGTCAGTTCATTTATCATGGAACCGAAAGGAGCTTCGGGTAAACGTCCATGGCGGTCTTTTTGGGCTGTACGGCAAGTTAAGACCAAATTACCACCCTTCTTTACATAATCAGTCCATCTGTCTACCAATGCCTTGTCAGCCAATTGATAAGCCGGAGCTATGATCACAGGATAAGAGGAGAACTCCTTGCTTTCACTGATAAAATCTACGGGCGCGCCCAAAAGATTTCAACGTGCGATAATATTTCTCAATATGCCCTAATGTATTCCATGTACGAATTTTGCTTCTGGCGCTCAATGCTCCATGAACTTTTCATGATTCAAAAAGAATGGCAGTACGACGCGCCCAAATAATCGGCCGGTTTCACCTCACGAGCAGCAACCTGTACCCCGCAGCTGTCTGATTTCTTTCATGAACTGCTCATATTCACGTCCACCGGGAGTTACCGTTGTTCCGTCTGTACCTACAATGCCGTAGTGATATTGTTCCGTGCCATACAGAGGCTGGCGATAACGATAAGTACAGATAAAGTCGCCTCCACCGGCAAATACGCTCCACATCCATAAACGGATAGCTCCGGGCAGCGGTTGAGGATTGATACTCCCCCAATTCACCTGCCCTGGCTGAAGTTCCATTACTCCATAAGTACCTTGTATGGGTCTGAAAAACGTCATTGGCAAAAGCAATACGCAACGGATTTCCCACTCGATATCCGCGACGGCCGATCCCTTCATTGTCTCCATACACCATATAGCGAGTATAACTTTGAAAATCAAGTGCAGGGCTGCCACCTATATGTCCTTCCTCATAATTAGGAATATAGTTAGTAGTCACCCATTGGTTCTTTGCATATTTTTTGAATCAACAAACATTGTTCATTCAAAAATGTCGTTTGTCTGACTGGCAGCAAAACGGCGGTAATCCAAAATTCTGATGATGATTCATAAACATCTGGGCAGTTTTAGGAAGAGTTATTTCATCAAAAGAAGAATAAACCTCACTCCAAAAAAGGCCGTTCCCCAGGCATCATTCAATGCTTTAATGTCATGATGATATTTTTCACGTAAAAAATCCCGGAAAGCCAGTTCGGCTTTCGGATTATAATCAAATTGTACGGCCGGCTCATTATCGAGCTGCCAGCCGATTATTCTGGAATCATTTCCATAATGCTGAGCTAACTTCTCTATCATTTTATAAGCCAGTTCTCTATAAACGGGAGAAGCAAAAGAAGCATGTTGACGTGCTCCGTGATCAAGCACGGTACCATTTTCATTTTTAATCAAAATTTTCAGGGTATTTACGGCTCAGCCATACCGGTGGAGTTGCCGTAGAAGTACACATAATGACTTTCAAATCATATTTGGCAGCCAAAGCCACCGCTTTATCCAACCAGGCAAAATCATATTTTCCCTCTTCCGGTTCCAATTGCGCCCAAGCAAATTCCGCGAAATGGGTGAATTCAAAACCCAAATCATGCATCTGTTTAAAATCTCTCTCCCATTGACTCTCATCCCAATGCTCAGGATAATAATAAGCACCGGTCAAGGTCAAATCCTTGTCTTTAAACCAAGGCTGTTGTGCAAAAATGTCCTCCGGCCAAAGAACAAGCCAAAAGAACGGTCACAAATCGTTTTTACATGATAAAACTAGTAATTTAATAGATTTTCCATTCCCATAATCCGGCTGCACCTTTATCTATGTGCAAACGCAAATAACGTACTTTATCTCCCACCGTTACCACATGAGGTGAACATGCCTTCACCTCTTTTACTCCGGCACAAGGTTGCCAATTAGTACCATCATTGGATTTTTCCGAGATGCCAGGCATGGCCTTCAGCAGGGTGTACAAAGGCAAATTGACACTCCGTTACCTGCATGGCTTCACCCAAATCCACCATCAGCCAAGGATGATCATCATTTGTTTCTGCCATCCAGCGTGTTCCATTAGACCGGTCGCCTGCATTTCCAGGGTGATATATATGTGTGCGTTCCACCTTGACAAGCGAAGTTTTATCGGCCAAAGGACAATTAGGCTGAGTTTCTATTTCAACCTTAGAAGTACGGGGAGAACGTACGCTGGATGCACTGAAAGAAGCTTTCAGCGCCTTATTTTCGCGCTGTTCCTGGCTGACAGCCAAGTAACCAACTCCCTTTTCATCAGGAACAAGTGTCTTTATAGTGCCATCCTCATTAAATTCCATCCGATTGGCATATACTTGGCGGGTAGTTCCTCCGTCACCGTACTCCAGATATACGAAAATATAATCGTCTGTTTCTTCATTATAAAATACATTCCCATGTCCCGGCCCCCAAAATCATTATCGGCAATGGATGAAAAAATGAAAAATTATCATTGCCTTCGGGCTTTTCAAAGCCCGACAAAGGGGACTGCCGGCTCATCATGTAAGCATTTACATAATTCTGATTCCCTCTCAAAGTATAGATGTAATAATAAATACCTTTACGTTTAAACATAACCGGCCCTTCCGAATACCCTTGACGAGCCGTACTCATCACAACAGTATCACCGGTTAAATGCTGCCAATCGTCAGTCATACGGGCAGCCATCCGGCGGCGCCAGAATAAATAAGCAGTTCCATCATCATCCACAAAAGGTTCCCCATCTATATCCGGAGCAATACAAGATTGATCAAACCCATCCAAAGAATGAGAAGATATAGAATTACGTCCGGCAAAAAGGAAAGGACCTTCGGGACGGTCGGACTTCAGCACATAGGTACGTGCATTCTCATCCGGTTTTACAAAAGTGGTATAAAGATAATATTCACCATTCTTCTCCACTACTCTTCCAGGTGCCCAATAACGAAAATATCCCGTCTTTTTCTCTCCTTTGGCATTGACATATTCATGTCTTTTATGCCAATCGAATCCCACAATATGTGATCCGTCAAAACTCCAGTTTACAAAATCTTTAGATTTCCATACCACAGGAGTTCCTGCTTGTGACAATCCTTTATCAATATCAGTAGTACCATAAAGATAATAAGTATCACCAAATTTGGATAAAGAAGGATCAGCGATATTATCCGGAATAAGAGGATTGAAGTGATGGATACGAAGCAATTTATCAAGTACAGCCTTCTCTACGGTAAAAGCAGTTCCGTGACGGGTTCCTTTTGGAAAAGATACACGGTCGGACACATCTTCCCATGTCTTTCCATGATCACGACTGCAAACAGCTCCATATTTATGATTACGGTATTTATCAAAATAGACATAAAGAGCATCATCTACAAAAAGTGGCGCAGGTCCCTCACACCAATAATTTCCTGTAATGGAAGGAGAAACGGTAGTAGGAAATCCATCCTCTATCCGTGTTGTCCGTGTTATTCTCAAATTCTTCTCTGCCGGCAACGAGTTTTCATTCTTCACCACCATAATCAAGTCTTTCATCACCGGATCGCGTACAATAGCTGCATCAATCACACTGAAATCGGGATTAAAGAACAGTTTGGTTTCAGAAAATGTATTAAAATCCTTCGTCGTAACATAGTAAATACGATGGTTCAGCCCTTTCTCACTCTCAATGACCGGCACTTCCTTGTGACGTCCGGGAATGGTCGTTGCCCAAAAAATATAATAAGTTTGCGAAGCTTCATCATAAAACAATTCAGGTGCCCAGCAATTATGTGCAGCAGGCTCATGCATCATTACCGGAATAGAACGCTGCTCACTCCAATGGATTAAATCGGGAGAAGAGGCGTAACCTATAATCCGGTCTGTCCAACTGGAAGTCCACACCATGTGAAAGGTTCCGTCCGGCGCCTGACAAATACTAGGGTCACGCATCAGACGATCCTTCCCGACCGTAGGTATCAAGAATGATTTTCCATGATTCAGAGGAGTCCATGTCAGCCCATCCAAACTATAAGCCAAATGAAGACCGTCCCGACTGTCATTAATGAAATAAGAGAACAAATAAGCCGTATCACCGGCAAATAATCCGGAAACTGCCCCTAACAAGCAGAACAAACTGAATAATCGTTTTTTCATGTATACAATGATTTAATTGTGAGCATACAAAGATAAAAAGGAGATTTGGACTTTTTTCTGCACATACAAGGCATATCCATGTAAAATCGTACAAATATATCGCACATTACCCCTATTTATACGAATTTCCATCTATATGTACTTCTTTCTATTTACATGCAGATGAAAAGACCTTAATTTAGCAACATCAAATTCAAAGTTAAAAAGATACTATGGAAAAAAACGTTATTGACAATCTGCCTAGTATGGATGTGCTTCTCGTTAAGCGCACCAAAAAATTATTGACTTATCCGGAAAATGGTCATTCAGTATAGACCGTCAGGATAATGGAGAAAAAGAAAAATGGTTCAGCCACACTTTGAATGACTGCATCAACCTGCCCGGTTCCATGCCCGAGAAACTGAAAGGTGATGAGGTTACCGCAAAGACCCAATGGACAGGCAGTCTCTATGACAGTTCCTACTATTATAATCCATACATGGAAAATACCGTAAAGAAGGTAATATTAAATTTCCATTCTTTCTGACTCCCGACAAACATTATGTAGGAGCTGCTTGGTATCAGAAAGAGGTGAATATACCTGCCGACTGGAAAGGTGAACGTATTTTGTTGTTCCTGGAACGTCCCCATATAGAAACAACCGTATGGGTGAACGGACAAAAGACAGGAATGCAGAATAGTCTTTGTGTTCCCCATCAATATGATATAACCCGTTATGTCCGTCCCGGAAAATGTACTATCACCATCCGGGTGGATAATCGTATCAAAGAAATCAATGTCGGACCGGATTCGCACAGCATAACCGACCAGACCCAAGGAAACTGGAACGGCATTGTAGGACGCATCTGTCTGCAAACGACTCCGAAAACATATTTCGATGATATTCAAATATATCCGGAACCGGAACAAAAACTGGCACGTGTCAAAGTCGTCATCAAAGGTACAGGCACTGCAAAAGTAAAATTATCAGCAGAGAGCTTCAATACGAATCAAAAAGCATATAGTTCCCGCCATACAACAAGAAATCAAACTTAACAAAGGAGTGACGGAAACAGAAATGGTATTACCTATGGGGAATGATATGCTGCTATGGGATGAATTTCATCCGGCCCTGTACAAACTGAAAGCAGAAGTCACCAATGGGCAAAAAAACTGAGATAAAAGAAATACAATTCGGTATGCGCCGATTTGAAATCAAAGGTAAATGGTTTTATGTAAACGGGCGCAAAACCCAGCTTCGCGGAACAGTTGAAAACTGTGACTTCCCGTTGACCGGTTACGCCCCGATGGATGTAGAAAGTTGGGAACGGGTATTCCGTATCTGTCGCAGTTATGGACTGAATCACATGCGTTTCCATTCATTCTGTCCTCCCGAAGCCGCTTTTATGGCTGCCGACCGGGTAGGATTCTATCTGCAACCCGAAGGTCCGAGCTGGCCCAATCATGGTCCCAAATTAGGTTTGGGACAACCTATTGACAAATATCTGATGGACGAAACCATCGCATTAACCAAAGAATATGGCAACTATGCTTCTTATTGCATGTTGGCATGCGGAAACGAACCTAGCGGACGCTGGGTAGAATGGGTGACCAAGTTCGTAGAATATTGGGAAAAGAAGGATCCCAGACATGTATATACCGGAGCATCGGTAGGCAACGGATGGCAATGGCAACCTCGCAACCAATATCATGTAAAGGCTGGGGCACGTGGCCTGACCTGGTCCAAGAAACAACCGTCCACCCAAGACGACTATCGTTTCCAAAATCATCTTGACACCGTGAGACAGCCCTACGTATCCCATGAAACAGGTCAATGGTGCGCTTTCCCCAATTTCAATGAAATACGTAAATATACAGGCGTCAATAAAGCCAAGAACTTCGAGATTTTCAAAGACATTCTGGCTGACAACCACATGAGCGACCAAGCCCATCTATTTATGATGGCCAGCGGAAAGTTGCAAGCCCTTTGTTACAAATATGAAATAGAAAAGACACTCCGCACGCCCGATTATGCCGGTTTCCAATTATTGGCACTGAACGATTATTCGGGTCAGGGAACTGCACTGGTAGGTGTTCTCGATGTTTTCTTTGAAGAAAAAGGATATATCAACTCTGCAGAATGGAGACGTTTCTGCTCACCTACAGTTCCACTGATGCGTACAGATAAATTTGTATATAATAACAAGGAAATTTTAAAGGCGGATATTGAAATCGCTCATTTTGGTGCCGAGGCATTAAAACAAGCAGAAATTGTATATACGTTAAAAGACGAATATGGCAAAGTATATGCGCAAGGCACATTGGCAACACAAGACATTCCTGTCGGAAATTTAAATCGCACAGGTAGCCTTGAGTTTCCGCTTACTGATATCCAAGAGGCTTAAAAAGCTGAATCTGGAAATACGCATTACGGGAACAGAAGCTGTAAATGACTGGAATTTCTGGGTTTATCCCGCCCAAGTGACAATAGCCGAAGGAAAAGTATACACTACCGACACCTTGGATTCGAAAGCCCTGGAAATTCTTCAGAATGGTGGAAATGTGCTTATTACAGCTGCGGGCAAAGTGAGTTATGGTAAAGAAGTGGTCCAGCAATTCACTCCTGTATTCTGGAACACCTCCTGGTTCAAAATGCGTCCTCCTCATACCACAGGTATCTTAGTGAACCCCAAACACCCGTTATTCCGTCAGTTTCCGACAGAATATCACAGCAATCTGCAATGGTGGGAACTGCTGAATCGTGCTCAAGTGATGCAATTCACCCACTTTCCACCCGCTTTCCAACCTACGGTTCAAAGCATCGACACTTGGTTTATAAGCCGCAAGATAGGTATGTTATTCGAAGCCAATGTATTAAATGGGAAAGTGCTCATGACAAGCATGGACATTACCTCCCAGCCAGAGAAACGCATTGTAGCCCGTCAGATGCATAAAGCCATTTTGGATTATATGAATTCGGACCAGTTCCGTCCGCAATTTACTGTAACGCCTCAACAAATCAGTGAGTTGTTCACAAAAATCAGCCGGTGACATAAAAATCTTATACCAATGACTCTCCGGATGAACTAAAACCGAAAATCAATTAATAACAATCTATATCAATCATGAAACAGATAGCCCTATTAGCTCTTGGACTTTTAGCGACATTAGGAGTCGAAGCACAAACTTACAAATTCGATTTTACCACAGGTAAAAAGACGAAAGACGGTTATACCAAAATAACTCCCGCCGACAGATACTCGGAGGAAAAGGGATACGGATATGACAGACAGCCCTCTCCGGAAGGTAAAAGTACAGCTCCATTCTTTTTCTCTGTTACGGTTCCCGATGGAAACTACCATGTTACAGCCGTGATAGGAAACAAACGCGCTGCCGGAGAAACAACAGTGCGAGGAGAATCACGCCGCCTTTTCTTCGAAAATGTGAAGACGAAAAAAAGGGGAGTTAAAATCTTGTACATTCGTGATCAACAAGCGCAACACACATATTTCGGAAAAAGAAAATGTGCGCATCAAACCGCGTGAACGCCAAAAATTGAACTGGGATGACAAACTTACTTTGGAATTCAACGGGGATGCACCCCAATTGTCCGAACTGATTATTGAGAAAGTAAATAATGTACCCACCGTATTCCTATGCGGTAACTCCACGGTAGTAGACCAGGACAATGAACCTTGGGCAAGCTGGGGACAAATGATTCCCCGCTTCTTCAATGACAGCATTTGTTTTGCCAATTATGCAGAATCCGGCGAAAGCGCCAATACTTTTATCGGTGCAGGACGACTGAAAAAGGCATTGACACAAATGAAACCCGGAGATTATATTTTTATGGAATTCGGTCACAACGACCAAAAGCAAAAAGGTCCCGGTAAAGGAGCTTATTATTCATTTATGACCAGCTTGAAAACATTCATTGATGAGGCAAGGGCACGAGGAGCCTATCCTGTACTGGTAACCCCGACACAACGCCGCAGTTTCGATGAAAACGGGAAAATCAGAGATACTCACGAAGATTATCCCGAAGCAATGCGCTGGTTGGCTGCCAAAGAAAACGTTCCTTTGATCGATCTCAACGAAATGACCCGTACCCTCTATGAAGCAATCGGGGGTGGAACCTTCCAAAAAGGCATTCGTACATTATCCTGCCGGAACCTATCCGGGACAAAACAGGGTATTGGCAGATAATACCCACTTCAATCCTTACGGAGCTTATCAAATCTCCAAATGTATCATTGAAGGAATAAAGAAAGCGGGATTACCTATCTCTAACTATTTGCGCAGCGACTATTCCGGTTACAATCCTGCACATCCGGATGCTTTGGACAGTTTCAAATGGAATGACAGCCCGTTTACAGAAATTGAAAAGCCGGACGGCAATTAATTTAAAAGTAGGAACAAATGAACAACAAAACATTATTATTAACCCTATCATTTACCTTAGGTACCCTCTTTACCAATGCCCAATCCCTCCCCGGATTCCAATGGGGAGAAGGGATGGGAACTCCTGACCTTTCGTGGACTGCCCAAGTAGGAGCCAAAACCTATCCGAAGGGAAAAATATTCCAAGCAGCCGATTACGGATTGAAAAATGACAGCACCCGGTTAAGCACTGCCGCCCTGCAGAAAGCCATTGACGAATGCCACCGTTCCGGAGGGGGAACAGTGGAAGTAGCCCCGGGATACTACCGGATTGGTGCCATCTACCTGAAAAGTAATGTAAACCTCCACCTCAACCAAGGTACGACGCTGATAGCCAGCGAGGATATTGATTTATACCCCGAAATGCGCTCCCGCGTGGCAGGTATCGAAATGGTATGGCCCTCGGCAGTCATCAATATTCTGGATGCGGAAAACGCAGCTATCAGCGGAGCAGGTACGTTGGATTGCCGTGGAAAAATATTCTGGGATAAATATTGGACCATGCGGAAGGATTACGAGAAACGCAAACTGCGGTGGATTGTGGACTACGACTGCAAACGCGTAAGAGGTATGCTCATCTCGAACAGCCGCCATATAACACTGAAAGACTTTACCTTGATGCGTACCGGATTTTGGGGTTGCCAGGTGCTGTATTCCGACCAATGTACCTTGAACGGACTGAAAATCAATAATAACGTAGGGGGGCATGGTCCCAGTACGGATGGTATTGACATTGACTCCAGCACCAATATCCTGATTGAAAACTGCGAAGTAGATTGCAACGATGACAATATCTGCCTGAAAGCCGGACGGGATGCCGACGGCCTGCGTGTAAACCGTCCCACAGAAAATATCATTGTTCGTGGATGCATTGCACGTAAAGGTGCGGGACTGATTACCTGCGGCAGCGAAACTTCAGGCTGCATCCGAAATGTATTGGGATATAACCTCCAAGCATACGGAACCTCTTCCACCCTCCGTCTGAAATCTGCCATGAACCGCGGCGGAACCGTAGAAAATATCTACATGACCCAAGTGACAGCAGACCATGTCCGCCATGTACTGGCAGCGGACCTGAACTGGAACCCCAGCTATAGTTATTCTACTTTGCCGGCTGAATATGAAGGTAAGGAAATTCCCGAACATTGGAAGGTTATGCTGACTCCTGTCACACCTAAAGAAAAAGGGTATCCGCATTTCCGTAATGTATGGCTCAGCGATGTAAAAGCTACTAATGTGCAAACCTTTATCACCGCTGCCGGCTGGAATGAGGAACTGCCTTTGCAGAATTTCCATATTTCCGGCATAAAAGCCAAGGTAAATAAAGCAGGAAGCATTATCTTTACCGAAGACTTCCACCTGGAAGATGTCCGGTTACAAGTAGAAGACGGCAGTCGTGTGGAAGTAAAAAAACAATAAGAACGCACAAATCGATATCAGCTATGAAAACAACATGGAATTATAGCCGGCGGCTACTTCCGTTCTTTCTCTGTATGCTGTTGTCTGTCTTTGGCAACAACGCCCAGACTCTTCCCTTCCGTTTATCCAAAGGTGCGGGAACTTTCCGTCTGGGAGTGGTTTGCGGCAATGAAAGTTGCTGGCTGGACCAATGCAGTGTCAAGAAAAAGGGACAGGCTTATACCATTAAAGATAAATTATGGAAAGAAGGTGAAATAAAGCTGATTGTATGTCCATTGACGGATAGTAATGGTTTTATCATGGAGGTTTCGGGTGAGCGATTACCCGAAGAGCTCAAACTTTGCTGGGCCTTCGGTGCATGCGACGGTGCAGACGACTCTGCCGTAACAGACAACAGTATTCCGGTAGCCTCCTGCTTCCATAATGTATTCAGTATAGAAGGAAACGCTTTTACCACCTATTATGGTGAAAGCATGAAACTGAGAACGGTTCATGGGGATATCTCCCATCGGTTCCGATATTCGTCTGTCCGACGGACATAAACAAGCATCCCCGGCTTGCTTTATTTCAACTCCGGTAAAAAATGACAGATGCCCCCGTCATCTCTGCCCTATACCCGTGGAAACCGCAAGAAAAGCTCTACTTCTGTTTCTACCAACGAGGCGATTATAATTATTTCATGCTACCCGGACTATTCGGGAAAGAACATAAACCCGATCAAATGAAACGATTGTATCCATACCTGTTCTTCCTTTTCCTATGCCTGTCTGCCCAGGCACAGGAATTCAAGGTGTACCAATTTCCGGCAGATAAGGTTCCTGCCATAGATGGCAATACCCACGACTGGGATTGCGTTCCGGCTGATTATAAGATAACGGAAGCAGCTTTAAAGGAAGACGAGGGAAAACATGCACAGCCGGACACTACCACCTTGAAAGTCAGTGTCAAAGTAGGTTGGTGTGCAGAAACTCAGAAGTTGTATTTTCTATATGAAGCATACGATAATTATTGGCGGTTCAGTGAGAACTCCTTGAACACGGATATTTTTGAAGTAGTGGTGGATGGCGATTGTTCAGGGGGGGCCGTTCATCGACCGTTTTCATCCCACAGCTCCCAAAGATGTGTGGCAAGCCTGGTTCAAATTTCACGGATGCCATGCCCAGAACTATCACATCTTCACCCCGGCTCACGGCAATGACTGGTGTATGTTATGGGGTCCTCAGGTATGGCTGAAACAAAAGCCATACGCTGATTATGCCTATCAGTACTCTTTCAAGGAGGGAGAAGCGGGTAAGCTGGTATTGGAATTCTATATCACCCCCTTTGACCATGCAGATGCCGACGGTCCCGAACTATCTCGCCCTACTTTATTAAAGGAAGGAAATGAAATCGGACTATGCTGGGCGGTGATTGACTGGGATGCCCACCCTGCCTCTAAAGACGGATTCTGGAATTTATCCGATGAGCATACCATGTATGGCAATGCATCTTATTTACGTAAATTCAAACTAATGCCCATTCAGTAAAAGCAAAGACAGACCATGAAACAACTCATACTCTTCCTTTTTATGCCTCAGCACATGGACAGCACAGGCAAAGATCTATAATGTAAAAGATTACGGAGCGAAAGCCGACGGTACTACCATTGACACCCCTGCCATAAACCGGGCCATTGAGGAAGCTGCCTCCCAGGGGGGAGGAACCGTTTATTTCCCTGCGGGAGAATACGCGTGCTATTCCATACGTTTGGCCAGTCATATACATCTGTATATAGAACAAGGAGCACGGATTGTCGGCGCCTTTCCATCAGCAACGGAAGGCTATGACCCGGCAGAACCGAATGAACACACCCAATTCCAGGATTTCGGGCACAGCCACTGGAAGAACTCACTTATTTGGGGAATCGGTCTGGAAGACATCACCATCAGCGGACCGGGACTGATTTACGGCAAAGGTCTCACCCGTGAGGAAAGCCGCCTGCCCGGTGTAGGCAACAAAGCCATCAGCTTGAAACTCTGCAAGAACGTGACATTGAAAGACTTCTCTTTGTTGCATTGCGGTCATTTCGGCCTGCTGGCTACAGGAGTAGATAATCTGAGCATTCTGAACGTGAAAGTAGATACCAACCGGGACGGTTTTGACATAGACTGCTGCAAAAATGTCCGCATCAGTCATTGCACCGTCAACGCTCCCTGGGATGACGCTATCGTGCTTAAAGCGTCCTACGGATTGGGCTATTTCAAGGATACGGAAAATGTAACCATCTCCGATTGTTTCGTCAGCGGATACGACCGTGGCAGTGTATTGGATTGCACTTGGCAAAGGGACGAGCCCCAAGCGCGGATCACGGATTTGTAACGGGACGCATTAAATTAGGAACGGAATCCAGCGGTGGTTTCAAAAAGCATAGCCATCACCAACTGCATTTTCGAGCGTTGTCGCGGACTTGCCCTGGAAACGGTAGACGGTGGCAAACTGGAAGATATCGTCATCAGTAACATCACGATGCGCGATATTGTCAACGCCCCCATCTTCCTGCGGTTAGGAGCCCGGATGCGCAGCCCGCAAGGAACGCCCGTGGGCACAATGAAACGCATCCTCATCAGCCACGTCAATGTATTTAATGCCGACTCGCGCTACTCCTCCATTATCAGCGGAATACCGGGAGCCCTTATTGAAGATGTGACACTGAGCGATATTCATATCTATCACCAAGGAGGATATACAGAAGCCGACGGACTTCTGACTCCTCCCGAACAAGAGAAAGTATATCCTGAACCGTGGATGTTCGGAACGATTCCCGCCAAAGGTTTCTACATCCGCCACGCACGCAACATCACCTTGGACAATGTAAATTTCCATTACGAGAAAGCGGACGGACGTCCCTTGTTTGTCACGGATGATGCCAGTGATATCAGATACAGGAACATCACAGTGGATGGAAAAGAGTTCAATACAGCCAACTAATAAAAAAGCAAAATAGAATGAAGAGAAAATATTTATTTTTCCAGTCTGTTACTGGCCGGAAGCAGCCTTTACGCACAAGAATGGCCGGCAGTGCGACCCGAAGCCCGCCCCGCCACCCGCTGGTGGTGGCTGGGAAGTGCTGTCGATGCAACCAATCTGACCTACAATCTGGAAGAATATGCCAAAGCCGGACTGGGAGTGTTGAAATCACTCCTATTTATGGTGTTCAAGGCAACGATAAGAATAACCTTCCTTTCCTCAGCCCGCAATGGATGAATATGTTGCAACATACTGAAGCTGAAGGAAAAACGTATCGGTATTGAAGTAGATATGAACACCGGTACCGGATGGCCCTTCGGCGGTCCTCACGTGAGTATGACAGATGCTGCTACCAAAGCTATTTTTCAATCCTACAAGTAGAGGGTGGAAAAGAAATTACGCTAGATTTTGAAAGTAGAAGAAGAAAAACAACGCCCTGTAGCCACTTTAAGCCGGGTTATGGCCTATAATGCGGACAATAAGCAATGTCTTAACCTCACTTCCAAAGCGAAGAACGGACAATTACAATGGAAAGCTCCGGCAGGACATTGGAATATCATCACCTTATATATAGGCAAGACTTTCCAAAAAGTGAAACGTGCTGCTCCCGGTGGAGAAGGCTATGTGATGAACCACCTGGATTAAAAGGAGCCGTAAAACGCTATTTTGCCAACTTTGACAAAGCCTTTAAAGAAAACAAGACCAATTTTCCACATACGTTTTTTCAATGACTCTTACGAAGTATATGGTGCTGACTGGACTCCTGATTTTCTGGAACAATTCGCCCGCCGTCGCGGCTATAAACTGGAAGAACACTTCCCTGAATTTATAGCTCAGGATCGTAATGAAACCACCGCCCGCATAGTCAGTGACTATCGCGAAACCATCTCCGATTTATTGATTGAGAATTTCAGTACCCAATGGACTAACTGGGCACACGGTCACGGCAGCATCACCCGTAACCAGGCACATGGTTCCCCTGCCAATCTGATAGATACCTATGCCTCCGTGGACATTCCCGAATGCGAAGGGTTCGGCCTGTCGCAATTCCACATTAAAGGATTGCGTCAAGATTCCCTGACACGTAAGAATGACTCCGACCTTTCCATGCTGAAATATGCTTCTTCCGCCGCCCATATCGCCGGAAAGCCCTACACGTCTTCAGAAACATTCACCTGGCTGACGGAACATTTCCGCACCTCCCTCTCCCAGTGCAAACCGGATATGGATTTGATGTTCGTATCAGGTGTAAACCACATGTTTTTTCCACGGAACTCCCTACAGTCCCAAAGAAGCCAAATGGCCGGGATGGAAGTTCTATGCCTCTATTGACATGTCTCCTACCAATAACATTTGGCAGGATGCTCCGGCATTCTTTCAATACATCACCCGTTGCCAGTCTTTCCTGCAAATGGGGAAACCGGACAATGACTTTCTGGTTTACCTGCCTGTATATGATATGTGGCAGGAACAGCCGGGCCGTCTTTTGCTGTTCAGCATCCATGATATGGCAAAACGTGCCCCTAAGTTTATAGAGACCGTTCATACCATCAGCAATTGCGGCTATGACATGGATTATATCTCTGACAACTTTGTGAAAAGCACCCGTTGCGTAAATGGCAAATTACTGACCAAAGGAGGAACTTCCTATAAGGCCATCATCATTCCTGCTGTAAAACTAATGCCGTCCGAGGTACTCGGCCATTTACTAAAGCTGGCACAAGCCGGAGCTACTATCATCTTTACCGAAAACTATCCGCAGGATGTACCCGGTTATGGAAAACTGGAAGCACGCCGGAAAGGCTTTGCGCAATTACAAAAGCAACTTCCGGAAATTGCTTCTTTCAATGAGACGGTGGCAACTCCTTATCAAAAAGGGGATCATCTTACAGGAAACAACTATCAATCTGCCTTGGAAAAAATGCGGTGTTGTTCCCGAAGAGATGAAAACGCGGTATGGCTTACAATGTATCCGCCGCTCCCATGCCGATGGACATCATTATTTCATCTCCTCATTACAGGAAAAAGGAGTAAACGACTGGATAACCTTAGCCGTTCCCGCAGAAAGTGTCATGCTGTTCAATCCGATGACGGGAGAAAAAGGGAAAGCACAAACCCGCAAGCAAGAAGGCAAAACCCAAGTACGCCTCCAACTGCATTCCGGCGAAAGCGTGATCCTGCAAACTTTCAACCATGCCCTGACAGACGTTGCCGAATGGAAATACGTTCAAGAACAACCTGTCAGCCTCAGCCTTGATCACGGCTGGAAACTTCATTTTGCAAAAAGTACTCCCCGGATAGAAGGTACATTTGATATCGACACTCCGTCTTCGTGGACTGAAATTGCTCACCCCAACGCTCCGATCACCATGGCGACGGGAGTATATACCAATATCATCACTGTTCCCCATATTCCCGCCGATGACTGGATACTGGATTTGGGCGATGTGCGGGAAAGTGCCCGTGTGCGCATCAACGGACAAGATGCCGGAACGGCATGGGCCGTACCTTATCAGTTGAAAGTAGGCAAATGGCTGAAACCGGGAGATAACAAGATAGAAATAGAAGTGACCAATCTGCCTGCCAACCGCATTGCGGATATGGATCGTCGGGGTGAGAAATGGCGTATCTTCAATGAAATCAATGTGGTGAATCTGCAATACAAACCGATACCTTATACTGATTGGCAGCCATTGCCATCGGGATTGAATGATAGTGTAAGGTTGATACCGGTTACTTATAAATAAGATATCCGATAGTGGCAGCCTATTGGCGGAGTTAATCCAGACTGTATTTGAAAGACTGAATTAATTCCGCCAATGTTTTTTCACCTCATACTCAGTGAGTGCACCTGCAACCGATCAAGCCGCAGCGAGACAGCATTTTATAGCAAAGCGGTGTATTTACGGATAGTATCCAAATGTTCCCTAAGCGTCTGATCATTACCAGCCTGCCGCATATTATATTCCGGTTACAGCCGCATCAGCGAACCGGCAGGATATCCAGCATCGCTTCAAACATCATGACTGTAGGAGTAGTCAAGCCTCAATTGAATGTATATCACTCCCTACCCTATAGCATAAGCCTTTTCTTTCTCCAGGTTAAGCCTTTTTATACGGATATGTTCTATCTCCATAGCCTTTGGAGTTATCTCCATAAGCTTTGGAGTTATCTCCCAAGGCTATGGAGTTAACTCCAAAGGCTTGCGGAGATAAAACAGGCAGGAAGAAAAGCCTTAACCATACGTCAGGAAAGGGTTAGGGATACGGATAAGATCCTTTAAGGACGAATCGGATGCCAAAGTCTTTTGCAGATGCCTTTTTCGGATGAAAGTCCCGCTAACATTCTACAGCTCCAAAACTTTTCCGTCAGTGAATAGTCGAGATGCCATCCGTACCGGTTTCCGATAAGCATACCAACCGTCCGTATCGTTACATACAGCCTACAGCTTTCAAACAGATGTGTCTATTCCAAGGGATAACGAAGCTAAGACAAAATGTGACAGGAATTCCCAAACTATCAGAGGAAAGGGAAGTGATAACAGATAAAAAGTGGTGGTAGCAGGTGGTTTTTTCATGCTGCTACCACCACCTTTGAAACGCCCTGTTCATGGGTGTTTACGAAAGAGGATGGTAGTAGTGGTAGCAGTTTTGCAAAACTCTGTTGCAGGTGGGAGGAAAATTCAAACAGGAACTAAAATTATAAAGTTTTCATCTTCTTCCCTATGCCCACTGCTTTAGAAATTTTGCCTGTTCCTTTTTCCTTATACAAGTAGCCACGGAACATGCCTCCGCTATTAAACGGCATGGCAAAATTACCTTTCTTGTCCACTGCAATCAATCCACCATTTCCCTCCTTGGTATTCAGTTCCTGATGGATAATATAATCGGCAGCCTCCCCGACAGGCTGATGCAGCAACTTCACACGAGTAGAAAGATTATAAGCTACGACGTGACGGATAAAATACTCCCCATGCCCGGTGCACGACACAGCACAACCTTCATTATCCGCATAAGTACCTGCACCAATCACCGGAGAATCTCCCACACGGCCCCATTGCTTCTTGAACATACCACCGGTACTTGTTCCCGCTGTCAGGTTACCTTGCTTGTCCAGTACCACACAGCCCACAGTTCCATTCTTCTTGCTCTCCTTCTTCAAATCCTCTATCCACTTCAACGTCTTAGGAGTAGCAAAATACATATTATCCACAATTTCCAGTCCTTGTGACTTTGCAAACCGGTCAGCACCCTCACCTGCCAGCATCACGTGAGGTGTTTTTAGATTTTTACCGCATAAGCTGCATTAATCGGATTCTTCACCGCTTTTCAACCCGGCGACAGCTCCTGCTGTCA
>ENA-OQES01000352-OQES01000352.1-human-gut-metagenome-genome-assembly--contig:-NODE-352-length-19926-cov-5.398656_pt1 | contig 19926 bp, 19 predicted proteins | sample MGYA00242798_ERZ504641 | MGnify/ENA primary metagenome ERZ504641 (study PRJEB26092, sample SAMD00036327) | human gut metagenome | host: Homo sapiens | study: EMG produced TPA metagenomics assembly of... | reverse complement strand
GGCCATGCTTGGACAGCCGATCTCCATGCTGGTGCCGCGTGTTGTCTGGTTTCAAGCTTACCGGTTCCGATTCCTGAAGGCGTCACCGCCACCGACGTGGTGCTGACCATCCACCGATATGCTTCGCCAGCATGGTGTGGTCGGCAAATTCGTCGGAATTCTACGGTGATGGCATCGCCTCGGTGCCGCTGGCCAACCGTGCCACCATCGGCAACATGGGGCCGGAATTCGGCTCCACCTGCGGCAGTTTTCCCAATCGACGGCGTCACTCTCGACTATCTGCGCTTGACCGGCCGTTCCGAAGAACAGATCGCATTGGTCGAAGCGTATGCCAAGGCGAACAAGCTGTGGGGCGACACCACCGATCCAAACTACGTCGAACCGCAGTATTCCGAATACCTGGAACTCGACCTCGGTACTGTCGTACCGTCGATCGCTGGCCCGAAGCGCCCGCAGGATCGCATCAAACTGTCTGAATCCAAAGCGAAATTCGTCGAAACCTTGCCCGCGTACGAAACGGACAAGACCGTGCAGGAGCCGGTTGCCGTTTCCACCGACTTCCGCGGTGACTTCGACATCACCAACGGTGATGTGGCGATCGCATCCATCACCTCGTGCACAAACACATCCAATCCGTCCGTGATGATCGCAGCCGGTTTGATTGCACGCAACGCGCATGCCAAGGGTTTGAAGCCCAAGCCGTGGGTCAAGACCTCGCTCGCACCGGGTTCCCAGGTTGTGGCCGACTATCTTAAGGCGGCTGGCTTGCAGGACGATCTCGACGCGCTCGGTTACCAGCTGGTCGGTTTCGGCTGCGCCACCTGCATCGGCAACTCCGGCCCGTTGCTGCCGGAAATCTCCGAAGCCATCAACGCCAACGATCTGACCGTCACCTCAGTGCTGTCGGGCAACCGCAACTTCGAAGGCCGCATCAGCCCGGACGTCAAGATGAACTACCTGGCATCTCCGCCGCTCGTCATCGCCTATGCGCTCGCTGGCACCATGGATTTCGATTTTGAAACCCAGCCGCTTGGCGAGGATCCGGACGGCAACGATGTGTATCTGAAGGATATCTGGCCCACCAATGGCGAGGTTGCCGCCGTGGTGGACGGTACCGTCAGCCGTGAGATGTTCCTGAAGGATTACGCTTCCGTATTCGAAGGCGACCGTCGTTGGAAAGGACTTGACGTTCCAGAAGGCGAACTGTTCGCATGGAATGAGGATTCCACCTACGTGCGTAAGCAGACGTTCTTCGATGGCATGAAGGCCACACTGGATCCCGTCGAAGACATTCATGGCGCCCGCGTGCTCGCACTGCTCGGTGATTCCGTGACCACCGACCATATTTCTCCAGCCGGCGCGTTCAAGGCTTCCAGTCCTGCTGGCAAGTACCTGACCGACCGTGGCGTCGAACCGAAGAACTTCAACTCCTATGGTTCCCGTCGAGGCAATCATGAGGTCATGGTACGTGGCACGTTCGGCAATATCCGACTGCGCAACCAGTTGCTTGCGTCCGTGGGGGAAGAGGTCACTCCGGGCGGTTTCACCTACGATTTCCTTGACCAGAAGCCGACCACGATCTTCGAAGCATCCCGCGACTACATCGAACATGATGTTCCGCTGGTGGTGCTCGCAGGCAAAGAATACGGCACCGGTTCCTCCCGCGACTGGGCTGCCAAGGGAACCGTCATGCTCGGCGTCAAAGCCGTTATCACCGAAAGCTTCGAACGTATCCATCGTTCGAACCTGATCGGCATGGGTGTGCTGCCGTTGCAGTTCCCCGCAGGCGAGTCCTATGAGAGCCTCGGCCTTGATGGCACCGAAACGTACGATATCGCCGGTGTTGAAGAGCTCAACAATGGCATCACCCCGAAGACCGTGCGTGTCACCGCCACCCATAGCGACGGTTCCACAACCGAATTCGACGCGGTCGTGCGCATCGACACCCCAGGCGAGGCCGACTACTACCGCAACGGAGGCATCCTTCAGTATGTGCTGCGCAATCTCATGAAATAAATAATCACATGATTGAGATCGGCAAATAACAAAGCCCGTGTCGCACTGTGCAATGCAGTATGACACGGGCTTTGTCGATACCGGTTTTTCATGCGTTTGATACTACGGCGGAATCGGTCTGTCTCGTCACATTGTTGACCCAACGATACTTTCGATAATGCAGCAAAGCAGGAATCATCTTGATGCATTCGTCGGTATTCAGCAAAGCATAGACCGCCAATACCGGCAACTTCCACACGAAAGCCGCCAACAGACCGACCGGTACGACGACAAGCCACATAACGCTCGCATCGCAGACAAGTCCGAACCGGGAATCGCCTCCGGCAGGGAAAATACCGGCGATAGTCAGATTGGCCATGCACCCGCATGCCGCATAATAGGCGCAGATAAACAGCATAACCGACAGATAACGCGTGGCCTGCGGCGTCAATCCCGCCCACTGCAACGCCAAAGGACGTGCCGCGATAATCAACAGGCCGGTTCCAACGCCAACTGCCGCCACCAGTACACAGAGCCTGTCGCCCATAACCTTCGCCTGATCGAAAGCATTGCGGCCAAGCAGATTACCGACAAGAATGCCGCCCGCATTGCCAAGGCCAAGACTCAAACAGACCAACAGATCCTTGACGATATTCGCAATGGAATTGGCCGCCACCGCATCCGTACCAAGATGACCCATAATCACGGTGTACATGGTGAAACCGCAGCCCCAAACCAGCTCATTGCCAAGCACGGGCAGACTATACTTCCAAAAATCCTTCTGCAACGCCACATCCGGATGCAACATCATCGACAACCGCAAACGTGGGCGGCCATTGCGGCTGGCTACAAGCACAGACCACACCAGTTCGATGGCTCGGGAAATCACCGTGGAAATCGCCGCGCCGAAAATACCCAATGCGGGTAAACCGAACCAACCATAGATCAGCACCGCGTTCAGCGCAACATGCACGATCACGCCAACCGTGCTTACCGTCATTCCGGTAACCGCCGCACCCACATTCTTCATCAGACACAAATACATTTGCGACAAACCGATGAACAGGTACGAAACCGACGAAACCCGCAAATACTGTGAGCCGATGGCAATCAGCGTCGCATCGTTCGTCATAATCGACATCAACGTTTCCGGAATGAGTAGCGTCAATGCGAAAACACCAGCGACAATCCGCCGGCATACAGCATGATGAACGCCAATACACGTTCGACGGCATTCGTGTTGCTCGCACCCCAATACTGGGCCACCAGAATACTCATGCCAAGCGTGAGCGCGGTAAGACACAAACTGAAAATGAACTGGAACTGCGTGGCAAGAGACACTGCCGACAGCTCGTTTTGACCGACGTTCGTCAGCATAAGAGTGTCGGCGCACGATGACAGCGCCAGCATCAGTTGTTGAAACGCGATGGGCAGGGCGAGCGTCAACGTCTGTCGAAGAAACTCGCGCCAAGTGATGGAAGATTGCATGATGATGTGAGGATGGTGCGGTGCGTTTTACTGAATCGAATCCTTCCAAGCGCGATATTCCGCTGCCTTGCCTTCCCAATATTCGCGGTCGGCATCGGTGATCTCACGGATCACGTGGCATGGATTGCCGACTGCCACCGAATGCGAAGGAATGTCCTTGACCACCACTGATCCGGCACCGATCACCACATCATCGCCGATGGTGACGCCAGGGCCGACCACCACATTGCCGCCGAACCAGACATCGTTGCCAATGGTGATCGGACGAGCGCCTTCAGGGCCGGAGGAACGCACCGTCGCATCGATCGGATGATACGGCGTGTACAGGCCCACTCGGGGGCCGAAGAACACGCGGTCGCCGATGGTGATGCGTGCCACGTCAAGGAAAATGCAATCCATATTGGCATAGAAATTCTTGCCGATGAACGTGTTGCATCCATAATCGCAGTTGAATGGGGGTTCCACGAATCCACCCTCTCCAAATGCGCCGAACAGTTCGTGAAACAGTTCGTCACGTTCTTTGAACGCGTCATATTCGGACGTGTTGATGGCCTGCACCAGGCGACGCTTGCGCATATTCGCTTCCTGCTGTTGCGGACTATCGGCCACATACAGTTCGCCGGAGAGCATACGCTCCCATTCGTCGCGTGCCGGATGATTGGTGGGTTCCACCATGCTGCCTCCTCTGCTGTATTACGTCAATCGATTGACGTGACATATCATGTTCCATTCAACGGCATCATTATTCGTTGACACTGTATTTCGTTGTATTATCGTTCTTGATTTTCGTATTATTTACCGTATCCACTGATGGGGTATTGCATGGGACAGATGGGATTAGACGTTCGTGACGTGCAGGTCGGACAAAACGAACAAACGGAACAGCCTGAACTTGCGCAAGACGGTCGTCTTCCATATGAGTTCATGCCGGTCACCAACTGGGGACGCAAGCCCAACGGCGCGGAAATGGTGCAATATGATGCGCCGATGTTCTTCTCATTCACCGAACATTCGCTGCTGCATCAGTATCCGAACATGCGCGCGGAATGCCATTGGCATATCGACTTCGAATTCACCCACATCATCCGTGGACACATGTGGTATTTCGTGAACGGCGAAAGCGTTCGTCTCGAAGAAGGCCAAGGCATTTTCGTGAATTCGCGCCAATTGCATTACGGTTTCACCGAGGACGGCACCGATTGCGAATTTTCCTGCACTCTGCTGAACCCTTCATGCATGTGCATGCCGAACATGGTTTATGAACGCTTTGTGGCTCCGTTGATGGCGGACGAACGGCTCCCGTACATGGTGTGTGATCCTGAAGATGAGCATGGATCCGCGTTGCTGGAATGCATGATGCGGCTGCATGATGCGAAATTCGGTCAGATGCCGGCTGCCCAGACCATGCATCCCGCCACCGTTGACAATATGAAATTAAAGGATGATACGGCATCGTTGACCGTGCTCAGCTGCTTTTTATACGATGGTGCGTGAACTGACGGCCATAGCGGGCGAACATGGCAAGAATGGTTCTTCCAAATACGACAGGAAGAATCCGAAGATTGCTATTTTGAGCAAGATGATTGATTACGTGCAGCACAATTACGTTCGACAGATCACCCTGGAGGAGATTGCTTCAGCAGGGTCCGTCGGCCGTACGAAATGCGCGCAGATCTTCCATGAGATGGTCGATCAGACGCCGATTGAATTCGTCAATGACGTGCGTATGAGAGCTGGAGCGGAAATGCTGGACACCACATCGATGCCGGTTTCCGACATCGCCAAAAAACTTGGTTTCTCATCATCGACATTCTTCACGCGCACGTTCAAGCAGTACATGCATACGACGCCCACAGCCTACCGGAGGAATATGCTCAAGTAGACCGTGAACGTCGTATGCGATCGTCATGCGGCTGCCACAGTGTTGGCGTCGACTACTTGGCCAACTGCGTTGTGGCGGGGGAGGCCAACGTCGGGCGGGCTCGCCGAATGCGTCCCAAGGCCAAGCCCAGACAGATGAACGCTACCGCGAACATTGCCACCAATCCGGTTGATGACGCCCACGCGCCGTAGTCCACGCCGCTCGAGGAGGCCGTACCCAGTCCGAATACGTGGTCTATCGATGAGCAGAGCCACCATCCAGGCAGCAGTTTTCCGATGATGATCATGGGATCTGGCATCATATCCACGGGGAACGCCATACCGGAAGTGAACATGACCAGCAGAGCGAACACATTGACGAAACCGTTCGTTGCCATTTCATTGAAACCGGATGACCCCAACAGGAATCCGCAAGCGATCGCCATAAGCGTGTAGACCATCAGCGACACGAACGACAAGCCTACGTTCACGGCATTCAGGCCGGTAAAGGACACTCCGGCCAGCGCCATCAACAGGAATGTCACCGCGGTATACGCAGCACATACCAGCAGACCGAACGTCCCGCATGTCAGCATTTGCTGCGCTTCCAACGACACCAGACGCGCGGGGGACGAGTAGAGCCTGCGGCGGATTTCGTTGTCGTTGAATGTGCTGACCACGAGGAACGTGCATACCGGCATGACCAGCAACAGTGGATACAAGCCGGTTTTGAGCGTGCCCGCGAACGCCGATGAGCCCGGTGTGGTGCCGTCGTCTTCAGAGTCCGAGGACACCACGGCGATATGCGACTGTTTCATATCGGCGGTGGCAGCATCCAACGTCGTTGCCATGGCGGCGTCGAGCGTGCGCTGTGCCTGCGGCATGCCGAGATAGGCGGTACGCGTCAGCGAAAGAAACTCGTTGACTTTCAGCTGTGCGAGCGATCCGGCTCCGGAAGCATAACTGACGACGGTATCTATGGTCGGTTGCGTAGCCGTGGCGTTATCCGCATACTGCAGATAACGCTCGGCGAAACCTTGTGGCACAATCGCAATCAAATCAACATAATTCGATGCGACAGCCTGCTGCAACGATATGGAATCGTCATCAATGGTGACCATCTCACCGTCCAAAGCGAGGTAGGAACGCAACGATTGAGCCACATGCTCGGCGTCGTCATCACGGTCGATTACCGCAATACGGGCGGATTCCGGCTCATACGTCGTCGCTCCGGCAGCTGTGGAGCCACGCATGATCTGCCAGCTGATGGAAAAACATCATCGTGCCGATCAGCACCAAGTAGATAATCACATACAATTTGCGCGCTTTGAGAATGCGCAGTGCTGCTTTACAAGTGTTCATAGCGTTGCCTCCTCAACAGAACGGTCGCCATACCAAGACAGACCAAGCTCATCGCAGCCAATACGCCCACCGTGGCAAAGAACGGGCGGAAACTGTCGTAATACAGAATGTCGTAGAACAGATTCGTAATCTGTTGCGCCGGATTCAACATGCTCAACAGGGGCGCATGCTGCGCTATCTGATCGCTTAAATCCATGGCGAACGAGCCATACAAACCGGAAAACAGCGACAGCGTGCATGCCAAGGCCGTGCACAATCCCTGCTTGGCACTCGTGGAAACACCCTGTATTGCGCCGATCAACGTGCCGAACGCGCTTGTGGCGAATGACGCCATCAAGCACGCGCCCAAGCCGGCCCATTCACGACCGCCGAGAGAAATCTGGCAGCCGAAACGAATGTACAGCATGGCCACGGTCAGACTTAGGAACGAGCAGATCCAACTGGAAAGAAAACCTGCCAGCAGCTGTTGCAGTTTCGGCAGGGGAGCGACGGAACGGCGAATGCCAAGTGCCGACAGGTTTGCCTGGGCCAACGATACCGCGTTCACCGCGAAACTCATGGCCATCATCGCGGCCATGCCGAGCAACGCGTAATAGTAGCGTGCGGTGCCGCTTGGCTTGAAATTCGTCAGCTGCACTTCCTTCGTGAACCCACTCGACGAGCCGATGCTGCCGGTGAACGCGTCATCCAACAACGCGGACGGATTGTGCTGCGCGGCATTGATCACCACGGCGGTGTTGCGATTGTACAAGTCCACGATATTGCCCAACACCGTCAGGGAAATATCCAGACCACTGCTCGACGCCATCACATCCGTGGCGGATGTTTGCGTGGCTTGGGAAATGGCCAGCTGCAGTTTCCCACTACCGTCGACGGACAGTCTGCCCTGCGCCTTGGCGTCAAGCAGCGCTCGATCCGCGGCTTCCATAGATGCGGCTTCCGTGACGGTGATGAGTTTCGGCATGGCGTCACCGTCATCATCGACCTTCGCATGATCGCCATCGGCACCGGTCGCGCCAGTATCGGACGAAATGCCGTCGACCAGCATCTGCGCGCCCGGAGAGGCGCGCCAATCGTCGTTATTAACCACGACGACGTCAACCGTGTGCAATGCGTAACTTTCCGCGATATTGCCGAACATGCCGTTGAACATGGTCGCCAGAATGATGGGAAAGGCAAACAGCCAGAACAGCTGCGCTTTCTCCCTGAAATGCAATTTCAGATTGACCAGCAATGTCTGCAACATAATGTCAAACCTTTCGAACCATGATTCCGTCAGTCACGCAACGCCGTGCCGGTCAGTTCAAGGAACACATCGTTCAGCGTCGGCTGCCGGGAGGAAAGATGCCCGATATTCGTGCCATTGGATTTCAGCAACGTCAACACGTCAAGAAGATTGTGATCGCCCCTACGGCAACGTACCGTCAACTCATGACCGTCATAATCGGCGCTCATCACACATGGCAGCGCACGTAACTGTTCCAATGCCTGCTGCGTTCCCGCCTCATGATGCAAGCCACCCAGATCGTCGGTTTCCACACTGATGCGTTCGCCGGTGTCGATCATCGCCTTCAACTCGTCGGCGGTGCCCAAGGCCAAATGCCTGCCATGATCCATGATGAGAATGCGGTCGCAGATCTGCTCGACCTCCTCCATGTAATGGCTCGTGTAAATCACCGTCGCGCCTTCGTGGTTAAGACGCTGAATGCCCTCCAGAATCGCATTGCGGCTTTGCGGATCGACGGCGACGGTCGGCTCATCGAAGAAAATCAGATCCGGCTTATGCGCCACACCGCATGCGATGTTCAATCGACGAAGCAAACCTCCCGACAATTTCGACGGACGGAACCTGCGGTAATCGCGCAAGCCCGCAAAATCCAGCGCATCCTCAACCAGCGCATGACGGCGTGCCCTGTCAGGCACATACAGCGAGCAGAAATAATCGATATTCTCCTCAACCGTCAATTCATTGAACACAGCCACATTCTGCGGTACGATGCCGATGCGGCGTTTCAGCGCATAACTGGTCGGGCCAATCGGTTCGTCAAACACACGTACCGTGCCCTCATCGAACGTCAACAATGCGAGAATGCAGTTAATCGCCGTGGTCTTGCCGGAACCGTTCGGTCCAAGCAAACCGAAAATCTCACCTTGATGCACGTCAAGATCGAAATAGTCAAGCGCCAGCATATCCCCATACCGTTTGACCAGCTTCGACACCTTGACCGCGCTGCTGGAGCTCTCACCTGTTTGCCTTTCCATACGCTCGCTCATCGGCTCTCCTTACCTCACATGTTCCAACAGCGATAACCGCCGTTTACGATAGTGATTCCATTGTCTCCGACCAAACGGCGACGACATGGTGTCTGAGGTCATAAACCTGGCGCAACACAGCCATATGGAAGATGACAAATGTCACCTTCGTGGCAAAGATGGCCCGCAACGGTGGCAACGTACACTACGCTGGGAAGACATAACCACAAGAAGCGGCGACGATGGAGGAAGGCATGCGGCGATTATTGCTTCAGGCCATATTCCTCACGTTCGGGCTGATCGCAAACCTGTATATCGTCGGAGACGTATCGGCTGAACTGGTATGCGGCGCGTTGCTGGCCATATGCTGTGCCGCGGTGGGGGAATACGCGCGCTCGTCGGCATGGACCATCGCCATACTGTTGATGTTGGATTGTGGCGCATGCTTCACGCCATCATGGTGCGCGATGATGCCGGTCGCCGCATACAACGCGGCCATGCTGCCCGCCGTATCACAGAACGTCGAACAACACCGTGCGGGACGGAACCATGCCGGCTTGCGTTCGCAATTGCCGAACATGCCGCAATACGATGCGATGCAAATCACGACGGTCATCGCACGATGGGTGTGGATCATTCCCGTAGTGGCGACCTTGGTCCGTTGCCGTAATGCAGGCGCGCATGCGGATGATATGGGAGCTGCACTCATCGCCGTACTGCTGGCATTGCATGTAGTGTTGGGATTCATGGTTGGCCTGTTGTGCGCGCGCAATGTCACGCTCACCCGGCAGAACAGGCGGCTTCAGGATTCCAAACGTGACCAGATCCGCCGGCTGCGCTCGCAATTGGCGGAAAGCGAGGAAGATCGCGCCGCGTCGGTTCGTGTGGCCACGCTCGCGGAGCGTACACGCATAGCGCGCGAGATTCATGACAATGTCGGCCATATGCTTACCCGGGCCATCATGCAGTCCGAAGCGGCCCAAGTGGTGGCTCAGGTTTCTGGTCAGGAGCAGGCGGCTCAAGGGTTCGCGCAGATTCACGACACGGTGGGCGAGGCGATGACATTGGTGCGGGGCGCGGTGCATGATCTGAAAGACGAAGGCACGGATTTCGTGGCGCAGATTGAGGCATCCGCGCATGGTTTGGACGATTCCAGTACAGTGAACGTCACCTTGAGCAACGGCATCGATGCGGCTCCGGCCGCGGTGTCACGCTGTTTCGCCACGACGATTCGCGAGGCGTTGAACAATACGATTCGCCATAGCATGGCGCGCAATGTCGATATCACCTTGCGTGATTTTTCCTGCGTTATGGCAGCTGCGCATACAGGATGATGGCGCCCTGTGGAACGATGGCTCCCAAGGAAACATCAACGGTATGATGGGGGAGTCTTCCGCTCGTTTTCGTCAGTTCCATGATGCCGCGCGTACGGCGACGATGCGTGATGCTTCGGGCATTGGATTGGCGGATATCGAGGAGCGTGCGCGGGCGCTCGGCGGTACCGCGGTGTGCGGCCCGTATCATGAGGGGTGGCGGGTGTTCGTGTCCATTCCCAAAACGGACGATGATGCGGCAGCGTCCGCAACAACGAAGGAGAACGTATGATGCGAGTCGCAATCGTCGATGATGATCCAATCGTATGCTCGTCGCTGTCCACGATTCTCAAAGCGACAGGCACGGCCGATATTGCATGGACGGCCTATGATGGCGAAACCGCGGTAGGTCAGTATGAAGAAGATAATCCGGACGTGCTGCTGATCGACGTGCAAATGCCGGTTATGGACGGTCTTGCCGCGTCGCGAAAGATCATCGACGCCCATCCGAATGCGAAAATCCTGATACTTACCACATTCGCGGACGAATCGTACATCGCCGAGGCGTTGGAAATCGGCACCAAAGGCTATCTGATCAAACAGGATGTCTCATCGGTGATTCCCGCAGTGCAGTCGGTGATGGCCGGACAGGTGGTTATGGGAGCGCAGGTGTTGCGGAAACTGCATGTCAATAAAGCGAGTCAGACGCAGCGTCACGTTTCGCAAGCTGGCGATAACGGGGAAAATCGTTTTTCCGGTCGTTTCGCGAATCTCACTGAGCGCGAGCGGGACGTGATGCAACTGGTCGCCGAGGGGTACGACAATCGTGAGATCGCTGCGAAACTGTTTTTAAGCGAAGGCACGGTTCGCAATCGTATCAGCGATATTCTCGCGAAAACGAACGTTACGAATCGTACGAAACTTGCGGTCGAATGGCTCGCATGCCAATAGGAAACCGTCGATAAACGGCAAACTCATCAAAACGAACAGCGTTTTCAGCGCTTGCGTAGGCGATAGGCCTTCCACACGTCGCTAAGCTTCTGACCGTTCGACGTGCGCTTCCACACGGTCAATCCCGCCGAACCGCACCGACGGCACGGGCCGCTGCGGTTGGTGTGGAGTACTCGCTGCCGTCATCCAGTCGAAGCTTGCCTTCGGCGGTGACGGTAGCCACCCAACGTTCGCCCTTGCGCGGTCGGTCCCATACCAGCGTCTCACCGGGAATGAGCAGACCAGCGGCGAGCACCTGCGCGATGGACACGCGTTTGGATGTTGGGGAGGTGGACGTGTCCGTGACTCGCAACGACTCCTCACTGAGCGTGGATAGGTCATTGCGCTCGGCATCGTAACGGATATTCCAATAATCGGCGATCAGACGAATGGTTTCATCCTGGCGGTATTGCAAGGTTTGTGGCGTACAGTCCGCAATGTCGGCAAGCTCGGCGGTGAGCGGGAAGCGTTTGGAACTCGCCGACAGCAGCATACGGTCACGACGGTCCGTATAGGATGCCAATCCCGCGATCTGCTTGTCATTAGCCTGACTGAGCGCAAGATTGCCGATGCGGTTGACCCAATGGTCGCGTGTCGCCTCAGACCATGATGCAAACGATGAGTCGGAGGCGACCTGTTCCGGCATGATCGGCAGCGCGTTGAGGCTGCGTGGTCGGGTGATACGATGCCCGGCCCGCTGCTCGTTGGCCCGAACCAGAAGCAGTTTCTTCATGGCGGGACTGGTCTGCAGGTCGCCACGCAGATGCGCGAGCGCGTTGCGGCGGTCTTCGTCGGTGATGAGTAATCCTCGGATTTGTTGGATGGTGTGGTTTTATCGAGGTCGCGAATGGTGCTGGCTGCGCGTGTGCGTCGGTTGAGCGGGGTTTGCCTGTTGAGACTGTCCACGCCGGTTACGCGTTCTAGGGCCGCGAGTACGTCGTGAAGTCGTTCAAGGTCGTGGAGTTGAGGTTCCTCGAGGTTTTTGTTCGACGTGCGCGAGGCTGCGGCAGTGTGTGTGCCCGGCGTGGAGAATATGCGTGTGTCGGGATTGCCGAGGTTGTGTATGGAGTTGACGAGCGCCCACATGGCTACTGGTTTCCAGTCGGTGGTTTGGTAGTCGTTGAGGGATACGAGTTGGCCAATGATATCGTCTGGCAGGTTGGCGTCGGTCGGGTGTTCGATGATGCGCCATGCGTTGGCGTAGGGTGCGAGCAGGTCGTCGATGAAGGAGATGACGTTCTGCTTTTTGACGAATGGTTTGAGCACGTCCTTGCGGAATTCCTCAAGTAGTTGTGTGCAGACGGCTTTGTGCGAGATGATGAGATGGATGTCGCTGAAGAATTCTTCGAGCGTCTGTGCGTCGTCGCCGAGTGGATCCATGATGTCGTCCCAGCGTGAAGCGTAGGCGTTGCGTGCGGCGGGGGAGATTTCGGCGATGGTTCTTGCTTTGAACACGTCGGATGCGGTGAGGGGAACTCCGCGCATGTTCATGACGTCGAAAATACGGTGTGCGCCGGCGAGATCGTCGGTGGTTACGATGACGAGGGTGACTTCGTTGACGAGGTATGATGCGAATGCGCGGCGGTCTTGTGTGGGCATTTTCGCGAGTTCGTCGAACACTTGTCTGGTGTTGATGGCGATGTTGCGTTGCGCGTGCGATTCGATATCGTTGTCGCGCAGATCGAACAGTCCCTCCAGATCGCCTTCCTGCACGTACATGCGGAAGAAGTTGGTGTCGCGTTCGCGGAGTTTGAGACGTGGTTCGGCTTTGATGCCGCGTAGTTTGTCTCCTGGCTCGACGATGAGGTCGTTGAGGCTTTCCACGAGTTCGGGGTCGTCTTCCAGATCGCGGAGTACGGAAATGATGATGGAAAGTGAGATGAGGCGTTGCTGTCCATCGATGACTTGGTATTTGGTTTGTCCATCATGGACGAGGATCAGCGATCCAAGGAAATACGGCGTGTCTGGGTCGTGGCATGCGTCCTGCAGATCGGTGACCAGTTGCGCGATGTTTTCCGTTTGCCAAGTATATGCGCGTTGGAATGATGGGATTACGAACCGGTAATCCGAAGTGAAGATTTTGCCTAAAGGCTTTTCCGTTGCACTGATTGACATGGCGTTCCCCTCATTGCGTTGCTCTGTGTTCAAGTGTACGATGCATGATGTCATAGTCGTGGCGGCAGGTCGGCTCGTTCTACCAAACGGGCCATCTGCACGCGGCCCATGCAGAGTTTATCTGCGGCGGATGAAATATGCGCTTTGACCGTGCGTTCTGAAATGAACATTTTCTCGCTGATTTCCGCATTGGTGAAGCCCTCGGCCGCGAGAATCACCGCTTCGCGTTCGCGTTCCGGCAAGGCGTCGAGCATGGCACGGGCCTCATCGCGCCGCGACTGAGGCTGGTGCTGATGCAAATCGCCGATGAGCTGCCGTTGACTTGCCGGATTGAACTGTGGCTCCCCTTCGCACACGTCGGCCACACGGCGGATGATATCTTCCGGAGCGTCCGTTTTCGATACGAATCCTTCCGCGCCCGCTTCGATGGCGCGTTCCACCGTGTTGTTTGGACTCAGCGACGTCAGAATAAGCACATGCGGAGGATCGGGAAGCATGCGGAGCTGACGAGTGGCTTCAATGCCATCCATGCCGGGCATGGCGATATCAGCCAGCACGACATCAGGAGGATTGTGCGACGCATGTTCGATGGCGTCTGCTGCGTTGGTGCAGGCGAAGGCAACGCTGATGCGTCCGGAGGAATAATCCTCCAAAATCAGACGCATCATCTGGCAGATCATCGGATCATCATCAATCACGCCGACGGTGATCGGCTGCTCGTCATGGTTGCGTTCGGTGCTCACCCAACCCATGGTAGTCGTACATCAAGGTGGAAGACGTTATGTTGGTCAAAACCGTATTGGCATGTTCCGCCAGCCTGCTGTATGCGTTTGGCCAAACCAGGAAGACCGGCCCCCCTTCCTGGTGTCTGCCATATGCGAGGGGGATTGCGGCATCGTCGGATTGCTGACGTGCACATGCACCCCTTGCGGGGGGTTCGCATCGACCTGCAACGACACCGGAGCGCCAGGCGCATGCCTGCGCACATTGGTCAATCCCTCCTGTACCACGTGATACGCAATCACGCCGATGGACTCATCTAACTGCCCCAGCTGTTGAACGTCGATCCACGTATCAATCCGCATATTCGCGGCACGGGCGTCGCCAATCAACTGCAGCAATGAGTCACGGGTCAACGACGCTTCGGCATCATTCGCAGCCAACTGCAGGCGAGCATCCTCCGGATGACGAAGCATGTCAATCACACTATGCGCCTCATCCAACGCGCCGGAGGCCTGCCTGCGGATATCCTCGGTAGTGCCGGCGATCTTTCCAGCCATACCAGCCACATTGGCATTGCCCAACTGCTCGGCCTCAGCCTTCAATTTCCTAGACTCGGCCTGCAAAGCGCTCGCATTCAATGCAAGCAACGACAGCGAATGAGCCAACGTATCATGCGCTTCCGCGGCTATCGCATCGGCAAGCTGCTGATTGTCAAGCGTGGTCCGCAACCTGCTCACCTGCTCGTTGGCCGACTGAGCCTTCGCTTCGGCCACGCGCGCAAGGGCGCGCGAGCGAATATGCAATCCGGCCAATGTGGCGATCGCCACCGCAATCAGGGCAACCACAACGGCGCTCGCGATGATCGTTCTTTCGTCGACAAGCATCACCATGGTATTGCCATACCGAACTCCGGTATATGGTTTGGAGAAGATCGCATGCCAGATCGAAGCCTCGGCAGGATGCAAAGCGTCTCGCACCTGGGACCAGATCGTCGTTGTCGCCGCGGCAAGCACTGATCGAAGCGTCACTTTGGTTCCCTGTCTCCGCGCAAGCAGAGAAGTCAACGCCATAAGCGCGATCAGCGAATCGTAGGGGAGCGCCACCACCAGTAGGCATGCGGTCCAGAACACGGCTTGCGGGTAACTGTTGCGAGCCAGAAGAATCAAACCCGAAGGGATCGCAACGAGCACGCACGCGATCATCCACAAGTAGGGGGCACTATCCTGCGCATACTGTTGGGATGCGAAAGACACCTGCGCCAGACAGGCGAAACTCGCGCACACCACCATCGGCACCGTGCACCAGATTCTGGTGCGCACTGGCACTTCGGCGGTGGAAGGGTTTGTGATCACGCTCATGACTCCCATTATCGGCATACTCATGGAAACATGCCATTGAGCTATCGGGCATGATGGCGCAAGCCGCGCGTCCCCAAAGTGCAGGCAGGAATGGACTTTCGTCCAATACCGGGAACGAAGCCGATCCCGTAGGCTCGAAAGTGTTCCGACCACTTCGAGAAGAAAGCAAAAAGATCATGAGTGAGTTCAACAATGCTCCGATTCCCAACGGCGGCCCGGCAGCGCCGAACGGTATGAGACCCGCGCCGATCATGCCGTCCCCGGCTCCGCAAGGCACGACGGTATGTGGCATCGTGGGAGTGGTGTTCGGCGCGCTCGGCTTGGTGCTGAGCTTCATTCCAATCATCAACAACATCGCTGCGATCTTCGGACTCGTCGGCGCGGTATTGGCGATCGTGGCCATCGTGGGCACGTTCCGAGGCAAAAAGCGTGGCAAAGCCCTGTCCATAGTCGCGGCGGTGCTGTCGGTGTTGGCCATCGTCATCACCTTGGCCATGCAATCGGCCGCCAGCAAGGCGCTTGACGACATCACGGGCACAAGCACGTCGCAATCCTCGTCGGCGGACGCCGATAAGGACGCCAAAACCGATGATTCCACCAAAACCGACACTAAGGTGAAAGGCGAGCAAGACATGGAAGGCGATCTCACCGATATGCACGTCAAAATCGTATCCGCAGTGCGTTCCGGCAACGACTACAACAATCAGCCGACCGTGCTCGTCACCTACGAGTGGACCAACACTACCGATAAGAACAACTCCTTCGCCGTGCTGGCTAATCCGAAAGTGTTCCAAAACGGTCAGGAACTCGACACCGCCATGTACTTGGACAATCCGGAAGGCTACGATTCCGGCTCCTATCTGTCTGAACTGCAGCCAGGAGCAACCGGCACGGTAACCCTCGGATATGTGCTTAAAGACGATTCCGAAATCACCGTCGACGTGACGAACCTTCTCGATTTCAGCGACACCGCCAAAGTGACGTACAAGTTCGCCATCTGACATGGCATGTCCCAGTCTTTCGCGTCCGGCACACTCCCCGTGTCGAACGCGAAACCTATGCGGGCTTTGAAGAAATCATGAGATTAAGCCAATATTCATGAAATCGTCAGGAAAATGCCGTATCGTGATGCGCAATCGAGCAAAAAGGAGCGATTATGGCATTCGGTCAACAGCCCCAGGGTAACAACGCCCAGAATAACGGCTTCAACAATCAATACCAGTACAACCAACAGTACAACCAGTACAATGCGCAGCCGCAATACGCCTATGCGCCCAACGGTACCGCCGCAGTCAACGTGCAGACCACCTATTCCTACGAGCAGACCGAACGCAGTTCCGTCAACAGCGCATACACGCACATGACCCTTGGTTTGATCGTCACTGCCGTGGTCGCCATCATCACCCAAATGAGCGGCGCGTACCTGGCACTCATCCAAACCACGGGCATCATCGGCATCTTCGCCCCCGCCGTCATTGAAATCGTGCTTGCCATCTACCTTGGCGCGCGCATCCATACAATGAAGGTCTCCACCGCATACGTCATGTTCTACGTGTATGCGGCGCTCATGGGCTTCACCCTCAGCACCATCTTCATGGCCTACGATCTTGGCACCATCGGCATTTCCCTCGCATTGTGCGCCGGCTTCTTCTTCGCGCTCACCATGTTCGGACGCACCACCAAGATCAACATGCTCAAGGCCGGCCCCATCCTTTTCGTCGGCCTCATCGTGCTTATCATCGCCGAAGTGATTCTCATGATCTTCGCCCCCGGCAACACCACCCTCATGATCGTCTCTGCCATCGGACTTCTGCTCTTCGCCGGCATGACCGTCTACGACGCCCAAGCCACCCGCGCGATGCTTGAACAGTATTCCGCCCAAGGCCCCGAAATGGTCAAGAAGGTTTCCATCCTTTGCGCACTGAATCTGTATTTGGATTTCGTGAACATGTTCATGTATATTCTCCAACTCCTCGGCAATCGCGACTGAAATCCAAATGACGGAGCGTCCCCGGCATTGCTCCTCAGTCGGCGTACCTTCGTGCGCCTTCCTTCGGTGCGTTTTGGGGACGCACGCGTCATTTGGCTTTCAGCCTTTGATGGGACATTATTGGCATTGCTCCTCGGTCAACGTAACGGATAAAGCCTGACCAGAATGTGGCCAGGCTTTATCCGTTGGTCAAAGACATGCTTTACGGTGGGTGCTCATGCAGAGAAAAGAGATTGGCGGCATGGCATGCCTCGTACTGGCGGCCCTCATTTGGGGATTCGCATTCGTGTCGCAAGTGCAAGGCATGGACTCCACAACACCGCTGTTCTTCGGAGCCACCCGATTCACCCTCGGATCCATTTCTCTGATACCGTTGCTTTGGTTTCGCCGCAGCACCATAGCGGAACAAGAGCGTAAACGCCGTGAAACCCAGGGAAAACCGTCCATCACCCTTGGTAACGGCGCAATCGTCGCCATGCCGAAATGGGCCGGCAATCCCATCGTGGTCAGCATCATCTGCGGAATCGTGCTTTTCACCGCAAGCACCGTCCAACAATACGGCATCCTTTACTCCGGATCGGCGGGACGGTCCGGCTTCATCACCGCTCTATACATCGTCATGACTCCGCTGCTTGCCTTCGTCATATTGCGTCGACGAGTGCACCTCAGCGTCATCATCAGCGTCGCCATCTCCGTTATCGGCTTCTACCTGCTGTGCGTCACCGACGGATTCGGATCCATCACCCTGGCGGACATGGTGCTGCTGTTCACCGCGGTCCTCTTCGCGGGGCACATCCTCGTCATAGACACCTTTGGACGAGACATGGACCCCATCCTGCTTTCATTCGGGCAGATCACCACCACCGCGATCATCAGCTGGATTGGCTCTATCATCGAAGGATCCATCGACTGGGCCGGTGCCGCGCAAAGCTGGATCGCCATCGTCTACGCGGGCGTCTGCTCCGCTGGCGTAGCCTATACGCTTCAGGTCATAGGCCAACAACTTGTGCCTCCGACCAGAGCGTCCGTGATCATGTCGCTCGAATCGTTCTTCTCCGCAGTCGGAGGGGCGCTTCTGCTGGGCGAAATCATGACCACTCGAGCCTACCTCGGCTGCGCGCTCATTTTCGCGGGCACCATACTCGCCCAGCTGCCCATCGACCAGCTCCTGCATGCGGCCAAACGCAAACCGGCAGACGTCAGCCGGCCTTAGGGGCCTCGCCAACCTGCGGCGCGCCATTGATATCGCGATGAATGTTCTGCATCTGCGCTTCGACATTCTGCAGACTTCTCGCGCAATCAAGCAACGTCTGCGAATGCTCCGACAGCTTCGCGTCAGGCAAATCCGTCTTATAACGCAGCGCATGCTCCAAACTCGCCCAATAATCCATGGCGATGGTGCGGAACTGCACCTCCACAGGCGTGTAATGCGGTCCGGAAGATAGAAAAACGGGAACCGCATAAATCACATGCAGCGAACGATATCCATTCTGCTTCGGATTCTTAATATAATCCTTCACACGCAACACCTGAATATCGTTCTGCGCGGACAGATAATTCGACACCGAATACACGTCATCGCGATAATTGCAGATCACGCGAATGCCTGCCACGTCAAACAGATTGTCCTTGACCGACTCCACCGTCAACGGCAGATCCTTGCGCCTCAACTTGCCGAGAATGGAATTGATGGACTTCAACCTGCGTTCCATGTGATGGATGGGATTATGGGAGAAACGCACCTGGAACTCGGAATCGAGAATCTCCAGTTTGGTGCTGATCTCATACATCGCGCCCTCATACACCTGCATTTGATCAATGAACTCGGTAATCTGATCGGAAGGCAACGGACCATCGTCGAAAGTCACCGACTTCAGCCGTGCTTGCAGTTCACTGGTATTGATGCGGCTCTGTCTATCAAGTATCACGGTTCCATAGTGTACCCCAAAAGGAGCGCGGGAAAAACTGAAAAAGCGCTGAAAGCGCCGTCATCCCTCCAATTCCACCGCATGCCACGCTGCATTAAGGTGCATACGGCGCGTGATGGGAATCCCTGCCGATAGCATGGAATGCTATGAACGAAGACATGATGACCGAGGCGGAGCGCGCCTCGAAACTTGCGGAACCTGCCACAGAAGACACCGCCACGCGAGGCAAGGGCGTGTTCTACGTACACACCCTCGGATGCCAGATGAACGTGCACGATTCCGAACGCATCGCGGGTGTGCTCGAAGCGGATGGCTATGTGCCCGCCACCGAAGAACAATACCTCGATCATGACGTGGACCTCATCGTCATGAACACATGCGCGGTGCGAGAAAACGCGGCGGAACGCATGTACGGCACCATCGGCCTGTGGGCCGAACTGAAGCGCCAGCGTCCGAACCTGCAGATCGCAGTCGGCGGATGCATGGCACAGCTCGACCGTGAGAAGATCGCAAAAAAGGCCCCTTGGGTCGATGCCGTGTTCGGTACCAAG
>ENA-OQES01000351-OQES01000351.1-human-gut-metagenome-genome-assembly--contig:-NODE-351-length-19953-cov-4.613740_pt1 | contig 19953 bp, 10 predicted proteins | sample MGYA00242798_ERZ504641 | MGnify/ENA primary metagenome ERZ504641 (study PRJEB26092, sample SAMD00036327) | human gut metagenome | host: Homo sapiens | study: EMG produced TPA metagenomics assembly of... | reverse complement strand
CGCCCGCCACCACGACCACGTCCTCGTATGATGGGGGCTTGGATGACGGCGGCCTGTTCCGGACTGTCGGTGAATTTCGGCGTGGCGGCCGGCGCAGTGCCCATCGCATCGCCCTTTGCTGTGGCCCCGTTCGTTGACATGCTTCCGTTCATACCGTTGCTCCCGTTCATGCCACGGTCCTTTCGAATACGGTGTTCTGCTCGCCTTGGCAGGCCGGGCAGACCCCACTGCCGTACGTTCTGCAGTATCCGACGTGTTCCACGGTCGGACGCGCGGTGATGCGGGTGGCCCGGCTCGCCGCGGCCGCATAGAAGACGCGGGAGATCATGGTCAGCGACCATACCGTCATCTTCGACCGCGATTCCAGAAGTTGCTTCCAATGTTCTTCGCTGACCTGCGCCGGCCGTTCGACGTCGTCGAGGCCGCTGGTGAAGACGCTGGCCATTTTGGGCACGTATTTGCGGGGTATGAAATCGCCCGCGTTGATGCTTCCGCCGGCGAACAGCGCCTGCTGGTGGTACGCTTCGTCGCCTTGCCCTTTGCGTGGCGCGGGTGCCGCGTATTCCATGACGTGGAACAGGGCGCTTTGGGTGATGTCCGGCATGGTTGCGATCGCCTGCGCGCCGCGTTTTCCGTCGTGTTCCGGGAATGCGAGGCCCAGCTGGTAGCAGACGAGCTGCAGGTCGCTGAACAGGGAGCGTCCATTCGGCACTTTGCCGGTTTTGTAGTCGATCAGCCGTACCTGTTCGCGGCCGTCTGCGGTACGGCGGTGTTCAAGACGGTCGATTCTGCCCGACAGGCGTACGGTGAGCCGGTCGCTCATGCCGGTTTCCGGCCAGCCGCCGACGAGCGCGCCCATGATGGCGATGAGTTCGTCGCGGGAGATCGGAGCGTTGCCGTCGATGGCGTTGTAGGCGTCGAGGATGTCGTCGAAGTCGAATTGCGCGGCGAACTGCCGTTCCGCTTCGGCATGGTCCAATGTTCCCACGGTGATGGTTTCGGTGTTGTTCGACGGGTATCCCGTACGGTTCGACTTGACGAAATATGTGGCGATGTTGCGCAATGCGACCGACGCCTTCGCGTCCTTGCCGAGCGCCTTGTACCGTTCCTCGGGGTCGTCGATGGCGTTGAGGTCGCCACGTAGGGTCTTGTATCGGCTGATCATCCATTGGGCGATTTCGTCGATGTTGTCCTCGTCGCTTACCGCGGTGTGGTTTTGGGGCAGGTCGAGGCCGGCTTCGGTGGCCTGTTGCGCGACGGCGTGGATGAGCGAGCCGAAGCTGGTGGCCGCGCTGCCCATGCGTGGGCCGGCGAAACGGTTCTCCAGCATCCAGCACACCGGGCACGCCCACAAACTGTCCACGGCGGATGGAGAAAGGGTGACCACGTCGGATTGGCCGTCCGTTTTTTCGATGGATTCCGGTTGTTCGATAAGCTTCGCCTTGTCGGCATGCTCCGTTTTTCCGTCAGATTCCATCTTGCCGTCGATTCCCGTCATATCGTCGGCTCCCGCATGTTCCGTAAGGAACGCCCAATTGTCGGGATTCGCGGCGGCGATGCCATGCGATGCCAACAACGCCAAGGCTTGCGCGGCATCGCGCGCTTGGGGGGCAATCGGCCGGCGCATGGGCCAGCACGCTTCGCGCGGCGGCGACCAGGCCACGCGGGTCGGCCTCCAGTCCCGCGTATTCGCCGGCCTCGCCGACCGCCGTGTACACGCGTGTTTCCGCATCGGCATCCCGGTCGCGGTCGAACCATTCCGGCAGGTAGCCGTAGAGGAAGTCGGACGGCACATGGTCTTCGTTGAGGACCGCGCTTACCGTCACGCGCTCATCGGCGCGGGTGAGCGCCACAAGGAGGCTTTTCTGTTCGGAGGCGAGCACCGCGGCGAGCTGCGCGTTTTCGCGGCCTGCGGAAGTGACGATGTCGTCGGACAGTCGTCCATGCAGCATGATGTCGGCGAGCTCCTCCCCGCCGAACAGGGTGTTGCGCGGTGAGAGGTTCGGCCATTGGCCTTGTTGGAACGCAGGCATGAATACTAGTTTCCAATGTTTTCCGGCAGCTCCGGCGGGCGTGGCGAGCGTCACGGCCTGATCGATCGGCGCGGTGTGCGCCAGGGAGTCGGCTTCGATGGCGAGCGCGCGGACCTGTTCGATGAACGCGTCGATGGTGTGCGCTGCCGTCACGCCGTTCGATTCGCCGCCGGACGCGTAGCTGAACAGGCGCATCGCGGTGTCGAGCCGGTCGTTGGCCGCGCGGCCTTCGGCGTTGTTGCGCAACGCCGTTTTCTGCCAGATTTCGGCTTTGCCGAACGCCTGCCATGCACAGTCGAGCATGTATTGCGGTTCGTGGGATGTCAGGCGTGCCTCCGACCGCAGGGTATCGTCAAGCGTTTTCCACAGGCGTGCGAAGGCTTGCGCTTGGGGGTCTTTGCGGCCCAGTACGGAGGCGATCGCGTCGAGCACGCGGTCGGTGTCGCCTTCCAATAGCAGGATGTACAGCGCGTTCATGCCGAAGGATGGTTCGTCCGCGTCCTCAGCGGCACGCTCTCCCGTCATCAGCCGGTCGTCGGTGTCGATTGCCGGCAGGCCCATGTCGGCAGCGTTTTCCGTGTCCGACGCCGATGCCGCCACGCGTGCGGTGTGGAAGGTTTCGACGTAATCGTTCCAATCGTCGATCAGCTGTGGCAGCAGCGCGCGTCCGGACGTGTCGGACGTGGTCGGATCGGCTGTATCGTCATGCAAAACCGTGGCCAGCGAGCCGAGCGCGTTCATCGCCGATTCGACCACGCACAGCCGAGCCGGACGTTCGCCGGGGGTGGTGATCAGCGGCGAGTTCATGATTGATGCGACGCGTGAGCGCACGTATGCGCCGGCCGTGTCGAGGTTCATGGACGAGGTGGCGATGCCTTGCCGTTTCAGTTCGGCCAGTTCGATCATGGAGAACAGGCCCTGCACGAACGGTTCGTCCTTGAGGGGGCGGGTCACGCTCGAATAGCGTACGGGCACGCCGTCGGCGCGTAGCCGTTCGCCGAACGTGCGCACGGTGGCGTTGTCGTGGGCGATCACGGCCATGTCGTTCCAGTCGCGGCCGTGTTCGAGATGTTCGGTTTTGATTTTCCACACCACGTCGTCGAGTTCTTCGACGGTGGAACGGTACATCGCGGCTTCAAGACTGCCGTCGTGCGTCTCCGGTATGGCGATGGCCGGCATTTTTGCCGGGGCGGTTCGCCAGCGCGTCGTCGGTCGATTCCGTGCTGGCGATGGTCAGGCTCACGCGGCTCGCCACCGCGGCCAGGTCCGTGCCTTCGGCCATATGGGACGGTTCCAGCCGTACCAGTCGCGCGCCCAATCGCGATTGCGCCATGTTGAACAGATATTCAGGGTACGATCCGCGGAACGTCTGCACCGCCTCGTCGGGGTTGCCGACGAGCAACAGTCGCACGCCACGGTTGCGCAATGCGGTGAGAAAGTCGAAGCCGGCGAGTGTGGCGTCCTGGAAATCGTCGACGATGACGAGTTTCGGCAGGTCGGACGTTTCGGTTTCGTTCACGGCGGCCGCGGCGTCGATCATGAGCTGCGAGGCGTCGAGACGGTATTGGTCCGGATATGCCTCGTTGATGGCCTGGTTGTATTCGGCGCGCAGCGCGAAGGCGAGCCGCCATTGCACGCGCAGTCGTTCGCGTCGTTCGTCAAGCGTGCCGTGTTCGTCGGCAGCGCGGGAAATCAGCGCGTCTTCGAGTTCCGGTTTCGCGCCGATCTCGTTCATGCGGGCAAGCATGTCGCGCAGCTGGTTGGCGAAGGCGTCGGTGGCGTCGTCCACCACCATGCCCGACCAGTCGGCGACCACGAAGTAGGTGCGCAATAGTGCGCAGGTGGAGCATTCGTCGCCGTGCTCGGCATGTTCGGCATGCTTGGCGAGCACGCGGCGGATGACCACATCCTGTTCGGCCCCGTTGAGCAGTTTCGGCAGGGGTTGTCCGGCATGCGATCGCACGGCGGTCATGATGCGGAACGCGACGGCTGGCAGGGTGGTGACGGGGCGTGCCTGCGAGATCGCGGACAGTTCGCGGATCACGGTGTCGCCGAGCCGGTCGGCCACCTGTCTGCCGGAGACCGTCATCACGGCGTACGCGTCGCCATGCCGCTTCATCGCGGCGACCAGCATGTCCAGCGCGAACCGGGTCTTGCCGCTGCGGGGTGCCCCCGCAACCAATGTCGCGTCATCGAGATCGTCCACATCCATCATGTCTCCCCAGCTTAGCCGAACGGTCCGGCCACGAATCGCATATCATCGTCCGAAGCCGTCCTGAAAACGTCATCGCGGACACCGCCATCTTTATATATGGACATCGATACCCTCTACAAAGTTTTTCGGACACCGCCACCAATAAGATTGACTAGCGGCGCAGCCCGGGAAGGTTCAACAGCGAACAGACGGCCTGCCCATGACGACGAGTACGGTCGAAGCATAGACGCAACGCACGGAACCGGGCAGGAACTACAGGAAAGAGGAAGCATGGAAGCCTCAAGGAGCATTCCCCCTCAGATTCCCGGCTACACACTGATCAAACGGCTGGGCTCCGGTTCCGAAGCCGACGTGTACCTGTACCAGCAGCTTTCCCCGGCCCGTCAGGTGGCCATCAAAATCAGCAAGAACACGCTCGACCCACGTGCCGCGGTCCGCTTCCGTTCCGAAGCGAATTTCATGGGGCAGATCTCCACACACCCCTACATTCTTTCCGTCTATGAGAACGGCGTGACCGTCAACGGGCGCGGCTACACCGTGTTCGAATACGCTCCGGGCGGCAATTACAAGACGTTTCTCGAGCATGGCCGTCTCACCGCCGACCAGATGCTCACCGTCGGCATCGATCTGGCGAGCGCGCTGTTCACCGCGCATCGCAAAGGCATCATCCATCGAGACATCAAGCCCAGCAATATTCTCATCAACGCGCACAATATGCCCATGCTCGCCGATTTCGGCATCGCCGGGACCGTCTATGGGCGTCCGGGTGTCGGCTTCACCATCGCGTGGGCCGCGCCGGAGGTGCTTGCCCAAGGCGGTGGCGGTAATGAATCGTCCGATATCTATTCGCTTGGCGCCACGCTGTTCGCCATGCTGATCGGCCAATCGCCGTACGAGTATTTCTACGCCGATGTGCTGGGCGATTCCCAACGGCAGGTGCGGGCCGAACGGCTCAAGTCCGTCATTCTCAACAATCCGCTGCCCAAGCTCAACCGTCCCGACGTGCCGGCCGAAGTGGAACGGGTGTTGCGTAAGGCCTTGAGCCGTACGCCCGAGGATCGTTACTATTCCGCGTTGGAGTTCGCGCGCGACATGCAGCGCGTGCAACAGGCCTTGTATGGCCGTGCCGTGCAGACCACCGTCGAGGGTGTGCCGGATTATCCGCAGAACATGTACGCGCAGACTTCCGCATTCGACCAGTCCGCCCCGGTTGCGAAACAGCATGCCCGGTGGGCGAAGCCGTTGGCCGTCACGGTTGCTGCGGCGGCCGCCGTGGTCGTGATGGCGTTGGCGTTCGTCACCGTCGTCATGCCGAATATGGATGCGGCTTCCGACAACAGCAAGGTGCAGGTGCAGAACCATGGCGCCCAGAACCATGCCGAGGACGATCCCGATTCGGCGATCACGTCGGGCAGTGTGCCGAGCGTGCAGGATCTTACGGGCGAATACACCGCCGACGGCAAAGTGCGGTTCACGTGGGTCAATCCTTCTCCGAAGGATGGCGATTCGTACGCGTGGTCGCTGGTCGGCGATTCGGGAACCGACCCGAACGCGCAGGGCACCACCACGGAGTCGACGCGTATCGAAATCGATCCGGCCGACGGCGCGCAGACGTGCGTGCAGGTGAGTCTGGTTCGCGCGGACCGGCAGATGTCCGAGAATCCCATGATCGCGTGCGCGGCCAAGCCGTGAGTTTGCGGCCGGATGCGGGTGACATGAACCGATACGAACCAATACAGCCCGGCATGCATGCGGGCAAACAGGTAGGCGCATGCGGTTGGATGCGCGGTCAAGCAAAGTTTGGGCACAATCAGGGAAGAGCCAGTCGATGAGCAAGCATAGGAACGCCGAGAACCAGTCGGCGCAATCGTACGAACGGCAGTTGCGATTCGGGTCGACGCTGCGCAAGCTGCTGCCTTCCGGCAGTCGCCGGTGGATCACGCCGATCGTCATGCTGCTGCTGTTGCTGGGCATCGTCGCCGGAGCCGTCATCGTCAGTTCGGTGACGCAACGTCACGTGCAGCTCGACGATGGCACCGTGTGGGTCACTTCGCTCAAGGACCGCAAGGCCGCCCGTTTCAACGTGCGCAACCGGGACGCCGACGCGGGCGTCGCCTCCACTGCGGCCCGGTTCGACGTGGCCCAGCATGATGGCTCCACCGTGATCTCCGAAGGTACGAAGGCCAGCAACATCGAGGCCTCCACCGTCAGCGAAAACGGCAACACCACCATCAAATCGGATATGCGGACCGTCGTCGGAGGCAACACCGCGGCGTTCATCAACGTCAAGACGGGCAATGTGTGGGTCGGGTCCGCCGATGATGTGAAATCCATGAATCCGACCACCGATTCGCCGAAGATGAAGCTGGGGTCGGGTGGCCGTATCGCGGTGACGCATGACGGTGTCGTCTACGGCTACCGCACGTCCGACGGCGCGGTGCTCAGTGTCGACGGACCTCAGGGAACGCCCGGCAAGGATGCGACGATCAAGGGCGCCACGAATGTCGAATCGTTCACCGTGGTCGGCAAGACGCCGGTCGTAGCCGGTGCCGGCAAGGTGTTCTGGCCGAAGGGCAGCGCGGATATCGGCCTGCAGGGTCAGGCGACGTTGCAGGCGCCGTCCACGGATGGCAGGCAGACTGGCTGGGTGGCGGTTTCCACGCCGCGGGGCATCGCCATGGTCGATTTGGGCAGCAAAAAGGTCACGCAGCTGCCGAATGCCGGCAAGGGCGATGCCGCGCAGCCGGTGTCCACCAATGGCTGCGTGTTCGCCGCGTGGGCGCAGAAGGCCAACAATTACATCAGGGTGTGCGCGGCGAACGACAAGGACGCACAGTTTTCCTCGTTGGAAGATGTCAATCCCACCTCGCAGCTCGTGTTCCGCACCAACCATCGTCTGGTGGTGCTCAACGACGTGGTCAACGGCAATGTGTGGAATCCGCAGGAGTCCACCAGGTCATCAAAATTCCAGTGGAACAAGGTGGAGACCAAGGCAGTCGAAGCAACAGCAGCAGAACAACGACAGCGCCAACAACCAGCACAATTTCAGCAAGAACTGTTCGGCGCAGTCGGGGCAGATCAAGGCCGTGGACGATTCGTTCGGCGCGCGCGTGGGATCGCAGCAGATTCTCGACGTGTTGCGCAACGACGAGCAGACCGACTGTTCCGTGCTGCGCATCACGTCGGTGAGCGCTCCGGATGGCGCGAACATCACCGTCTCCCCCGTCTATGACGGCCGGTATCTGCAGCTCGACGCCTCCGGTGCCGCCGCGGGCAACGTGTCCTTCAGCTATGAGATTTCCGACGGGCGCGGGCAGACGTCCAGCGCCACCGTGTCGCTCACGCTGGCCGGCGGCGACGACCATGCGCCGCTGCAGAGCGACACTCCGCCGGAAATCGACGTGGAGCAGGGTGCTTCGTACACCGCGAACGCGTTGGGCAGCTTCTCCGACCCCGACGGCGATCCGCTGACCTTGGTGTCGGCATCGCCGCAGAACACCGATCAGGTGACGGTGTCCACGCGAGCCGACGGACAATTGGTCTTCAACGCCGGTTCGATGTCGTCCGGCAGGGCGGGCATCGAGGTCACGGTGTCCGACGGCCAGCAGACCGGCACCGGCATGATCTACTTCTCCGTGAAACCGGCGAACACGCTGGGCGCGGTCATCGACCCCGTGGTCAAACAGACCACGCCCGACACCCGCACCACCATCGCGCTCAAACCGTACGTGCACGGCACGTCCGTCGAACCGGCCGAATTGACCGCGGTGGAGACGCCGTCCGGCGCGGCCACCACCATGAACGCCACCGACATGTCGATCACGTTCACCGCCTCCAATCCCGGCACCTACTATGTGCCGTACACCATCACGCAGGGTTCCATTCCGTCGACCGGTCTGGCTCGTGTGGAGGTGCAGGCGGTGGCCGGAGACGCCGCCAAGCCGATCGCGGCGAACGATGTGGCGCTGCTCGGTGCGGACAATACCGCGATCGTGGAGCCGCTTGCCAACGACGTCGACCCGATGGGCGGCGTGCTGTCGGTGACCAGCGTCACCGCGGACGCGCAAAGCGGCATCAAAACCGGTGTGGTGAGCAACAAGCGCGTCTATATCACCGCGCGTCAGGTGCCTACCGAGCCTGTGCGGATCTCCTACACCGTGGCCAACGCGGCCGGATCGTCGACCGGCGTCATCGTCCTGCAGCCGCCGGCGCTGACCACGTCGAATTCCGTGCCGAAGGCCGAGAACATCACCACACAGGTGCGCACCGAAGGCATCGTGTCCGTGGACGTGCTCGACCATGTCACGTATTCCGACGGCACCACGGTGAGCCTGCAGAACGATTTGCAGTATGACAAGAACACGTTCAAGGGTCTGGTGTTCGTGTCCGGCGACACCGTGCGCTATCAGGCCACCAGACAAACCGGCTCCTTCCCCGTCACCTACACGGTGAAGGACAATCTCGGCAACGCGGCCTCGGCCACCATCACCATCAACGTGCATCAGAAGGACGCGTCCAACAAGGCGGCTCCGACACCGTCCGACGTCGAGGCGCAGGTGGCGGCCGGTCAGAAGGTGCAGATTCCGATCACGCTCACCGGCATCGACGCTGACGGCGATGACGTGCAGCTGCTCGGCTTGGGCAACAAAGCGCCGAAACTGGGCCGTATCAGCGAGGTGGGCGCCACGTATCTGGTGTATGAGGCGTATGCCGATTCGTCCGGAACGGACACGTTCTCCTACGCCGTGGAGGATTGGACCGGTCAGAGGGCCACCGCGCAGGTGCGTGTGGGCGTGTTCAAATCCGGAGCCGATTCGGGTGTGTACGCGCGCGACGACGAGATCACGCTGCGTCCGAACACCGCGGCCACCGTGCCGGTGGCGCAGAACGACATTTCCGGGGACAATACTGATCTGACCGTGGCCAAGGACGTGGAATCGCAAGGCATCGGCGGCATTCAGGTCGTTGACAACATGCTGTCGTTCACCACGCCGAAGCAGGCGGGCACGTATTACGTGGTCTACACCGTCAAGGACAAGGCCGGCCTGTCCGATTCGGCGACGTTGACGGTGAATGTCGACGAGAACGCCGCCATCGACCCGCCGACCGCGTACGATTACCGTGTTCCGGCCGCCGCCACGATCGACAAGAAATCCGTGGACGTGGACGTTTCGCAGTGGATCGCCAATCCGTCCGGCACCGCCGACGAGCTTCAGGTGGGCGTGGATCCTTCCGCGACCGACCATGCGCATGTCAAGGGCGGCAAGGATTCCACCATCATCACCGTTGATCTGACCGACGAGGCGCGCGCGGTGCCGTACACCGTCACGAACACGACGTACGGCATCACGTCCACCGCGTTCATCCAAGTGCCCGCATATGGCGTGTTTCCGCCGGTTCTACGTCCGAAGGCGCCGGCGTTGAAGGTCAATGCGCGTGAGACCATCACCATCAACATCGCCGACTACGTGCGTGTGGGCGCAGGCAAGACCGCGTATGTGGACGGCGCCGATTCGGTGAGCGCCACGAAGGCCGCGGACGGCGACCTGTACGTCAACGACCAGACGTTGAGGTTCACCGCGCCGAAGGATTACGCGGGTCCCGCGTCCATCACCTTCACCGCGGTGGATGGCAAGCGCGACAAGAACGACAAGGTGAAGATCGTCAATTCGGCGGTGCTCACGCTTCCGATCACGGTGATCGGACGTGAGGTTCCGCCGCCGACGTTCTCATCCTCCACTGTCGATGTGGTGGCCGGCGAGAAGGCCACTACCATCGATCTGACGGCGCTGACCCATTCGGCGTCGGGCCTGTACGAGGATGAGAAGCAGTACTCGTATTCCGGCGGCGTGAATTCCGGCAGTGTGGATGCCAGAGTGTCTCCCTCCGGCACGTTGACCGTGTCCGCGGACAAGACGGCCACGCCGGACACCACAGTGAGCGTGCCCGTCTCGATCAAATATGCGAAGGGTACGGTGAGCGCCGGTATGACCGTGCGCGTCACCGCGTCCAACAGGCCGCTCGCCCGTGTCACCGAGAAGACCGTGAAAATCAAGGCCGGTTCCAGCGAGCAGGTGAATCTGCTGTCCGACGCGTACAATCCGTTCCCCGACACTCCGCTGACGGTGACCGGATGCACGTCCGATGGCGCGTCGAAGCTGACGGTGGATTGCCCGTCCAACGGCGTGGTGTCCATCAGGGCGGCTTCCGACATCGGCGCGAACACCAACAAGGTGGTCGTCACCGTGCGCGACGCCACCGAAAACAAAGGAACGTGAGGTGACCGGCACCATCAGCGTTTCGGTGATGGACAAGCCTGATGCGCCGCTGCTTTCCGCGGTGTCCGGCGACCCGCAGGATGGCGCCGTGAATCTGAGCTGGACGGCCGGTTCGGCCAACGGCAGCCCGATCACCGAATACAAGGTGATGTGGGGCGGAGACGCGTCCGGCGAGCGCTCGTGCGGGCAGAAGACCTCCTGTCTCATCGACGGGTTGAAGAACGGCAAGACCTACTCGTTCAAGGTGCAGGCCAGGAACGAGGTCGGCTGGTCCAAGGATTCCAACGCCGTCGAGGGCACGCCGGACAAGCTGCCTGATGCGCCGACGGATGTGACGGCCAGTGTGAAGGGCAACACGGTGAGCGTCACGTGGAAGGCTCCGGACGGCAATTTCTCGTCGGTGGACAATTACGAGGTGACTTTGTCCGGCAGGAACGCGCCGTCCAAGCAGACGACAAATTCCACCGGAATCGATTTTGTTTTCGATAACAACGCGATTTCCGACGGCGACTCGTACACGGCGACGGTACGCGCCCACAACAAGGTGAATTGGAGCCAACCGTCCAAGGCGTCCGACGCTGTCAAGCCGTGGGGACAGCCCGATGCGCCGAAGATCTCCGTGACGAACGACGACACCACGGGAACCGTCACCGTCGAATCCGTGGGCAACACCCGCAACGCGGGATGCAAGGCCGTCGAGATTTCCGGAGATGTCAGCGCAAGCATCGACGGATGTTCCGGATCCTACGATTTCAAGATTCCGGACCATGATCTCAACACCAGGGAATACACCATCAAGGCGGCGGTGGTCGGCAAGGAGAAAACGACCAGTGACGATTCGACCGTACGTTTCACACCGAAATACGCGGTGAAGGCGCCCGAATCGGTCAGCGTCAAGGGGCATGACGACGTGTGCGTAGTCAGTTGGAAGGAGAACGGCCACGCCGACGGGTTCACGGTGAGCGCGGACGGACTCGGCTCCTACCATGCCGGCGCTTCCGAACGATCGCACGATTTCCCGCTCAAGGAATGGCAGTTCTGTTCCTCGGGTTCCGTCACGCAGCATTTCAATGGCGCGGCAAGCACCTCCAAGTCCGGCAGGGCCGATCCGGCATACGTCCGCAAGGTGAAGGCCGCCGTCAAGGCGCCGATGCTGACGTGGGACGCCAATGATCCGAACATCATCAAGGTCAGCGGCGGATCGGTGAACATGTACGGCCAGCCCGGCAGAACCGTGATCACCTTCACCGCGGACGGCAAATCCTATGACGTCGCCTGGGTATTGGGCTCCGACAAACTGAACGTCAAGGATGTGCTGCCGACCGGAGTCGATTACGCGTGGAAGGCGAAGGTGGTGGGCACCGACACCGCGCTCAACAACGAGGACAATGGCGGCACACTGCTGGACCATGACAGGTACAAGGCTCCCACGCCGAAACCCGAACCGTCGGAACCTTCAGAACCATCAAAACCGTCGGAGCCATCGGATTCTGACGCGTCCACGGAAGGCGAAGCGGCCACGCGGAATGACCGGCCTGTGGCATCCTCCGTCGCCCTGTCCACCGTCGACGGCGCATCCAAGCCTTGGATCCGCGGCCTGGCCTACTACGCCAGATGGTGAAACGGACGATCACAGCAATCGCAAACACAACGAACCATCCACACGAGCAACACAACAAGCAAGGAGCAACCCATGAGCAACGATTTCGATGATGCCACCCAGCTGGGTTCCATCGGCCATAATCCAAGCGTTCCCAGCCAACCCGGCCAGCAGCAGCCGGCGTTCCACACGCCGAATCTGCCGGAGCAGCCGCAAGCCGATGAGGATCCGGAGGGCACGCTGCTGAGCGCGCACGGCACCGCCCAACCGGCGTTGCCGCAACAGTCCGCCCCGGCAACGCCGAACCAGCCGCGGTTCCGTCAGCCGATGCCGCAGAACCTTCGCCAATCGGCCGCCAATCCGGCAGTCGCAATGCCCGCGCAGCAGCCCGTCCAGCCAACCCAACCCGTCCAGCCCAGCCAGCCTGTACAGCCCGTCAAACAATCCCAGCCGGTCGTCGACACGTCCATGATGACCGCACCCAGCAAAGACATCACCGAATTCCATGAGAAGTTCGCCAAGCTCGTAGACAACGTCTCCCAGGTCGTGGTCGGCAAGGAAGCACCCATCCGCCAATGCGCCACAGCCATGGTGGTCGGCGGGCACATCCTGCTCGAAGACAACCCGGGCACCGGCAAAACCCAGCTGGCGCGAGGCCTTGCCAACTCCATCGACATGTCGTTCAAACGTATCCAGTTCACCCCGGACCTGCTGCCGTCCGACGTGGTCGGCGTCACCTACTACGACCAGAAGCGCGGCGAATTCGAATACCGCGAAGGCCCGATCTTCGCGTCCATCGTGCTCGCCGACGAAATCAACCGCGCCTCACCGAAAACACAGTCCGCACTACTCGAAGTCATGGAAGAGCAGAAGGTCACCGTCGACGGCGTCACCCACCCGGTGCCGCAGCCGTTCATGGTCATCGCCACCCAGAACCCGATCGAACAGCTCGGCACCTACAAGCTGCCGGAAGCGCAGATGGACCGTTTCCTCATCAAAACCACCATCGGCTATCCAAGCCACGACGTGAGCGTCAACATCCTGAAACAGGTCAACGTCACCGACCGCGCCGCCACCGTGCATCCGGTGCTCACCGGCGAAGACGTGCTGCGCATGCGCAACATCAGCGAAACCGTGCATCTCGACGACGCGATCCTCGAATACATCGTGCGACTGGTGGAAGCCACCCGCCACAACGAACGCATCCAAGTCGGCTCCTCCATGCGAGGCGCGCTCGCCTTGACCCGCTGCGCGCGCGTATGGGCCGCCTCCGACAACCGCGGCTACGTAGTGCCCGACGACGTCAAAAACCTCGCCGTACCCGTGCTCGCGCACCGCATCACCCTCACCGCCGAAGCCACCTTCGCCGGAAATACCCCCCGAACAGATGATCGGCCAGATCCTCGAAGACGTGCCGGCCCCCGACCCTGGGCGCCAACGCCTGAAACACAATCCACCCCGGCATACGCACCACACAATCCGAAAGGTCAAGGAATGCGGCATTCGCACACAGTGCAGCGCAGACGGACCATCCAACGATCCCTACGCCGCCTCAAACATCGCATCAAGCGACTGGCCACCTCATACGTGTCGCCGCTTGGCTGGGCGGTGGCGGCGCTCGCCGTCGCCTCGCTGGTGGCGTTCGTCCTGCTGGGGTGGCATGAGCTGCTGGCCATGGCGGTGGTGTTCGCGGTCATGCTGGCCGCGGCGGTCATGCTTTCCCTTGGCAACACCTCGTTCCAAGCCACCATCGACGTGTCCAGCAGACGTGTCACGGTGTCAGACACGGTGAAAGTCGACGTCTGCGTGGACAATCCGGGCCGCACCCCCACCACGTCGGCGCGCGGCGACCTGCCCATCGGAGACAACCACGAACGGTTCGCCATTCCCATGCTCGCCGCAGGCCAGTCACGCCAGACGACTGTGGAATTCACCGCCGTCAGCCGCGCGGTGCTGCCCATCGGCCCGCTATCCATCCGCAAAGGCGACCCGTTCGGTCTGATCCGCCACGAAAAGAAACTCGTGGACCAGATCAACGTGTTCATTCATCCGCAGACCGTGCTGCTCAGCACCCTGAACGCCGGCATTCCACGCGATTTGGAAGGTCAGCCAAGCGGCGAAATCGTCGACGACGACCTCGACTTCTACGGCCTGCGCGAATACGAGCCCGGCGATGACGTACGCAACGTGCATTGGCTCAGCTCCGCGAAAACCGGATCGCTTATGATCCGCCAATACGAAGCCACCCGCCGTACCGACACCGCTCTGACCATCAGCGTGAACCCGGATGATTACATCGATTCCCAGGAATTCGAACTGGCCGTATCCGTCCACGCCTCCATCGGCGTGCAATGCCTGCAGCAGAACCGGCCAGTCACCGCGCATGCCGGTTCCACGCACGCCATTCCGCGCAACGCCACGGAATTTCTCGATGGCTGCAGCGGCATCGACCCTGACATCGACGACAATCCCAACCTCGCGCAAACCACTCTCGAACATGCCCCCGACGCATCCTTCTACTTCTTCACCGTCGGCAGGCTCAAAACCATCGACGACATCAAACACATGGTCCTCGCACTCCCCCGCTCCGCAACCTGCGTGGTGCTTCAAGCCGCAACCGGCCAACCGCGCGCCATCAAACGCTACTCCGACTTCACCTTGGCAACCGTGGGAGACCTCAACGACCTCCCCATGATCATGGGGGTGCTGGCATGAGCACCACATTCACCAACACCGGCAATTTCACCGGCAACCTCACCGGCACAGGCACCAACTCCGCCAACACCAACACTGGCATGGCGACCGGCACAGGCACCGGCTCATGGGCGAACTCCACCCACTCCGTCATCTGGATGTCCCGCAGCGGCAAGTCCCCAGCCATGCCCAACACCAACCAGCCACACGCCGCGCAATACGCAAGCCTCACGGTCGCCGCCCTGCTGACCATCGCCGCAGCCAGCAACCTCATCGACGTATACGGCTCCGCCCTGTCTTGGACGAGCGCCGCAATCCCCGCCACCATCATCGGCTCGCTCGTGGCGCTTGCCGGTCTCGTTCCCGCGTTGCGCCTGTGGTGGCAGATGCTGTTCATGGCGTGTGCGCAGCTGGTGGTCGGCCCGGTCATCTTCCTGAATGGCACCGCCATCGCCCATGTCATTCCCACATTGCGCACGTTGACGCAGGGGTGGATGCGGATGCTCGGCTCGTTCAAATACCTGCTGGCCATCGACCCGCCGACCGGCACCGGCGACGGCTCGCTGCTCGCCGTGTGGACGATCTGCCTGTGGGCCGCGCTGCTGGCCGGTATCTTCGCGGTTGCGGAGGATGGCCGGCTTACGATGGTCGCGGTCGTTCCCGTCGTGGCGAATCTTGCGATCTGCGCGCTGCTTGGCACGTCGAGCGGCTTCTACCGTATGGCGATCGGCACGATTATGGCGGTCGTGCTGGTGGTTTGGGTCAGCGCGCGTTGGAAACTGTTGGAATTGGGCCGTTGGCTCAGTTCCGTAGTCATCGTGCTGCTGGCTTCGGCTGTGGCGATCGGCGGATGCTTGGTGGTCGGGCAAAACCGCACCATTCTGCGCGACCATTATGATCCGCCGCTGAGCCCGTACGATTACACCAGCCCGTTGAGCGGCATGCGTTCGTATATCAAGAACCATAAGGACGATGTGCTGCTGACCGTCGACGATCTGCCGGCCGGTTCCACGGTGCGTTTGGCGGTTATGGACCGTTTCGACGGCAATGTGTGGAACCTGTCCGATTCCACCATGGCTTCGGATTCCTCCAACTACCATCGTGTGGGCGATTCCATCACAAACAACGCCACCGGCAAGCGGTTCACCGCGAAATTCACGGTCGATGACGGTTTGAGCGACTATTGGCTGCCGATGGCCGGCGCGGCTTCCAGCGTGAAGTTCGCCACATCGTCGGACGCCGATTCGTTCTACTACAACACCGACACCATGTCGGCGATCTACCCTTCGCGCACCTCTCCGGGATTGTCCTATACGGAAACCGGCGTCATTCCACGGACGCCGACGGATAAGGAGATCGCCAAGGCGAATGCTTCCTCCATCAGCCAGCCCAAGGCGGAGGATGTGCCCGATTGCGTGGATAAGCTGGCCACCGCGATTGCGGGCGGCCAGTCCAAGGGCGGCGAGGCCGCGCAGTCTCTTGCCGACAAGCTCAGGGAATCCGGCTGGTTCTCCCATGGTTTGAATGGCGATTACCCATCCAGAGCCGGTCACGGCAACTATCGTATCGACCAGCTGCTCGCCGGCAGTGCGATGGTTGGAGACAGCGAGCAATACGCTTCCGCGATGGCGCTTATGGCCCGCAGTCTCGGCTTGCCGAGCCGCGTGGTGCTGGGCTTCCTGCCGAAGAACGACGAGGGCGAGATCAGTGACAGCCGCACCGAGAAGCATGGCAAAACCACCACCACGAAATTCACCGGCAACGATGTGACCGCTTGGGTGGAGATCAAGCTGGACGGTTACGGATGGGTGGCGTTCTACCCGACACCGAAGGAAACGAAGGTTCCCGACGAGAACCAGAATCTCACTCCGCCCAATCCGCAGACCTTGGTGCGTCAGCCTCCGGTGCCGCTTACCGATCCGCTGCGTGACGACAACCAAGCCAAGGGCAAAACGTCGCTTGGCGGCAGCATGGCCGACGAGACGCCGACGAGCCTGTTCTGGCAGCGTTTCGGCAGAATCGTCAGAAAAGTCGCCATCTACGGCAGCCCTCTGTGGACGGTGCTCATCGTCTGCGGCCTGCTGCTCGCCATCAAGGCGATCGCCCTGGCTCGGGCTCGCAGGCATGGCAGCGCATCGCAACGCGTCGCTGCCGGATGGCAGGCGGTCGCGGCGCTTGCCCGGCAAAGCGGCCTTGACGTCCAAGGCACCAGAAACGAGCAGGCGCAGGCCATCGCCGAACAGATGGGCTTCGATGCCAATACACTGCTCGAGCTGGGCAGGGAGGCTGATTACGCGGCCTTCTCCGGAGGCGATGTCACGCAGGAGCATGCGGAACGCTACTGGCATGACATCGCCGAAGAACGAAAGTTCATGCTCGGCTCGCTGCCGACGTTCCGCAGGTGGCGGGCGAAACTATCGCTTGCGGACGTGTTCCACTTCCGGAAAATCCGCTTGCGGAAAATCGGTGTGAAAGGGCGGGACTCATGAACGTCAAACATATTGAGGTCGGTCTGAACAGCAATATCGGCTTGCGTAGGAAAGACAACCAGGACAGCGCCTGCGCAGGCAACGGCGTGTATGTGGTGTGCGACGGCATGGGTGGCGGCAAGGGCGGCAAGCAGGCCAGTTCCGATGTTGCGGAACGGTTCGCGCGTTTGGCCGAACTGCCGACGCGCGATCTTGACGCGATTGACGAAACGCTGATCCTTGCCCAGCAGGAGGTGCTCCGTCTGGGTGAGCAGCTCGGCGGCGTTGCGGGCACTACCATCAGCGGCGTGCTGCTGCCGACGCGTGTCGGCGATGACGCGATATGTTCCGACGAACGGTGTTACATCGTCAATGTGGGCGATTCCCGCACGTACCATATGCGCGCCGACGGCAATGGCGCGTGGCTGGCGGATTCGCTGACGTGCATCACCCGCGACCATTCGGAACGGCAGAACGCCATCGATTCGGGGCAGATGCTGCCCGATGAGGCGAGCCGTTGCATTCCGCGCAACATCATCACGCAATGTGTCGGCGCGCCTGCCGGCATCCAGCCTGACTGGTACGCCGCGCGTGCGGACGGACGGTTCATCATCTGTTCCGATGGGCTGCATGCGCAGATCGGCCGTGAGCAGCTTGCCGAGATCGCGGCGGCGTACGCCGACCCGCAGATGGGCCGCGGACATGCTGGTACGCGCCGCGCGACGCCGGCGGCCGCGACAACATCACCGTCATCGTGGTGGATATGCGTTCCGATATGCCGTGCGACGAGGATTGGAACGTCAGCAAGATCGGCGATGACGAGGATATCGACGATGCGCTGGACGGTACGTTGCAAACGTTACGAGTCATTCAATAAGATGGTTACAGACCACGAGACAAGGAGATCATGATGGTCGATTTCGATGCCGCGGTGGCGGCCGTGCAGGATCCGAACGCCGATCCCGTGTTCCTGGCGAAAATCGCGTACGAGAATCCGGAATTCGGTGCGAATGTCGTTGCCAATCCGCGAGCGTACCCGGGTCTGAAGCGTTGGGTCGCCGAATTCGGCGATGAGCGCGCCCGCCAGCAGCTGGTGGCGATGGGCTGGCCGGTTCCGCAAAATGGCGTGCAGCCGCAGCCGATTGCCGAACCGACGGCCCAGCCAATGGCCGAACCGGTTGCCGAACAGGTCCAGCCGGAACAGCAGTATCAGCCGGCAGTGGCGGAACAGTTCCAGCAGAAGCAGCAGTATCAGCCGGAACAGCCGGTGAACCAGCAATACGGTCAGGACGCTGCCTATGCGGCGTCTAACGAGGCTTCGACCGAGTATGTCGACCCATACATGAATCCCGCCGATTTGTCCGAAGTGGCCGATTATTCATCGAGCCAGCCGCAGAACGAACCGGAACAGCAGTATGCCGAACAGCAGTATGCCGCGGCCCAGGAATCACCGGCAGACGCGGGGTTCACCGCGGAACTGGCCATGACCACCACCGATCAGATGTTGATGGCCCGTATCGCCAGCGAAGCGCCGGAGCTTCGTCCGTGTCTTGCGCGCAATCCGTACATCTATCCGGAATTGCTTGCCTGGCTTGGCCAGTTGAACAATTCGGCCATCAACGCGGCCATTCGTCTGCGCCAGCAGTGAGCTAACGCCGATTATCAGACCATTTGAAACATAAGGGGTTGTCGCGGGAATCTCCGTGACAACCCCTTATCGTCTTACCGCTAACCGTCCGCGCCGACGCTGTCAACACAAATCGTCAACGCAGTCCGTCAGCGTAATCGTGTCTTCACTGACAAACGCCCTCACTGTTTGCGGAATTGGAAGAACTGGTCGCCGATACGCACCGTGCATGGCGCCTCCAGCTGCATCGGCTTGTGTTCCACTTTGGTTTCGACATCGTCTTGGATGATGTACGTGCCGTTGAGCGAACCGTAATCCTCTATCCACAGCGTGCCATCCTGGTCGAAGCTGATCGCCGCATGGTTGCGTGAGATTGTGCGCGTCGGATCCTCCAGCTTGACCGATTTGGCGCCGGCGGGCACTTCGGCCGAAGGCTTGCGGCCAAGGAGCACGCCCATATCCACGATCACCTGCTGTCCGGTCTGCTCGTTGTCCAGCACGTACGTGTGCTTCGGCTGCTTCATGGTGAAGGCTTCGGAAAGCACGGTGCCGTCCCAGTCGATATCGTCCTCGTCCGAAACGGCAGCGTCGCCCTTCGCAACGGAAACATCCTGCATATCGTGGTCGTCCGATTCGTTCTGTGCGGCGAGCCGTTCGCGTGTTTCCAAGGAATCGGCGGCATTGTCGACGGGTTCGGCTGTGGGTTGCGCCATCACCGTGACGTCATCGTCATACCACCCTGGTTCGGGCGGCGGCGGGTAAGGTAGAAAACTCATATTCCCATTGTAGGAAGGTGACGTCCATGCCGTCTGACGATACTCATTCTGCAATACGATGCTCGCATATTCCGTCTCAAAATATTATGCTGTAACTCGTCAAAAGACGACTGCGAAACCCTCCCCGCGATTAATCCACAACCTCGCAATCCCACGACATATAGATATAGCGAAAGGCGGAACCGACCGGTATTGGTCGGTTCCGCCTTTCGCTATGTCAGATGATTCGTCTGTCGACTATCGTGAGGGGAATCTCACAGGG
>ENA-OQES01000350-OQES01000350.1-human-gut-metagenome-genome-assembly--contig:-NODE-350-length-19974-cov-2.694463_pt1 | contig 19974 bp, 31 predicted proteins | sample MGYA00242798_ERZ504641 | MGnify/ENA primary metagenome ERZ504641 (study PRJEB26092, sample SAMD00036327) | human gut metagenome | host: Homo sapiens | study: EMG produced TPA metagenomics assembly of... | reverse complement strand
AATTCCACCGCTGCGCTGTCGGTTGCTTATTTATTTTTTATCATATACTCAAAATCTACAGTTGGTCATTACAAAATTCAAAATTTCCCTATGAATTGCACAACGCGTATCTTATTCAATACAAATATCGCTACATCCATAAACAAATGTGCCAACAGTGTACTAACGATCACGCCATTTGACTTTAATAAGAAATCAGAGGAAAATCCATACCAACAGATAAATCCAGAATAAGCGCCCATTAAAATCAGCAAAGGCAGGTATTTCACGACGCTTTTTAAAGATTCCTTGATGTAATCAAGCGTTGAATCGAAATAGACAAAACGACCGATCGCTAGCATTACAAAATAAAAGATCAAAGAATCATAATTTGAATCGTTATAAATAAATTTTATGTATAACAAGATCAGAATGATATAAAAGGCAGAGATCAGTCGTACGGAGGCTTTTTGTTCGGATGAGATCGTTTTCAGATGAACAAAGATCCGATCAAACCAGAATGTTAAAAATACAGAACATACTAAAAATACCATCAACAAAATATCTTGATATTTATTCCAGAAATAAGCCGCCTGAGGGATCCTTTCGTCGAGGACATAATAAAGAGAAAGGAAGATCAGTACGGAGGTGCTTGAAAATACCATTTCATAAAAGCTTTCGATCCAGCTGATAACTTTTGTTTTATGTGTTTGTTCAATTTGTGCAAGTCAACTTCTGTTGGATTTTCAATATTGATCTATAATGTTTTTGAAAGCTTTGCAGGTAAGTAAAAACGATGGCAAGGACAACAATCAGGCCGATCAAAGAAACAGCCATGAAGCTGCCAGGCAATTTTGTGCATTAAAATAATGTGTAACATAATATTGTGATTGTGACATATATAACCCCTTCTTTAAACTAAAATAATGACATGAAAATCAAATAATCTCACTAAACACATATTTTAACACCCTTTTTATATAAATTCAATGGATACTATATTTCATCATGAAAAACTTAAGAAAGCTTTTTTTTGACAACAGAAAGGCAGTGGATTTGTGTGAGAAATTTATCTATAGACTTGTGAGCAGAGACTGGACAATGTTATAATATAAATAGCACAATTTTTTTGAAAGTGGTGAGAGAAGATTGAAGAAATCAGTAAGGATCGCAGCAATGATATTTGCCAATTTTTGCTATATTGATAGCGGTAGAAATTATCATATCTTATAAATGTCTGACTGTTACGGATTACAAGATTAAGTCTGATAAGATCAAGGAAACGACCAAGATCGTATTAATATCGGATCTTCATAATAGTCAGTTTGGAAGCAAGAATAAACGCTTGCTGGATAAAATTCAAAAACAAGATCCAGATCTTATTTTGATGGATGGAGATATGTTGAATGAAGATGGGAAGAATGCACAGACAGCAGTAGAACTTATAAGAGAATTGAAGAAAACAGCACCTGTATATTATGCATTGGGGAATCATGAGATTGCGTATAGACAGCGCAGGGATAAGAATCTATACCAGAAGTTACAGAAAGCAGGATCGAAGGTTGTAGAGAAAGAATATGAGGATATCAAGGTAAGAGGCAACAAGATCCGGATCGGAGGCCTTTATGAGTATGCATTTGCAGTAGATGGGGCTGGAAATATGGATAAGAAAAGTATTCCGTCCAAAGTAAGAGACTTTTTGATGGATTTTGAGGATACAGATACATTTAAGATCATGTTGTCTCACAGACCAGATAGTTTTGTTTTTGGGCAGGCAGCAGATACATGGAAGATCAATCTGGTAGTCAGTGGGCATGTACATGGTGGACAGGTAAGAATTCCGGGTAAAGGTGGTCTTTACGGAGGAGATCAGGGATGGTTTCCTGAATATACGGATGGAATCCATCATTTTAAGGCAGTGAATCATATGATCATTACAAGAGGACTTGGAAGTGATAAGGAAAAACTACCAAGATTTCACAATATTCCAGAGATTGTAGTGATCCGACTTGAAAAATCGTTAGAGCAAAGAGGGTGAGAGGATGAAGAAATATCAGATTGCAGATTTTATTTTTGGGAATTCATATGGAAGAATCGTTAGATATTCCAGAGAATTTCAAAAGTTTGTGATTGATACTGATGAAGAAGTACAAGTGGAATATTTCCTTGAGGTTGTGGATAAATTACCAGAGTTGGATGGGGAATGTGTATCACAACGGATCGATCTGAAGGTATATAGAAAAGACGATCTGGAATACCGCCGGATGAATTTTATGGGAATGGAAGAATCCTATGGACAATATGAAGAAATTTTCACAAAATTCAGGTAAAATTTGTACTTAAAATCGAGAATTTGTGCATATGATAAATGTTGATACAGTCTTTGTATCTCTTTTTGCGATGGAAAAAAGAATGTTGGCAAAGGATGCGATGGTATTGCATTGCTCTGTACTCAAAGTGAGATCAGGAGTGATCTTATTTAGCGGACCAAGTGGAATCGGTAAGTCAACGCAGGCAGGATTGTGGACGAAGTATCGGAAAGCAAGAGTTATCAACGGTGATAGGACTTTATTCAAAAAAAGAGAATGGCAGATGGATGTCTCTTGGATGGCCGATCTGTGGTTCTTCAGAGATCTGCTATAATGAAGCTTATCTTGTGAAAGCAGTTGTTTTCTTGGACAAGCAGAAGAGAATGAGGGAAGGAGACTTCGTTATTTTGATGCGATCAAGGCAATGATCAGTCAGATCACAGTGAATGGATGGAATCCGCAGTTTGTGGAGAAGATATGGAATCTCACAGAAGATTTTGCGGTCCAGATCCCAGTGTTTGAGTATGGGTGTAACATGGAAGAAGCTGCAGTAGATACTTTAGAGAATCTGCTTTTGGATATTTTAGAATAAAGGAGCATGTGAAGATGAACTTAACCAATGTATTTATAGACATATTAAGAAGTGCGATGACACAGACTTCCTGTGATATGATAGAGGGACTTTCTACACAAGACTGGGAGAAAATCTATGATATCAGTCAGAAACAGCAACTGGCACCGATGATCTATCAGCAGACTTTTTTCAAATGAATCATTTCAAAATAGTGATCCAGAGTTTCAGCAGTTCTGGAAGAGAGATACGATCGATCAGGCAGGAAATCAGGCAAGAAAAAGTATGCTAATTTTTGATGTTGTTTGATAAAATGCGTCAGAATGGATTGACTCCATTGATCGTGAAAGGAATTGTCTGCAGAGATCTATATCCGAATCCAGATCTTCGAACATCCAATGATGAAGATCTTTATATCCCAAGAGATCAGTTTGAGAAGATGGATGAATTTTTGCAGGCAGAGGGATTTATGAGAGAAGAACTGATCAAGGATAAAGTTTATCAGGAAGTTCCATATCAGAATCCAAGGAATGGATTGTATTTTGAACTGCATATGGATCTGTTTCCTCAAGAATCCGGTGCGTATGGACATTTTAATCAGTTATTTGAAGATGCGTTTGATACCTGCATGGAAACAGAGATTCAGGGAAGTAAAGTATTGACACTGAATCCAAAACAGCATTTTTTATATCTTGTATGCCACAGTCTGAAACATTTTCTTCATAGTGGATTTGGAGTCAGACAAGCATGTGATCTATTATATTTTGCGAAGACATACCACGATCAGTTGGACTTTCATGAGATCAGGGATATCATGAAAGAATATCATATGGATTCTTTTGCTATGAATGTACTGGATATCGGAGTCTGCTATCTTGGTTTTACTTGGGAAGAGCTAGGGCTTTCAAAACCATCGGATGTAGAAATTGATTGCACATCACTATTGGATGATATGTTAGATGGTGGTATTTTTGGACAAAATGATATGAACCGTATACATAGTGCGAATATTACGTTGAATGCAGCAGAGAATGAATCAGTCAATGCAGCTTCCGGAATCCTGGCTTCTTTATTTCCAGAGAAGGAATATATCAAGACGAACTATCCATATTCAAGAAACTATCCGTTTTTTACTGCCAGTGGCATATTTGCACAGGATATTTAAATACTTAACTCATCGCAAGACAGATGCGGTCAATGCAGGAGAAAAAAAGCAGTGCACAGATTGGGATGGAACGTGTAAAATTATTAGAGAAATATAAGATTGTAGAGAAATAAATATAAAAGTGAAAAGAGGTGATTCCTCATGCTGGATCAGGAGAAAATTTTTTAACACATACAAAGTACGGGAAGCATTTGAGGATTCTGGACTTTCCTGGGATACGCTTGAGAAGATTTATGAGGATTATACGAGACGTTTACCAGAGATGAAAAAGATCGCAGATCGTTTACAGGATGAGATATCAAAAGTAATAGATTTTCATGTACATTCAATTCATAACCGATGTAAGGATCCAGAGCATTTGATTGAGAAGATCATACGGAAAGTTGGAGTTGAAAAACGTCAGAAATATTAAAAATATTAATGAACGGAATTATCTGAGGATCGTGCGTGATCTGATAGGTATTCGGATTTTGATCTTATCTAAAGAAGAATGGCGTACGGTACATGACTTTTTGCTGAAAGTTGATGAAGATTCCAGATATGATATGCATATGGCGGAGATGCCAAGGGCCTATATCCGTTATGGGGACCGTGATATTTTTAATTATACGATCCATAAAGAATATACAGATAAGGGATATCGTTCCCAGCATTATATTTTTAAATATGGGAATTATTATTTTGAAGTGCAGGTACGAACGATCGCTGAAGAAGTATATGCAGAATTTGATCATTATGTAAAGTATCCATATCGTGAGAATAATCATTTTCTAAAGCGTTATACAAGTGTCGTGGCAGAATTATTGAATTCTGTGGATGAGATCATTTCGACATGTTTTCAGTTTGGAGAAGCAGGCTGGCATGACATTGAGAAATATTTTGCACAAGACAGTTATAGTGACTTGCAGAGAATGTCGAAAGAACCGCATAAGAGAGAAGAAGAGCAGATTCCAAGAGCCAACGATGGAGTGATCGATGCTCAAAGTTATATGAATCGGATGATCTTAAGAAAGGGATAAACCAGATGGAGAGATATGACGACGGATTCGCAGAAGAAAGCCAGCGGATCGAACGATTAGTAGAAGAAATCATTGCCGGAGAGCACAAAATTGATAAGTTGCCGAATTCCTCCGCAGGATTTACAGGAGCGGCACAGGCAGAGTAATTTTTCGAAGGCAAGATATCATTTAGAATCGGATGTAAGTAATCTGATCGTGAATCATAAACAGCAACTGGATGAATTACAATTGTTAAAGATGATAAAGGGGCAAGAATGATAGAACACAATTTATTTGAGATGGAAAATTACAGAGAGCTGATCGATGAGGTCGGTGTCGATAAATTCCGTGAACGATTTGAGGAACTGCAGAAGACAGCGATGGAATTTATTGAAATGGCAGGATTTTCTGAGACAGCTTACTGCAATGAAAGAATTTTAATGCAGGTGATCCTTGATTATTTTATGGATGTGATGCGGTTAAAGGAATTTCATAGTATTGAGAGAATCCGCACAGAGAAGCTGTTTGCATACACGATTTCCTGGATCGTTCGGAGAAAACCAATCCAGTTTCGGGATTATTCCGAAGAAGAGAGAGATATTTTTATCAATGAACGTTTTGCTGCATATCTGCTCATCAATGAATGTCTGATGTGTGGAACGAAACATTTTGTGCAGGAAGCTTATGCGGAAAAGTTAGTAGAATATACAGAAATGCTGCTATATTATTTCAAATACCGTCAGTGCGATCCAAAGACATTAGAACTTTTGATCGAGTCATTTAAGATGGGTGGACTTGTGCATTAGAAAGAAAGGGGATTTAGGTATGGGAATCCTTGTTTTTGATGTAGGTACCTCAAGTATGAGAGGTGCATTGCTAAACGATAAGGCAGATATTTTATGTCAGTTTCACAGGAAAAATATCATCCAACCTTTTATTCTTCAATCAAGGTAACGCAGGACCCGGAAATATGGAGAAAAGCATTATATGATATAGCAAGAGATGTGGGTGACTGGTGTAAGGATCAGAACGAAGAAGTAGAGATGATTTCTTTGACGGCACAAAGAACATCGATCATTCCAGTTGATCATAAAGGAGATCCATTATGTGATGCTGTGATGTGGCAGGATAAAAGGAATATTGAAGTTTGTACGAGGCTTTCTGCGATGAATGGACAGATCATCAGAAAAAGCGGTACAATGGTAAATCCTGTATTTTCAGGGAGCAAGATGGCATGGCTTAAAGAGACAGCACCAGAGATTTATAAGAAAGCAGACAGGATTTTTGTTGTTGCAGATTATTTGTTATATCATATGACAGGGCAGAGAAAACTTGATCGTACTTATGCAAGTAGGTCTCATTTGATGAATTTAAGAACCGGGCGGTGGGACAGCGTGCTTCTTGATATCTTTGGAATCGAGAAGAATAAGCTTTGTGATCTGATCGATCCAGGAGAACTTCATGGATATACAAATGAGAAATTTGCGGAAAGTACAAGACTTAAGACGGGAATTCCAGTTTATTCGGCTGGTGGTGATCAGCAGTGCAGTGCGCTTGGAATGGGAATTTATGAAGAAGGTGACATGGAAGTTACGAGTGGAACAGGTGCATTTATCATAGGGATCACAGAGAAGGTACCAATTGTGCTTATGGGTAATCCGATCATTAATTATTCTGCAGTAAAAGGAAAATATATTGTGGAAGCAAGTATTTTAACATGTAGTGCGGCATTTGACTGGTTTTGCAATAATTTTTACAAAGAAGTGCAGGGAGATATTTATCAGAAGATTGATCAGGAGATCGCACAGTCTCCACCAGGAGCCAATGGATGTATGTTGCTTCCAATTTTTTCAGGGAAGGGCAACACCACAGTGGAATCCAAAAGCAACTGCATCATTTACAAATGTAACATTGAGTACGACAAGAGGCGATATGGCGAGAGCTTTGCTGGAAGGGATCGCTTATGAGATTCGCAACAATTTAGACATTGTAGAAGGGCAGATTGGCAAGGCAGAGCAGATTCAGATTGGAGGCGGTTTGAGTAACAGCCATGAATTTAATCAGATTCAGGCGGATGTCTATGGAAGAAAATTGATCCAGTACCAGCATAGGGAAGCAGGGATCATTGGAGCATGGACAAGCACAATGGTGGAAAGCGGGAAGGTTTCAGATCATAAGGAAGCTCTAGAATGGGCAGGTAGAAATAATTCGATACAGATTTATGAACCTGTTGAAAAAAATATTGAGAAATATCAGGAACTTCGAGCAGACATGAATCATTTATACCAAAAAATTTATTAGGAATAAATAAGAATATTAAAAAAAAATACTGAACCACTATAAAAAAGAGGCAAACTCATAGGAGTAAATTTATGAGTTGTCTCTTTTTTTGTACATTTTTAAAACAAAAATGTATGGGTTTGTACTTGTGTGCATACGGATTGTACTTATGAAAGAACAATATATTTATAAATGTCAATCTAAAATATTTATTTTGCACATATGTGCAAAGATTGAGAATTTGTTGAACAGATGTGCAGCGAATGATAAGATGTAAACAACATTAAGGAGATACACATGAAAAACAGCGAAAAAAATATGGAGAGTTAATAGGAGGAAACTAATGAGTGAAGTAATTGAAGCAAGAAACATTAAGTTAAATGTAGACGCATCTGACTGGAGAGATTCCATGATCAAATCTGGACAGCTCTTAGTAGATAGCGATTACATCACAAAAGATTACATTGATCTGACGATCAAATGTGTGGAAGAAAATGGACCATACATTGTAATCATTCCGGGACTTGCATTATCACATTCAAGACCAGATGTAAGTGTTAAGAAAACAGGATTAAGTCTGATCACATTAAGCAAGCCAGTCTGTTTTAACTGTGACAATGATCCAGTAGATATTGTTCTTACTCTGGCAGCAACTGATGACACATCTCATTTGCAGAAACTTCAGTCCATGGCTGAATTTATCTCAGATGAAGAGAACATTGAATTCATTAAAAATCGCAAAATCAGCTGAGGAAGTTGCCAAAGCGATCAATGAATTTGAAGCAGAAGAGTAAGAAGGGAGAAAGAGGATGGAAATATTAAATACAGTATTTACTTTTGTATCGAACAATATTTTGACGAAAGCAGAATTCTTTGTAGGATTGATCGTCTTAGTTGGATACATCTTATTAGGAAGAAAATGGTATGAAACATTAGCAGGTTTCTTAAAAGCAGTTGTAGGTTACATGATCTTAAATGTAGGTTCAGCCGGACTGATCAATACGTTCCGACCAATCCTTGCCGGATTGAACCAGAAGTTCCATTTGAACGCAGTAGTCATTGATCCGTATTTCGGATTGAATGCAGTAAATGCAGCACTTGAAAACATCGGATTATCGGCAGCATGGACCATGACATCCTTGTTACTAGCCTTTATCTGGAACATCATCTTATTGATCTTCCGTAAATTCACAAAACTTCGTACGTTACTGTTAACTGGACATATCATGGTACAGCAGGCAACAACCGTAACATGGATCGTATTTTTATTTATCCCAGGACTTCGTAATATATGGGGAGCTGTAGCAGTCGGAATCTTAGTCGGTACATACCAGGCAGTATTTTCTAACTTAACAGTTGAACCAACAGATCGTTTAACAGACGGTGAAGGTGGATTCGCGATTGGACATCAGCAGATGTTTGCAATCTGGTTAGCGGATAAGATTGCACCAAAGATCGGTAAAAAAAGGAAGATTCTATTGAAAATATCAAACTTCCAGGATTTTTACAGATGTTTAGTGACAATGTAGTATCCACATCCGTATTAATGTTCATATTCTTTGGAATCATCATGTTAGTACTTGGAGAAGATTTCATGAGAAGTTTAGATGACACATTCTCACAGACAACAGCATTTGGATTCTATATTTTCTCTAAAGCATTAAGCTTTACTGTTTACTTAAACGTATTACAGGCAGGTGTTCGTATGTTCGTTGCAGAACTTACAGAATCATTCAAAGGTATTTCAGACAAATTGCTTCCAGGAGCGATCCCAGCAGTAGACTGTGCGGTAGCTTATGGATTCGCACCAGCAAACGCAGTAACAGTAGGTTTCTTCTGTGGAGCACTTGGACAGTTCTTAGCGATCGCAGGACTTTTGATCTTCCATTCACCAGTTATGATCATCGCAGGATTCGTACCACTGTTTTTCGATAACGCAAGTATCGCAGTATATGCAAACCACAGAGGTGGAGTTAAAGCAGCCATGATCTTACCATTTATCAGTGGAATCATTCAGGTATTAGGTGGAGCCGTTTGTGCTTACGTTTTACAGTTAGTAGCATTCGGTGGATGGCATGGAAACTTCGACTTCTCAACGATCTTCCTTGCAGTATCTTATATTGTTAAGTACCTAAAGGTACCTGGAGTTATCCTTTGTGTTATCGCAATGTTAGTCATTCCTCAGATTCAGTATGCGAAATCTGATAAAGAAAAGTATTTCACAGTAGGTCAGGAAGACGACGAGTATTAAAAAATGTAATATCAAATCAATTTTTAACAAAACAATCAATCAGCCAAATTTAGGAGGTATTTATTATGAAAATCAAAGCAATCGCAGCATGTGGAAATGGAATGGGATCAAGCCAGATGATCAAAATGAAGATCAACAAAGTATTCAAAAGATTAGGAATTGATGCAGAAATCGGACATATGAGTGTTGGAGAAGCAAAAGGTGTAGCAAACAATTACGATATGATCTTTGTATCTGAAACATTTACATCGCAGTTTAGAACAGGAAAAGATACAAAAGTCATTGGACTTAAAAACTTATTATCAGAAAAAGAAATCGAAGCAAAGATCAGAGAAGCATTAGATATGCCTGCAGAATAAATCGGGGTGAGATAGATGTACGATATCAAAAAAAATGGCCATTAGGGATTTATGAAAAGGCTCTTCCAAATGATTTTACATGGCTTGAAAAAAGTGCAGGCAGCAAAGCAGGCAGGATTTGATTATATCGAGATTTCCATTGACGAATCTGATGAGAGATTAGCAAGACTTGACTGGAGTGATGAACAGATTGAAGAAATCCGTTCTTATATGAAAGAGACAGGAATCATCATTCCAAGCATGTGCTTAAGTGGTCATAGAAGATTTCCATTTGGAAGCAAGAACAAAGAAACAAGAGATAAAGCATTTGAGATCATGGAAAAAGGAATCATCTTGGCACAGAAGTTAGGAGTCAGATTGATCCAGCTTGCAACTTATGATGTATATTATGAAGAATCCGATGAAGAAACAAAAGCTTTATTTTTAGAAGGAATGAAAAAATCAGTAGAAATGGCAAGCCACGCAGGAGTGATCCTTGCAATGGAAATCATGGATACACCATTTGTTGGAACGATTCTTCGTGCAATGCACTATATTAAAGAAATTCGTTCTCCATATTTTAAAATTTATCCAGATATGGGAAATCTGACGCAGTTTTCAGCGGATGTTGAGAGTGAATTTGAACTTGGAATCAGTGAAACGGTAGCGATCCATGTCAAAGAGACAAACCCTGGAGTATTTAAATGTGTTCCATTTGGAGAAGGAACTGTAAGATTTACAGACATTTTTGAAAAAATTAAAAGACTTTAAATTACACAGGAATGTTCTTGATCGAAATGTGGGCAGATAACACAAAGAAACAAACGATGGAAGAAGCAGTCGAAACAATCAGGCAGGCACGCTTATTTGTAGAAGATAAGATGGAACAGGCAGGGATCAAAGTACCTGCATAAGGAGGGAATCATGTATCGAATGGTAGTGACCGATCTTGATGGGACTTTGTTAAATAGTCAAAAACAAGTTTCTGATGCCAATGCAAAGGCAATTTATAAACTAAAAGATCAAAACATAACATTTGTTATGGCAACCGGAAGATCGGATGTTATGACAAAGGCATACACAAAACAATTGAAAAAATGCAGATATTGTCATTGGATGTGACGGAGCTGTCATTCGAAACATCAGGACCGGAGAAATCTTATATGAAAATCATTTAAGCAGTGAAACCTGTCACAAGACGTTTGAAATCTGTAAAAAATACGGATTGCAATATTACGTCTTTGCCAAAGATGAACTGGTATCCGATGATCCTCAGAATGAAAGATTTCTGATTCATCAGAAATTCAATCAGACTGTAGAAGAAGATGAAGAGATACCAATGAGGATTGTGGATGATTTAAATGAATATATAAAAGAACATATCATTTACAAGATTGTTGTAAGCCACAATGACCAAAAATTATTTAGACAAAGTAGCCGAAGTGGTCAAAAAGAACGGATGCGGATGCCATTCGTTCTGGGGAAAAAAGTTCTTGCAGTCAAGGCAATGGGAGTTTCCAAAGCAGAAGCGATCAAAAAGCTTGCACAAAAGTTAGGCATTTGGATCAAAGATATCATCGCATTTGGCGATGAAGTGAATGATATTGAGATGCTTACGTTGGTTGGACTTGGGATTGCAATGGAAAATGCAGATGATGTCGTGAAAGAGGCAGCAGACCAGATTGCAGGAAGTAATGATCAGGACGGCGTAGGAAAAGAATTAGAGAAAATATTTGGAAATGCAGGAAAGTAAGAAAGGAGTTAAGAAGATGCTTGATGAATTAAAACAGCAAGTATACGAAGCAAATATGGAATTACCGGCAAAAGGACTGGTAACTTATACATGGGGAAATGTCAGTGGGATCGACAGAGAACGTGGATTGTTTGTCATTAAGCCAAGTGGTGTTGACTATGAAAAACTAACACCAGATATGTTAGTTGTCATGGATTTGAATGGGGAAAAAGTTGAGGGAGATTTAAATCCTTCCTCTGATACACCAACTCATATCGAACTTTACAAAGCATTTCCAGAAGTCGGTGGAATCGTTCATACACATTCTCCTTGGGCGACTTCATGGGCACAGGCAGGAAGAAGCATTCCATGTTATGGAACAACACATGCCGATTATTTCTTCGGAGATATTCCATGTGCACGATCTTTAACAGCTGATGAGATCAACGGAGAGTATGAAAAGAATACAGGGATTGTGATTGCAGAAACGTTTGAAGGAAAAAATTCCAATCTATGTACCAGGTGTTTTATGTACAAACCATGGTCCATTTTCATGGGGAGCAGACGCAGCAGAAGCAGTGCATAATGCAGTTGTTATGGAAGAAGTAGCAAAGATGGCATACCGCTGTGAACATCTGAAAAAAGGATATTGGGGAAGCACCGCAAGTATTACAGGACAAACATTTCTTCAGAAAGCATGGAGAAAAGTGCTTATTATGGAAATGACTTATAGGATATAGAGATAGAAGATTTCGAATAGAAAAGGAGATCAAGGTTATGAGTAAAATTAGTGAAATGACAAGAGAAAGCTGGATTGAAAGCACATTCCCAGAGTGGGGAACATGGTTAGTAGAAGATATTGAAAATGAAGTAGTAGCACCAGGAAATGTAGCAATGTGGTGGCTTGGATGTACAGGTGTATGGTTTAAAACACCAGCTGATACAAACATTACAATCGATTTATGGTGTGGAAATGGGAAACGTACACATGGTGATGGAAAAATGAAAGTCGGACATCAGATGGCAAATATGTGTGGTGGACGTGCAATGCAGCCAAACCTTCGTAATGTACCATTTGTGATCGATCCATTTGCATTCAAGAAAGTTGATGCAGTGCTTGCAACACATTATCATCAGGATCATATGTCTGCAGAATGGGCTGCACACGTGATCAACAGTGGAATGACAACAACAGATGAAAACGGAAAAGAAATTCCAGTACCATTCATCGGACCTAAAAAATCCGTAGAATTATGGCAGAAATGGGGAGTTCCAGCAGACCGTTGTATCACAGTAAAACCTGGAGATTCCATCAAGATCAAAGATATTGAGATTATTGCGTTAGATTCCTTTGACAGAACATGTATCGTAACAACAGACTCTACAGGTCCAGACAGAGAAGAATTAACAGGTGTATGCCCAACAGATATGGATGACAAAGCAGTTAACTACTTAGTTAAGACACCAGGTGGAAATATCTATCATTCTGGAGATTCTCACTTCTCTATCTATTTTGCAAAACATGGAAAAGATTACGATGTAGACGTAGCATTCGGATCTTTCGGAGAAAACCCTATCGGTATGCAGGATAAGATGACATCCATCGATGTATTACGTATGGCTGAAAACTTACAGTGCAAAGTTGTTGTACCTATTCACTGGGATGTATGGACAAACTTCCAGGCTGACTGTGATGAGATTAAAGTATTATACGACTTCAAGAAAGATCGTAATGAATATAAATTCCATCCATTCTTCTGGCAGGTTGGAGGGAAAATATACATATCCTGCAGATAAAGATAAAATCTACTATCATCACAGAAGAGGATTCGAAGACTGCTTTGAAGCACCACAGAACATCCCATTCCGTTCTTGCTTATAGGAAGAAGGTGGCATAATGAAAGTATCAAAGAAAGTTATTGGAAACTTAGCAAAAATGCTATTCTGTTGCGCCTTTAACTTACAAAGGAAAGAAACATATGCTCGTAGCAGCAGCAAAAAGTAAACCAGTGCCGTTTATATGATCTTGAAGGAAATCAGGAAGAAGTAATCTGGGAAGGACCGGGAGGAACCATGTCAATGGTTCAGGTCCCTGGTTCCGACGGACAGTTTTTAGCGACACATAAATTCTACTCTCCAAATGATTCCAAAGAAGCAAAGATCATCTTAGCTTACCCGGAAGACGGAAAATGGAAGGTAAGAACATTAGCGGAGCTTCCATTTGTGCATCGTTTTGATATTATTTCAAGAAATGGAGTAAACTATGTGATCGCATGTACTTTAAAATCAGGACATGAATACAAAGAAGACTGGAGAAGTCCAGGAAAGATTCAGGTATGCGTTCTTCCAGAAGATTTAAGTAGTGTTGATGAAGAACATCCATTACAGTTTGAAGTATTAAAAGAAGGTTTATTAAAGAATCATGGATACTGTAAAGCAGAAGTTGATGGAGTTTTAAGATCTTATGTTGCAGCAAATGAAGGTGTTTTTGAATGTATACCACCAGAATCAGAAGAAGGAACATGGGAAATCAAACAGATCTTAGATGAAGCAAGCAGTGATATGGCATTTGCAGACTTTGACAATGATGGTGAATTAGAAATGTTAACAATCTCACCATTCCATGGAGAGAAGATCAGCATTTTCAAGAAACAGGATGGAGAATTCAAGAAAGTCTATACTTATGAAAAAGATGCTGAATTCGCTCATGGAATCTGGGGTGGAGAGATCGCAGGAACTCAGGGTGTTTTAATTGGACACAGAAAAGGGGAGAGAAATCTGTTATTCTTCCGATGTACAGATCCTGAAAAATTAACATTTACAGCAGACCTTTTAGATAGTGATATCGGACCAGCAAATGTACTTCATTACACGAATGATGGTGAAGATTATATTTTATCTGCAAACAGAGAAATTGATGAAATCGCATTGTATAAAGTGGAAAAATAACTACAACTGCAGGAAATCTGAGAATGATAATTAACAGATTGTGTACTGGACTGATATATAGCAATGCGGTATAATAAAAATGTGCTTTGGATAATGAATGGGAGGTGGAAAACAATGAAGGAATATGATTCACTTAGCGATAACGAAAAGCGCAACATGCTTGCCAGTGTTGCAAACCTCTATTATAATGTGGAAATGACTCAGAATCAGATTGCGGAACGATTTTTTTACCTCACGTTCTAAGATTTCAAGAATGCTAAAAGAGGCAAGACAGCTTGGAATCGTAGAGATCAAGATTTTAGAGCCATGGGACCGCAATGTAGAGCTGGAACAGGAATTTATGAGAAGATTTGCGTTGAAAGATGTGAGAGTGATTTCTGTCAAAGAAGCAAATAATACGATGGTCCTTCAGAAATTGGGTGAAGTTGCAGCATACTATCTAGATAATCTGTTAAATGATAATATGATTCTTGGAATTTCATGGGGGAATACAATGTATCATACTGTCAAAGCGGTCAAGACAAGTAAGAATATCCCGATCACAGTCGTACCGATCATGGGAGCAGCCAATGTAAGGACTCCAGAGAGAGATTCCTTGGATCTTTCGAAAGAACTTGCCTATGCATATGGTGGAACGTATCACTACATTTATGCACCATTGTTTGTAAACTCGGAAGAAGTCAGGGACAGTCTTGAACAAGAGCCGAATATTAAAGGATGTTTAGAGCTTGCAAGGAATGCAGATATCATTCTAACCAGTGTTGGTTCTATCGTATATAAGAGTTGGAAATCTTATTTAAGTACCAGAGATTTATATAATCTTGAGAAGAAAGGTGCGATCGGACATATCGGAGGACAATTTTTACGATATGGAAGGAAATGAAGTCATAACACCGTTTGTTAATAAGATGATCGGGCTTGGAATTGAAGATATCAAGAATACAGAGAATGTGATCTGTGTCGCAGGACTGGAGATGAAGGCAGAAGCGATTCTTGGAGCTGTGAGAGGCGGATATATTAATACACTGATCACAGATGAAGAGGCAGCGAAGGCAGTGCTTGCATTATGTAAATAATATTAATAAAAAAGCAACGATTAAGATCAAGTTAAAATAAGATCATAAAAAACAACGACGTAAGTATTATATTCAAAAGAATAAGATGCTTACGTCGTTTGCTTTAGGATTTTATCGGAATTTCCTATGCAATAAAATTTATTAATTTGAAATTTCCTGATAAGTATTCAGATCGTCAGGTAAGGTCACAGTCACAGATTTTCCAGGATCATGATAAGTCAGGTTCATTTTTAAAGTGATCGAACCTGTCTCATTGTCACCGCTTTCCATAACCATCTGGATGGATTCTTTCACAGGAAGATCTTTGTCATTCAATGTTTTTGTACCGGTCAAAGAAGAAATCTTAATGGAATTACTTCCACCAGTTACAGTTGTCATCTGGGAGGTAACATCTTTGACGTATTGATTCAATCCATCATTATTGATACTGTATTTAAGAACAGTATTTCCATCCTTTTCACTAAGTTTCAGATCTTTGTAATATTTTGCAGACAAAGAAGTCTGACCTGTGGTTGACTGAATCTGTTTTTGAAGACCTGCGATATCCATTTTTATTTTCTGCTTTGTTCCATTGGTGTTCATGTAATAATAACCATCAGAATAATACATATTCATATCCATAGTCTGCCCAAGCATGTTTAAGGTAGAAGTCATAGACATTTTTAACTGATCTTTATCAACAGTCTGTAGTTTTGTGTCAAAATTCATCTTGATCGTAACGTTTGAGGATGAAGAAGCCTCACTATTTGCGATCTTATAAGAAGCTTCTCCACTGAAATCAGCATCTTTTAATTTGGAACTTTGTTTAAGACTTGATTCCAAAACTTCTTTCGCAGTACGTTTCTTCTGACAGCCGCTGATTGTAAAAAAGCAGCATACAGGAAAGAAGCAATGCAGTCACGTTTTTTTATTCTAATTTTCATAATGAATCCCTCCATGAAAGAGTTAATAGTTATTAAGTTTAGTTTACCATATAATCATAATTTTGTGTTAAACTGAAAAATAAGAATAGGAACGGAGGTACTTGAAATGCAAAAAAACAGTATACCTGACATCAAAACAAGATGGATTAAAACTACATGTACTGCTTATGGAACCAGAACAATCTCCAAAGGGAATCGTACAGATCTGCCACGGTATGGCAGAACATAAAGAACGCTATGAGCCTTTTAATGCAAATGTTGTGTAACAATGGCTATATCAGTGTGATCCATGATCATAGAGGTCATGGTAAGAGTGTCCAAAAATGCGTCAGACCTTGGGTATTTTTATGATGACAGTGGAAAAGCGATCATAGAAGATGCTCATCAGGTAACAACATGGATGAAAGAACGATATGGGGAAGAACTTCCATATCATTTGTTCGGACATAGTATGGGATCTTTGGTGGTTCGTTGTTATCTGAAAAAATTATGATGATGAGCTGGACTCTCTGATCGTATGTGGAAGTCCAAGTGAAAATTAAAGCAGCAAAGGCAGCAGAATTTCTTGCAAAAAGCTGCTTGTAAAATGGGAGCACACAAAAAGGGAAAGTTCTTTCAGAAGATGGCATTTGGCTTATATGGAAAGGCATTAGGAGAAGATGAATCCGAAAATGGCTGGATCAGTTATAACAAAGAAAATGTAAAAGCTTATGATGAAAATCCATTGGATGGATTCGTATTTAGTAATAATGGATTTTTAAATCTGTTTTTACTAATGGATGAAACTTACAACAAAAAAGGATGGCAGGTAAAACATCCGTCACTTCCGATCTTGTTTATCGCAGGAGCAGATGATCCATGCATTGGTTCAAAGAAACAGTATGCACAGGCAATGACAACTTTAAAAAAGGCGAGGGTATAATCAGGTACGTGGAATGTTATTTTTAAATCGGAGACATGAGATCTTAAATGAAGATGATGTAGAGAAAGTTTATGATGCGGTATTGCATTTCTTAGAACAGCATTCCAAAAAGAGATGACTGATAGTAACTAGGGAGATAAGAAAGAGCGTGATAAACTAGAAGCAAGATCATGAAAGGGGAGGAAAGTTCGTGGGAAAATGGTTTCGTCAGATATTGCAGGGAGAACATTCACTGTTTCGGTTATCCCTTCCATTTCGGGTAAGATTATTTAATGTGCTTGCATTAGTTGGTGGAATGATCAGTCTGATCAATGGGATTTCATCATATGCGAATAATCAGGATAGTGTGATTCTAGGATTGAATTTTGGGATTGCAGTGTTGTCTTTCGTGTTGTTGTTTTATGCATACAAAAGTGGCAGATATCAGTTTTGTTATGTTGTTACGATCATTACGATCTTTCTTGTGATGTTCCCATATTTATTTTTTGAAATCCGGCGGTTACAAAGGAGGGATGGTCTCTTTTTATATTTTTGGAATCTTATTTACAGTCTTTATGTTGGAAGGAAAGGCAATGTTTTTTACAGCATTTACGGAAATGGTCGTATATATAGCAACGATCATGATCGCCTATCAAAATCCGCAGATGGTTGTATGGTTCTCCTCTGAAAAATGAAGTTGTGATGGATCTGTTGATAGGATTTTGTGCATCTAGTATTTCGGTGGCAGCAGTGATGTATCTGCATTTTCGGATGTACAACAAACAACAAGAAATCTTAGAAGAAGCAAGGATCGAAGCACAGTCAGCGAACAAGGCAAAGAGTGCATTTCTTGCTAATATGAGTCATGAGATCCGGACTCCGATCAATGTAATGCTTGGAATGAACGAGATGATTCTTAGAGAAAGTGAAAGCAAAGAAATCCGCCAATATGCAAAAAGCATTGAACGTTCTGGAGGTTATCTGATCTCATTGATCAATAATATTCTGGATATTTCAAGGATCGAATCCGGAAAAATGGAGATTGAAGAAGGAAAATATGAACTCAGGCAGCTACTTGATGAAGTGATGTTGATCGCAGAGAAACAGGCGGAACAAAAGTCGTTCAAAAATGAATCTGATATTTGATAAGACCTTGCCAGCGTATCTGATCGGTGATGTGATACATATCAAACAGATTCTTTTGAACCTGATCAATAATGCAGTAAAATACACTAAAGAAGGTCAGATTGATATTAAAGTCAGTAAAAATGCAGAGGAAACGAAGCTTATTTTCGAGGTAAAAGACACAGGAATCGGAATCAAAGAAGAAAATTTACCCGTTTTGTTTGATGCATTTATGAGAGTAGACTCTAAGAAAAATAAGAAGATCAAAGGAACCGGATTAGGACTTGCGATCGCAAAACAGCTGGCAGAACAGATGGACGGTATGATCTGGGTAGAAAGTGTATACGGCAAAGGAAGCAGATTTTTTTGTGCAGCTTCCAATGAAGAAGGTATCTGATGGGAAGATTTCCAATGTTGAATGGAAGGAAACGGATGAACGAAAGAGAAGATCATTTGTTGCACCGCAGGCAAAGATTTTAATTGTAGATGATAATCCGGAAAATCTCATGGTGACAAGATCACTTCTGAAGCGTACAGCTGTGTTTGTGGATACAGCAGCCAGTGGAGAGGAATGTGTCCACAAAGTCAGACAAAACGTATATGATCTGATCTTACTTGATTATATGATGCCGCAGATGGATGGAATCGATACGATCAGGGAATTAAAGAAAGATGTACAATTTCATATTCCAGTGATCGCTTTAACTGCTGATGTGACGGAAATGGAATTGAACAGACATTTTTAAGAGAAGGATTTGTGCGTATCTTTCAAAGCCAGTGATGTGGAGCAAATTAGAAGACCTGCTGATGAAATATTTGAGAGATGATCTTGTATTATTCGTGAGGATCTGAAAGAAGAACAAAGTCAAAGATGAGAATTTAAGCAGCTGAAGGGACAGCTAAAAGAAAATGATATAAAGATCGAAGAGGGGCTTAGACTTCTGGATGGAGACTTTATGCAGTATCGTAAATTGATGGAATTCTTTACGGAGTACCAGGAAGAATATATGAGACAGATGCAGCAGTTGATGACACAAAGTGAAGTGAAAGTCGATGAGATCACAAGGATGATGCACACCTTAAAGAGCAATGCAAAAGCGATAGGTGCGATTCATTTGTATGAGATTGCAAAAGAAATGGAAGATAGAGGGAAACAAAAGGATATGGAATACATCATGTCTGCATATGATCTGCTTAAATTGGAGTGGGACGAGTATTAAGGCATCACGGGAATTTATTGAACAGACGAAAAATGTTCTGTTTGATCAGAAAAAAGAGGAAGAAAATGACAAGCAAAGTAAAGAAGAAATCAAGAAAATTAAAATATTATCACCAGATATCAGCGAAAGAAGCGAAAGAACAGATTCAGTATTATCG
>ENA-OQES01000349-OQES01000349.1-human-gut-metagenome-genome-assembly--contig:-NODE-349-length-19984-cov-6.538500_pt1 | contig 19984 bp, 18 predicted proteins | sample MGYA00242798_ERZ504641 | MGnify/ENA primary metagenome ERZ504641 (study PRJEB26092, sample SAMD00036327) | human gut metagenome | host: Homo sapiens | study: EMG produced TPA metagenomics assembly of... | reverse complement strand
CAAGGTCACACAGCTTGTAAAAGACAGTCAACCAACCAAAGCAGACCTACTCGCAGAAATCAACGAAGAACACCGCCGCTGGGAGGGTGGTTCCTCTGACCCAACTCCCTATCTGCGGCATTACGATGACCCCGCCGATGCCCAGAAATCAACCGATTATCTCACCGACACCTACAGCGAATACGATGCCGCCAAAGAATTAAGTCTGGAAGAAGCCGAAGAAGATGTGAACTATCTCTTCGATGCCTTCTATTATGATTTTGCTTTCTATGACTATTTTGGCGGGCACACTGTATTCGATCAGGCAAAAGCAGAGATTTTACAAGAGCTTCAAGCAAAAGACAGCCTGACCTGCAAAGACTTACAGGAGATTTTGGTGAAACACCTCACCTTTATCAAGGACGGCCATTTCAATATCAATCAGAATTTCCCTGCGGAAAAGGATATCCCCTTCTTTTTCCGGCAGGTGATGTTCGTTAAAACTGACAGCGGATATCAGGATTCCAAAGGTAAGACGGTCGTATCAGTAGACGGCTATCCAGACTTGGATGCACTGTTCAAACGCTCTATTTCTAAAGAAGGATATCTTGTATACTATCCTGTGCTACTGAAAGAAGCAAAATTTGATGGAACCGAGTGGGATAAGCATGTGTGCGACGAGCAATTGACCGTGCACTATGCCGATGGCAGTACGGATGTATTGACGGCAGACACTTGGAGCCAGTATTACAAAGATCTCCCCAAAGGGCAGAATACCGACTTGCGCCAGACCGACGGGATTCCGGTGTTCCAGTTTAACCATTTTGACCCGTCCTTCCTGGAGGAGACCAATGCCGCAGCAGCGCAGATGAGCAATGCGGAGATCTCCATGCTGGACCTGCGCTCCAATGTCGGGGGCTACGAGGAAGTTGCGCATCAGTGGTTCAACCGATACAGCCACCAACGGATATTTGGCACTGGAGTTCGTTATTCCGTTCTTCCAGCTTCTCTTGTCGCTTCACCTTCCACCTCAAAAACGCCCCGCGCAAGCAATGACAACATTCTGATCCTTCTAAGCGGAAAGTGCTCTGCATCTTGTGCGGAGATCACGCTGGACCTTTCCTATAACGTAGAGAACAGCTTGATCGTTGGAGAGAACACAAATGGAAGTATGATCAGTAACAGCGGCCATATCGAATTGCCCAACAGCAAGTGTTCGGTGGATATGACTTTCTCCACGGTCTATCTGACCCCGGATGGTTCCGATTATTTTGAAGAACTTCGGGGATTCTTCCCGGATATCTGGGTTCCGGCCAAAGAAGCCGAAACGCTGGCGGCAAAACTTATGGAGAATCTAAAGTAAAACTCTGGCCCGCCCGGCCACAAAGAAAAATCCCCGGCACACTTTTGTGTACCGGGGATTTTATTAACACATGCGACCGGGAGGATTCGAACCTCTGGCCTTCCGGGTCGGAGCCGAACGCTCTATCCAGCTGAGCTACGATCGCACATTACTGGCAAACCAGTGTAATGTAGTATAGCACAGCCGGAGGCAAAAATCAAGCCGTCTGGCAGCTCTGCATCCGGATTCCGTGGCCGATCCCAGCGCCAGCAAGACGCTGATGCATTCTGTTCTTCCTTTTTGAAGGATTCATCTTGCAAAAGTGTGCGCATCTCTTATAATAGGTGTTGTGCCCCGGTGTGCGCGGGTACGGTTTAGGACTGGAAAAGGAAAAAGAGAACATGAAATCTAGCACAAGATCCCTGACAGAAGGCCCGCTGGCAAAGCAGATCCTTCTGGTCAGCCTGCCGCTGGCATTATCCAATCTGCTGCAGGTCTTATTCAACATGTCGGACGTGGCCGTGGTGGGGCGGTTTGCGGGCTCCACAGCGCTGGGCGCGGTGGGCTCCACCAGCATCTTTGTCACGCTGTTCACCGGCTTTCTCATCGGCCTGGGCAACGGCATCAACGTGCTGGTGGCCCGCTTCTACGGAGCCAGACACCCGAACGATGTCCACGACACCGTCCACTCGGCCCTGATCGTCAGCCTGATCGCAGGCGTGATCCTGCTGGTTGTGGGCCTGCTGGGCTCCCCTGCCATGCTGCGGCTGCTGAACACCAAGGAGGACCTGCTGCCGGGTGCGATCCTCTACCTGCGGGTGTATTTCCTGGGTATGCCGGCACTGGCTCTGTACAATTTCGGCAACGCCGTGTTCAGCGCCATCGGTGAGACCAAAAAGCCGCTGTACATCCTGAGCTTCGCCGGTGTGCTGAATATCCTTCTGAATCTGTTCTTTGTCATCGTCTGCAACCTGGACGTGGCAGGCGTGGCGCTGGCCAGTGCCATTTCCCAGTGTGTTTCTGCCGGGCTCATCCTCCACGCCCTGACCAGGGTGCAGGACTGCTACGCCCTCCATTTCAAGGAGGCAAAGCTCGACCCCGCCATGACCAAAAGCATTCTGGCGCTGGGCCTGCCTGCCGGGTTCCAGAACGCCATTTTCGCCATCGCCAACCTGTTCATCCAGGCCGGTGTCAACTCCTTTGATTCCCTCATGGTCAAGGGCAACAGCGCCGCCGCAAACGCCGACCCGCTCATCTACGACTGCATGGCCGCCTTCTACATGGCCTGTGCCAGCTTTATGAGCCAGAATTACGGCGCAGGCAAGCCCGACCGTGTCAAGAAAAGCTACTTCATCTCACTGGCCTATTCCTTTGGCGTGGGTCTGGCGCTGGGCGGCGGCCTGTTCCTGTTCGGGCGGCAGTTCCTCGCCCTTTTCACCACCGAAAGCGCCGTCATCGATGCCGGTATGAAGCGTGTGGGTGTCATGGCGCTGGCCTACTGCATTTCGGCCTTTATGGACTGCACCATTGCCGCTTCCCGCGGTCTGGGCAAGACCGTGGTGCCCACTGTCATCGTCATCATGGGCTCCTGTGTGTTCCGGGTGATCTGGGTATACACCATCTTCGCCCACTTCCACACCATCCCCTCGCTTTACCTGCTCTACCCCTGCTCCTGGGCTCTGACCGCCATTGCGGAGATCCTCTATTTCATCCACTGCTACAAGCAGGCCATGAAGATCTTCCGGGAGCCGATCCCCTCTTCGCTGTAAAACAAAAAGATGGATGTCGTGCGGCATCCATCTTTTTTTCGTTTTCTCTGTTACACCTTGACTTCCCCGGCCAGGACCCGCTTGTAGTCCTCATAGTTGCGGGCCAGCAGGGCGGGCGTATCCAGCCCGTAGGGGCACTTGGCCTTGCACTGGTTGCAGTGCAGGCAGCCCTCGATCTTCTTCATCTTGGCCTGACCGGCAGGGCTCAGATGCTCTGCCGAGGGCGAGCGCCGGAGCAGCAGGCTCATGCGGGCGCAGTTGTTGATCTCGATGCCAGCCGGGCAGGGCATACAGTAACCACAGCCACGGCAGAACTCACCGCACAGCTCCTCCCGGTCGTGGGCGATGACCGCAGACAGCTCTGCGTCCATCCGGGGCGGGTTATCAATGTAGGAGAGGAACTCGTCCAGCTCCTTTTCCCGCTGAACGCCCCAGATGGGCAGAACGCCCTCAAACTGCGCTTCAAAGGCATAGGCGGCGGCGCTGTTGGTAATGAGACCGCCAGACAGACCCTTCATGGCGATAAAGCCCATCTCGTGCTCCTTGCACAGCTGCACCAGCTCCAGCTCCTGCTCACCGGAAATATAGCTGAACGGAAACTGCAGGGTCTCGTACAGGCCGCTCTCAATGGCTTCCTTGGCCACGGACAGGCGGTGGTTGGTGATGCCGATGTGTCGGATCATCCCCTTTTCCCTGGCCTCCAGTGCTGCTTCGTACAGGCCGGAGCCGTCACCGGGCTTGGGGCAGAAGGACGGGTTGTGGAACTGGTAGATGTCCACATAGTCGGTGCGCAGATTGTTCAGGGAGGTGTGCAGGTCCTTCCAGAACTCCTCTGCGTTCTGGGCAGCGGTCTTGGTGGCGATGTAGACCTCGGAGCGGATGCCGTCAAAGGCTTCGCCCAGCTTCACCTCACTGTCGGTGTAGGCGCGGGCGGTATCAAAGAAGCGGATGCCCGCCTTGTAGGCCTTGCGGGCCAGAAAGACCGCGTCCTCCTGGGAAATGCGCTGGATGGGCAGGGCACCAAAGCCGTTTTTGTTCACGGTGATGCCGGTGCGCCCCAATGTGACCATATCCATAGGGAACCTCCTGTTTTTTTCCAAAAAATACTCTCTGTGCTCATTATAAGCTGAAGTGCCCCACAACGCAAGAAAAACCCTCTCCATCAAAGCGTGGCAGTGCACAGCGATGACAGAGAGGGTCAGTTTTACTGATAGTTGTGGTTCAGGAACAGCGCTTTGATGGCAACGATCTCGTCGTACTCCTCCTGCTCCACCTGCACATCCGCATTGACGGCCTGCAGGCGGGCTTTGACGGCATCCAGTGCCTCGGCGGTGGTCACGGCCTGACCCTCCTCCACGGCATCGATCATCCGCTTGAGGACGATCGGGTGGGCGTAACAGCTGGGCACCGGGAAGCTGCCGTTGGGGTAGTGCTTCACATACTCCGCCATGGCGGCATCGGCCTGATCGGCCCGCTTCATAATGGCGCTGTTGTTATTGTGCGCAGTGGGCAGCATGTTATAGCTGGAAAAGAGGAAGATAGCTGCAAAGCCGAACAGTGCAAAGTACACGCCGTAGCTGCCGGTGTGGGTGAACACCGCGTACAGGCCGTAGGCTGCAGCGGCAGTGCCGAACAGGAAGATGGCAAGGGCCACATAGCGGTAGACCGGCTTGCTCTTGAGCTGGGCGCGCTTGCGGCGCTGGGCAGCACTGAGCTCATTGGAAAGCTCGGGCTTTGCGTCCAGATACTCCTTTGCCCTGCGCAGGACCGTCACGGTGTGTTTGGCATCGTCAGACAGCTCCGGCAGCTTGCGGGCGGCCTTTTCCTCAGCCTTTTTCTGCAGCGCCTGCTCCCCGGCGGCACTCAGCAGCCGGATCTGGGGCTGCTGCTTTGCCAGCAGCTCCAGCAAGGCATCCACGTCCCGCTCGTCCTTGAAGTTGCACTGCTTCTGTTTGCCGCCGTCGTACTCCACCACAAGGTAAGCCATGGAGGCAAACATTCCCTTGCCGGTAAAGCCGCCCGCACTCATGGCCACCCGCTTGAACACGCGGGTGATGCTGGTGTAGGGCAGGTAGTAGCGGCGGTCGATGTAAAAGCTGTTCAGATACAGGGCTTTTTTGCCCACGCCGCAGGGGCCGATCTTTTTGCAGGCCTTCCGGTCGGCCTCCAGCTCGGCAGAGTCGAGCCTGGCAAGGCCCAATTGTGCAGGTTTGAAGAGCATAACGTTCATCCCTCTTTTGCGTTTTTGTTTGTACCCATTTTCCCACTCCGGCAAAGAAAATGCAAGGCCCAGCCCGCACTCTTAGCCAAAAAAGCAGGAAACCGGCCGCTGAGCTGACAGCGGCCGGTTTGTTTTACTGAGAAATTGCCGCTATGAATGGGTTATGCGGCTTTCTTCTCGGTGTTCTTCTTGGTTGCATAGATGAACAGTGCCAGCATGGCAATTGCGAAGACGATACCGATGGGATATGCAACTGCGGTGTTGTAAGCCACCAGCTTGCCGTCTGCATAGGTGTTGATCATCTTGCCCAGGCACTCAGGAGCCAGCACGAAGTAGGTGCAGGACACAGCGCTCATAAAGGTAGCGGGCACTGCAGTGATCCAGTAGTTCTTCTTCTCCTTGAACAGGTACATGGAAGCAGCCCACAGAACGATCATGGCCAGCGTCTGGTTGGTCCAGCTGAAGTAACGCCAGATCACAGTGTAGTTGATGAAGCCCAGTGCGTTGCCGATGCCCAGGAATGCGCCCACGCCCAGAACGGGAACGCAGAGCTTCAGGCGGTTGCCGTAGCTGTCCTGATCCAGCTTGAGCCAGTCGGCCAGGGTCAGACGAGCGGAACGGAAGGCGGTATCACCAGAGGTGATGGGGCAGATAACGACACCGATCATAGCCAGTGCGATGCCCACGCCGCCCATGGTCTTGGAGCAGACATCATAGATAGCGGCAGACTGACCGGCGCTCAGAGCCTCGGCCAGACCGGCCATCTTGCCGTCGGTGATGGTGTACAGTGCGCAGCCTGCAGCGGCCCAGATCAGAGCGATAACGCCCTCGCAGACCATGGCACCGTAGAACACGAAGTGGCCCTGCTTCTCACTCTTCATGCAGCGGGCCATCAGAGGCGACTGGGTGGAGTGGAAGCCGGAGATTTGCACCACAGGCAACGGTGATGAACATGAAGCTCCAGATGGGAGTGTTGGAGGGGTGCATATTGCTGAAGATTTGCCCAGATCTCGGGGATGGTGTAGGCGGGGTTGGTGAAGATACCAAAGATAACGCCCACTGCCATGATGATCAGGCAGATGCCGAACACGGGGTAGATCTTACCGATGATGGCATCAATGGAGATAAAGGTTGCGATGAAGTAGTAGACCAGAATGATGATCAGCCAGAACAGGGTGGTGGTGAGCACACCGCTCATGCCGCTGTTCTTGCACAGGGTCACGATCAGGCCTGCGGGGCCCACTGCGAACACGGTACCGACCATGATCAGCAGCACAACAGAGAACACACGCATGATGTTCTGCATCACAGGGCCAAGGTACTTGCCGGTGACCTCTGCGATGGAAGCACCATCGTTGCGCTCGCTCATCATGCCGGAGAAGTAGTCATGCACGCCGCCGGCAAAGATGGTGCCGAAGGTGATCCACAGGAACACCACGGGGCCCCACAGAGCACCCTGCAGTGCACCAAAGATGGGTCCCAGACCTGCAATGTTCAGCAGCTGAACGAGGAACAGCTTCCACTGGGGCATCACAACGTAGTCAACGCCATCGTTGATGCGCACAGCAGGAGTTTCGCGGTCGTCCGGTCCGAACGTATTGTCAACGATCTTGCCATAGACAAAGTAGCCGATGATCAGGAGCGCCAGACAGAGTAAGAAACTAATCATACCAGAAACCTCCTTTTATTGTCCGTGCCCGGAGCCCCATTCTGCCCCGTCACGGCCATTCCTTGGCCCTATGTTAACACAATCTTCATAAATCTGGTAATATCCTTCCAGAATGGCCCTTATATCAAAAACTATATAAGTCAGCCGTTCCCGGGAATCCCGGCAAAGATTTTTTTAACGTATCCTCGGCAAAACTTCTTTTCCGAAATCGTTTCAGCGGGTGGTTTTCCGTTTTCAGTGCACCCTGCCAAACTTTTTGGCATATTTTTGTGCACCTTGTCTGCATTCCTGTTCTTTTTGCCGCAATTCGTCGTTTCTCTGCACAAGCAAAAACCGCCTGCCGGACGGCCCGGCAGGCGGCTTTTGCGGTTGTGAATGGGTATCGGGATGGATGAAGAGGGGGAAATGTCAATTATGCAGTCTTTTTCACTGTCTGCTTTTTGGTTGCATAGATGAACAGCGCTAGCATGGCGATCGCAAAGAGGATGCCCACCGGGTAAGCAACTGCCGTGTTATAGACGATAGCGCCCTCAGCAGTCTTATGGTTCAGCAGGCCGCCCAGGCACTCGGGAGCCAGCACGAAGTAAGTAGCGGACACGGCGCTCATAAAGGCAGCGGGCACTGCGGTGATCCAGTAGTTCTTCTTCTCCTTGAACAGGTACATGGAAGCAGCCCACAGAACGATCATGGCCAGTGTCTGGTTGGTCCAGCTGAAGTAGCGCCAGATCACGGTGTAGTTGATGAAGCCCAGTGCGTTGCCAATGCCCAGGAAAGCGCCCACGCCCAGCACGGGGATGCAGAGCTTCAGGCGGTTGCCGTAGCTGTCCTGATCGATCTTGAACCAGTCGGCCAGGGTCAGGCGGGCAGAACGGAAGGCGGTATCGCCGGAGGTGATGGGGCAGACGACCACGCCGATCATGGCCAGTGCGATGCCCACGCCGCCCATGGTCTTGGAGCAGACATCATAGATGGCCTTGGACTGACCCATTGCCAGTGCCTGGGCCAGACCGGTGTTCAGGCCATCGGTGACCTCGTACAGAGAGCAGCCTGCAGCGGCCCAGATCAGGGCAATGACGCCCTCGCAGACCATAGCACCGTAGAACACAAAGTGACCCTGCTTCTCACTCTTCATGCAGCGGGCCATCAGAGGCGACTGGGTGGAGTGGAAGCCGGAGATCGCGCCGCAGGCAACCGTGATGAACATGAAACTCCAGATGGGCGTGCCCGACGGGTGCATGCTGCCAAAGTGATCCCAGATCTCGGGGATGGTATAGGCGGGGTTGGTGAAGATGCCAAAGATGACACCGATGGCCATGATGATGAGGCAGATGCCGAACACGGGGTAGATCTTGCCGATGACCGCATCAATGGAGATAAAGGTCGCAATGAAGTAGTAGGTCAGAATGATGACCAGCCAGAACAGCAGCGAGGTCATCACGCCGGATGCACCGCTCTGGCTGCACAGCTCAACGATCAGTCCGGCAGGGCCGACGGCGAACACGGTGCCCACCATGATCAGCAGCACAACAGAGAACACACGCATCACGTTCTGCATCACGGGGCCTAAGTATTTGCCGGTGATCTCCGCGATGGAAGCACCATCGTTGCGCTCACTCATCATGCCGGAGAAGTAGTCATGCACACCACCGGCAAAGATGGTGCCGAAGGTGATCCACAGGAACACCACGGGGCCCCACAGAGCGCCCTGCATGGCACCAAAGATGGGGCCAAGGCCCGCAATGTTCAGCAGCTGGACGAGGAACAGCTTCCACTGGGGCATCACAACGTAGTCCACGCCGTCGTTAATGCGCACAGCAGGCGTTTCACGGTCGTCCGGGCCGAAGGTATTGTCCACGATCTTGCCATAGACGAAGTATCCGCCCACCAGGATCGCAAGACAGAGCAGGAAACTAATCATACCAGAAACCTCCTTTTTGCCCCTGCCGGCCGCGGCCCCATTCTGCCGCATACCCGGGGCTCTTTTCTGGCCTCATGGTAGCACACTTTTTTCCAGCGGAGAAATATCTTTCCGGCATGGGGCCATATGGTTTCCGATATAGCTGCAAAGAATTTTTGCCGCTTTTCCGTTTATTTTTGACCATTTATCAGCAAAAATAAAACCGGGCGCTCATTTTCGCCCGGTTTTGCATCCATTTATTGGTTTTTTTCGTCAATTTCAAAAGAAGCAACCTTTGCCGTGCCTTAGCCGGAAAGCCCCTTTATTTTACGGTGGAAGCCGCTTCCTTGTGGAGCAGATCCACAAAGGCCTGCTCCTCGGGACGCAGGCGGCCCTTGTCCGGGTAGACCAGCACATCCCGCATCTGCTGGCGCTGGGCCGGGCACTTCTTCAGCACCAGATGGTACTGCTCCAGTGCCTGCGGGCAGTGGGCGATGCCCACATGTAGGCCGTGGGCAGCCGCTGCAGGATCGAGAACTGGCTGCACCGCTCATACACATGGATACGGCGCTCCGGGTTGACATGCCAGCGCACACCGTCGCCGCCCTCCTCGCCGGGCAGCTGGAAATCATCGTGGAGGATCTCCATATACTTGTCCAGCTCAGACAGGTCGCGGATCTCCTTCCGGGCCAGCGGGCCGTCCCGGTTGGTCAGCAGGCTGTATTCAAAATCCATAATGGGTTCCATTTTCAGGCCCCGCCGGGCGCAGTAATGGGTATAGTGCTCGTCATCCTCCACGGCGTACCGCAGCAGAGCCAGATGATACCCCTGCCGCAGGACATGATCCAGTGCCTCCATGGAGCCGCCCTCCCGGATGTGGATGTGGAGCCGTTCTATGGAGGACACCTTCTCCAGATAATCCACCGCCGCATAGGAGGCATAGGTGGCGTGGGGGATCATTACCCGCAGCTCGGCGCAGCGCTCCTGCGCCTCCTGCACGCTCTGGTCCAGCCGATCCACCTCCCGCAGCACCCGTTCGGCCTGCTCGATGAAATGCCGTCCCTGCTCCGTGGGGATCATGCCGGTGGATGACCGCTCAAAAATGCGGAGATGATATTCTTCTTCCAGATTTTTCAGCGCCTTGCTCACGTTGGGCTGAGCGGCATACAGCCGCTTTGCCGCCGCACTCACAGATCCGCATTCCATGATGGCGACGAGATACCGCAGTTCTGTAATGTTCAACTTTTTCTCTCCTTTTGGCGTTTTTATCCCTTGCGCCTAGTTTATCAGGCGGCACACGGGGCTGTCAAGCGTTGACGGGGCCCCGCTGCCGTTTTATAATGTAAGAAACAATCTGCCCGAAAGAGGTCGAAGAGGATGGAAGAAAAAAACTACCGCGTTCTGCGCATTGAGGAGCAGCTTTATGGCTGCGAGGAGCTGCCCGAGGGCCAGCCCGTGCTCTGTGATGTCCTGCTGGAAGCTGCCGACGGCACGCAGCGGGTTCTCCCCTACCCGGATGCCGAGCTGACCCGGCTGGACATCAACGAGGGCAGCACCGTCACCCTGCGGGATCACAGGCTGGCCAAGGCGGTGCACAAGATCTATTTCACCCGCCACGGCGAGACCGTGTGGAACGTGGAAAACAAGATCTGCGGCATGACCGACAGCCCCCTGACCGAAAAAGGCCGCGCCCAGGCCCGGGAGCTGGGCGATAAGCTCCGGGCCAGCGGCCTCCGGATCGATGAGATCCTGTACTCTCCCCTGTCCCGCGCCGCCGACACCGCCCGGGCCATTGCAGAGGCCACCGGCATTCCTGCCCGGTGTGAGCCCCGGCTCCGGGAGCAGTGCTTTGGCCGCTACGAGGGCACGCCCCGGGACGGCGAAGAGTTCCGCATCTCCAAGACCCACTTTGCCGACCGCTACTCCGGCGGCGAGAGCATGATGCAGCTGGCCCAGCGCATCTACAACCTGCTGGACGAGCTCCGGGCCGACACCGATAAGACCTACCTGCTGGTGGCCCACAATGGCATTGCCCGGGTGGTGCAGTCCTATTTTTACGATATGACCAACGAGGAGTACGCGGCGGCAGGCATCAAAAACTGTGAGTTCGTGGAATTTACATTCTGAAAACAGAAAGGACCCGCCGAGGGTCCTTTCCTTGTTTGCAGTTATTCTGCCTTGCGGTAATGGAACTGCTGGTCTCTGGTGATGAACAGGCCGATGCTGACCAGCAGAGCGGCCAGCTCGGCGGCGGTCACGGCCAGCCAGATGCCGTCGATGCCCAGCAGGAGCGGCAGCAGCAGAACCGCCGCCACCTGAAACAGCAGGGTGCGCAGGAACGAGATGAGCGCACTGGTCACACCGTCGCCCAGGGCCGTGAAGAAGGAGGACGCATAGACGTTGAACCCCATAATAAGGAAGCTCAGGCCATAGAGCCGGAAGGCCCGGGTGGTCAGAATGAGCAGGTTTTCATCATAGCCCACAAAGAAGCGGGCCACATGGGGGATGATGAACATGGAGCCGATGGTCATTCCCACTGCAACCACGCCGATGAGCTTCAGGCTCTTGCGGTAGAGGTTGTTGACCTCTTTGCGGTTATTGGCACCGTAGTGGTAGCTGACGATTGGCGCACTGCCCACGGCGTAGCCCACAAACACCGCCACGAACAGGAAGGACGCATACATGATCACACCGTAAGCGGCCACGCCATCCTCGCCCGCAAAGCGGAGCAGCTGATAGTTGTACAGGATGTTCACCAGCGACATGGAAAGGTTGGTCATCAGCTCAGAGGAGCCGTTCACACAGGCTTTCAGCAGCACACCGCCCTCAAACTGCGTGCGGCAGAGGTGGAGCAGGCTGGTGTTTTTCCGGTTGAGGAAGTAGAACACCGGCAGCAGGCCGCCCACCACCTGGCTGAGCATGGTGGCAATGGCGGCACCCTCCACGCTCCAGTGCAGGATGCCCACCAACAGCACGTCCAGCACCATGTTGGTGCAGCCCGCGCCCACCGTGAAATAAAAGCCCAGATGCGGCTTTTCGGCGGTAACAAAAAAGCTCTGGAACATATTCTGCAGGATAAAGGTGGGCAGGCTGAGCATCAGCACTCGGCCATAGCGCAGGGCGTAGTCCAGCATCTCGCCTTCGGCACCCAGCATCATGGCCACCGGCCGGAGCAGCAGCATCCCCAGCACGGACAGCACGATGCCGGCGATCAGCGCCGTTGACATGAACAGGCTGAAGTAGCGGTCAGCTTTTGCATTGTCGCCCTCGCCCAGCGTGATGCCCACAATGGCGCTGCCGCCGGTGCCCAGCATAAAGCCCACGGTACCCACCAGCATGGGCACGGGCATGATGAGGTTGACTGCCGCAAAGGCCGTTTTGCCCACAAAGTTTGAGACGCACAGGCCGTCCACGATGCCGTAAATGGAGGTAAACAGCATGGTGCCGATGCAGGGCAGCACAAAACGGATCAGCCGTGAATAATCAAAGTGATCCGAAAGTTGAATTTTCTGTTTTGACATGGATTCTCCTTTTTGCAGGGGTGGATCACATCATCCCGCCGGGCCGCCAGCCGGTGCAGTAGCGGGCGTAATCGCGGTCGGCCTGTTTGACGTAAAGGAGGAACTGTTCCCTGCCTTCCTTGTCCGTGACCTGACGGACTTTGGTGGGCAGGCTCTGGCGCTGGAGCAGCTCCAGCTCATCGTTGAGCTCTTCCTCGGTATCAAAGGCATCCAGCTTGGTCCAGTGGGTGGCAAAGAGCCAGATGTTTGCAAGGGTGTTATTCATATTCAGTCTCCTTTTCCGGGGCATCGGCAAGGGTGCCGGCCCGGTAGAACGGCGCAATGGCGTTGGCATCGCCGTGGCGCACGATGGAATAGGTAATGTCGCAGTAGGGCTGGATGGCGGTGCTCTTTTCCACGGTGGAGATAAGCAGCACCTGCAGCTGCAGGCGGCGGAACAGCTCCATCATGGGGCGGATGCGGTCACTGGTCATCTTGCTGAAGGCCTCATCCAGCAGGACAAGGCGGATGCTGTTCTCGCTCTTCTGGTAGATCTGCAGCAGGCTGGCACAGATGGCCACATAGAAGGGAGCCTGATTCTCGCCGCCGGAAGAATCGCGGCTGACGCGGGAAAGATAAGCCTGCTGGCCCGAGACGGTGTTGGTCACCTTGATGTCATAGTCCAGATAGGTGCGGTAGTCCACATAATCCGAGAGGGTGGCACCGGAGGCGGTGCGGCCCTCCTGCCGGGCCCGGGTGTTCTCGTCCACATCAGCCATGATCTTTTCCATCAGCGCGTCCACCTGCCGCTCGTAGACGGGGTCGGCGGTGGCGGCAAGGTTGTCCAGCGAGTCGCCATCGGTCATCTGCTGGTTGCCCTTGTCCACAATGACCTGATAGAAGGCGGCCAGCTGGGGGTCACGGCTGGGCTCCAGCTCAAAGCGGTAGACTTCCTCGCCGTAGGTCAGCTGCTCCATCACCTTGTTCAGCTCCCGGAACTGGCGGCGGGCGTTGAAAATATCATCCTTCATCCGGAAGAGGATATCCTTGCGGAAGCGGTCCTTGCAGTCCCGCTGTGCCTGTTCCAGACGGGCGGCGTAGCGCTCCAAGTCGATCCGGACAAGGCTGTCGTGCTGGGCGCGGTACTGCTCCACCCCGGCCAGACCCAGCGGATAATCGCAGACATAGTGCTCGTTGTAATCCCTCTGGGCGGGTTCCAGCGTGGAAGCGAGATAAGATCGCAGGGTATCGTCCAGCCTGGTCTGTGCCTTTTCGGCAGTCTGTGCGGCGGCACGGGCCGTGCGCCGCCCGTCATCAGGCCCTTTTTGCGTTCCTGTGCCAGCGGCTCCAGCAGCGGGTGCTGTGCAAAGAATGCCTCTGCCGCCTCCCTGCTCTGTGTAGCGGTCTCCACCGCCTTGCCCTGCTCCGCCTCACAGGATGCGATCTGCTTTTCGCAGACGCGGATATCGCCGCCCACCTGCTCCACAGCCTTGCGGGCGGTCTCCCACGCAGCTTCCCGGGCTTCTTCCTCGCGGTAGAGCTGCTGCAGCATGGGGTTCTCGCGGCAGTCCGCCAGCTTCTGCTCCTGCGCGGCGTAGTCGGCACGGGCGGCATCCAGCGCGGCCCGGCTGGCCCAGAGTTCAGCCAGCTGTTCCAGCGCATGGCCCCGCAGGACGTTCTGGTACTGGTCGTAGGCAGATTTCAGGGTCTTTTCGGCCTGGGCGGCTTCGCGGCAGCGGTCGGCCTGGGCGGCAAGCTGTGCTTCCAGCGCGTCAGCACGCTCCCTGCGGGCATCCAGACCGATATAGCGCTGGGGCCTGCGCAGACGTTCCAGCCGGAAGGGATGGTGGCGCAGCAGGTCCCGGGTGGCGCTGTCGGGGAAATGCTCCAGCGTATCGGGGGTGTCGCAGCAGACGATGCGGCGCAGGATGGTGTCCGCATACTGGGCGGCCAGCGGGTTCTCGCTGGTGACCTGAGCGGCAAGGCTGTCGGCGGGGGCCGTCTCTGCATGGCGGTCCGCCTTGCGGATGCCCGGGGTATCCAGCAGGCTGATGGGCCCCACCCGGTCGCCCAGCGCCACAAAGGCGCTCTTGGCGGCGGCGTAGTGGGCAGGCGGCACAAGGATATCGAACCGGCGGTCACCCAGGCAGGCTTCCACACAGTCCTGCCAGCTCTCATCAGCCACGGTCAGCAGCTCACAGAAGATCTTTGCATCCGCTGTCATGCCGCGGCTTTTCAGCTCGGCGTTCACGGCATCCCGCACTTTGGTGGCGGCATCGCCGTGGGGGTAGACCCACTTGCCGCCGGACACGGCGTTCAGCTCGGCCCGCAGGGCCTCCTGCTCTTTTGCCAGATCCGCCGAAGCCTGCCGGGCAGCGAAATACTGCTCCTCCAGCGGCTTTTCGATGCGGGCCAGGGCCTCGGTCAGGGCGGGGAGATGTTCCGCCGTCAGGCGCTGGGGCCAGAGCTCCTTCTCCACCGCAAAGCCGCTGCGGTTCAGCTGGGTCAGCAGGCCGGTGATGGTATCCGCAGTCGCTTCCAGACTATTCCTTGTCCGGGCTGCTGCATCCAGCGCGCTCTTTTTCCGGGCCAGCTCCTCGGTCAGGGCATCCAGCGCCCGGCCCGCGCCGCTGTCACCGGCCGCTCCGTGGGCCGCCAGATAGGCCCGGCGGGCTTCGGTTTCGGCGTTCTTGGCGGCCTCGTATTTTGCGTTCAGATCGGCCAGCTGGCGGCGGCCTGCGTCCAGATGGCTCTGCCAGGAGGCATCCTCACCGGCATCCGCTTCGGCGCGGGCCAGCAGGACCGCACCCCGGTTGACAAGGGCATCCGTCTCTTTGTCAGCAGCTTCCCGGCCATACGCCACGATCTGTTCCAGCGCGGCGGCACGGGTCTGGGCCTCGGCCAGAACGGCGTGGAGGTTTTCCAGCTCCACCCGGTCGCCCTGCAGCGCTTCCAGATCCAGCTCAGGCTGGGGCAGGATGTACTGGTACAGGAACTCCCGGAAGTTGGGGATCTCGTCCATGCTGGTGCCCATCTGGAACACTTCGTTGAACTTTTTGCCCAGCGGGCTGGAGGCGCGGCCAATGCCCAGGGCACGGCAGATGCGGTCCCGGGCCTCGCTGGGGCTGCGGGTGTAGGACAGGCGGCCCACGGCGGGCTTGAAGTCCTCCTTGGCGCTGGGGGCACCGGTGCGCGGATCAAGGAAGGGCAGCTTTTCCAGCGTGATGCCGTCCTCGGAGATGTACCAGGTCTGGTCGCCGGGGTGAAGCTCCTGCATGGGTCCCTCGGATTCCACCCGGACAGCGATGACGAAGCTGGTCCGCTTGACGGTATCCCAGAACTCGGCACCGATATATGCCACCGTGCGGCCCGGGCGGCGGTAGGCGTTCTCGCCGCGCTGCTTGGCGTGAACAGAGCCCTGCAGGGTGCGGCCGCTCTTTTTATTGCCCAGGGCATTGAAATTGCGGTTGGTGGTCAGGCAGTAGCGGATGGCATCCAGAATGGTGGTCTTGCCCACCGCGTTGACACCGATCATATAAGTCAGACGGGCACAATCGAAGGTGACATTTTCAAAGTTGTGCCAGTTGATGAGCTTCAGGCGCTTTAATTCGATCATTCTTCTTCCTCCCCGCTGGCATCTCCGTCAGGCCGCTCGTAGAGGGCCAGTTCCTCCCGGGTGCGGCTGCTCTCGGCGGCGGCATCGGCAAGGTCTGCGTCCGGCAGGGCCAGCAGCACAGTGGGGAACACCTCGATGCGGCTGTCCAGACCGGTCAGCCGCCCCACCGGCCGGGCCAGATTATACCTGCGCAGGGTGCGCATCAGCTCCTCCAGCGTGCGCTGGTCCAGCCGCCGGGGCAGGTTCATCTTCTGCAGCTCTGTCTGCACCTCTTCCACCGTGACCAGCACCTGATCGGCGCTGGCGGCAAGGCTCTCCCGTTTTTGCAGGTAGAGCAGCCGGAGCACCAGCAGCAGAATGCTCTCGTATTTCAGGAGCCGGGCCTGGCTGCCCTCATGCTCGTTGACCAGCGCCGCCGCCTGCAGCGGAGCCGGGTAAAGCGTTACCGCATAGCCCAGCGGCGCGAACACGGCCCGCACCTCGGGCAGATGATCCTGCACATAGAGGTATTTTGCCCGCTGATCCTCCACGCCGCCCAGCACAAAGCAGTGATTGAGCAGATAGTTTGCGGTCTCTTCCAGCATTTTATTCGGTTCGGCCATGGTCAGCGTCCTCCCTGCGGGGTGTCAGAATAAACTCTTCAAACCGGAAGCCGCCCCGTTCGACCCAGTTTCCGGTAAGGGTGATATCGTAAGCCCGGCGCGGCGACTGCGAATAGGTGTGCAGGCCGATGATGCGGGCAAAATCGCGGGGGTATTCCTCCGCCAGCGTGGAGGCGGCCACCGCACTGCGGGCGGCAAGGGCCTGTTTTGCCAGCAGGCCCACGTTTTCCTCGGTCACGGCCATCCGGGCGTAATCCAGCAGCAATTGCTGTTCTTTGCGCAGCTGCTCCGCATCCAGCCCGGCCTGCCGCACCGGGGCCAGCGGCGTTTCGCTGCGGGGCGCGGCAGGCGGGTAGAGGGGCTTTGCCCCGAACACCGCCGCCGGGTAGAGGTGCAGGTGCTTTGCCACCGGGCCGTCATCCGGCGCGAACAGCTGGTCGGGCGTTTTGATCTCCTCGGCATAGCGGCGGAGCAGGGCGGTGACACTGCCCTGCGAGGAGCGGTCGCTCAGCAGCAGGAACTGTGCCCGCTGCACGGCCCGCTTGCGGTAGCGGATGTGGCTCTGGTCAATCTGGCGCATCAGGGTGCTCATCTCTTCCAGCGAATCCCGCAGTTTCTGGATGAGGGCACGCACGGCAGGGGCGGCTTCGCCTGGGGGCACAGCGCTCCACCCGGGCGTAATCCAGCGCCAGCCGGGGCAGGTGCTCTGCCTCGCAGTCGTCCAGCTCCTCCTCCAGATAGGCGCGGTAGTTGAACAGGTTATCGCTGGTCTTGAAGCGATGGTAAGCGGCAGCCACCACCTTTTCCTCGTACTGGTCGAAAAGCTCCAGCACCTCCTGCGGGGTGCGGTTGCGGGTGAGCCGGTCGATATAATGCCCGATGGACGCATTCAGCGCCCGCAGGGACTTGTTCAGTGCTTCCAGATCGGATGCCACCTCCCGCAGAACATTCTCATAGGGGCTCTTTTCCTCCCCGATGTTCTGCAGCAGCTGCCATGCCTTGTACAGCTTGCCGGTGTAGGTGACAACACGCGGGTTCAGGATCTCTTCCAGCGCTTCCAGCAGAGGGGCCACCTCAGGCACAAAGGCAAGGGCAGGCTCTTCCTCATAGCTGCCGGGCTGCTCTTCCAGCCAGCCGGTGCGGCGCAGGCGGAGCAGAAAGCCCAGCGCAAGGGTATGGGGGTCCCGGGTGGGCTGTTCTGCTTCGTCGCCCGCGTCATCGGCATCCAGCGCCAGCGGCTTTGCCAGCGCCGCAAAGTAATCCTCGGCCCGGCTCACCGCTTCTGCCCGGGAGATGGAGTAATCCGCCGTGTGGCGGCACTCCTCCCACAGCAGGAGCAGCAGCTCCGCATAAAACGCCCGGTTGGGCCCCGCCAGCGGGCGGAACAGCCGCGGGCTGACCAGTTCAAACAGCTGCATCCAAAGGTTCCTTTCTTTCGACAAAATCTACTTTTTTATTGTACCACATCACAGCCATTTTTTGCATCTTTTATGGGAAAGTTGCAAACAAAAAGCCCGCCCGGAGCAAAACCGGACGAGCCCGTTTTTCTTCTCACTGCCACGACAGAGACAAATGACGGTTATTGGCAACGCAGTCTTTCAAGTACAAATTGATCAGGGTCTGGTAAGGGATGCCCACCACTTCGGCCTGCTCCTTGAAGTAATCAATGGTATTGCTGTCAATGTTAATGGTGATCTGTTTTTTCAGCGCCTTGGCATAGGGATTCTTTCTTGCATTGCTGAAATCGTACTCTTCGAGCATAACACAGACCTCACTTTCCATATCTATATTATAATTATAATATAATTATAAATCAAGTGCTCCAGACGCAAAAAAGCCCCGGAGGGCGGCAGGGGTTCCGCGCTCCGGGGTATGCTCAAGAAAATTTTGCTTGTATTCTAATCGTTACAATCAGGCGTTAAAGTTTGCCTTTACAGTCATTCTGTATGCAACGCCAACATAGGTCTTGCCATTCTTCACGATGCTTGCAGCGCCGACAGCTTCCGGCTTCTGAGAGGAAACCTTATCCGCGTTGTTTGCATTTGCCTTGCTCAACAACTCCTCAGTTACTTCGATGGCCTTATACTTGGTCTTGTCAGCGTTGATACCCTGAGCAATGACATACACAGTGAAGGTACCAGTGCCATCCTTGTTATCAACAACATCACAAGGCAGGCCATAAATCTTAGACTTGTTCAGAGAAGCGATATCGATTTCACCGTTCTCATCAATCTGGTTCAGCATTGCACCAACTTTATTCTTCAGGTCTGCGTCATTCTGATAGGTAGTATCGTAAGCCTTATTGAAGCTTTCGATCATCAGGTTTTCTGCACGCTGGCCCAAAGACTGCGGTGCCTCCTCGCCGCAAGCGGTCAGCATCGCCAGAGCCAGCACGCTGGCCAGCAGGATTGCAACAAAACGTTTCATTTTTTTCATAAAACAATTTCCTCCATAATAAAATTCAGACCCCTGTATAACCCCAAATCATACAGTGTGTCTAGGTTCATTTTAGCTCTTACCCCCCCCCGCCTATGTCAATTCGCAGACTAGCCAAAATTTTCATTCTTTTTGTGTAAATAAAAAGCCCCGGAGGGCGGCCTTTCAGCCACGCTCCGGGGGTAAAAACTGATTTAATTTACTTCTTGGGGTTTTTGATCTGGAATGCCACTGCCATGTAGCTATGGCTATTGTCACTCTTGACCACGATACCCAGCTTAGTCCAGCTGCCATTGCCATTCACGTTGACGTTGGTGCCGACCTCTCTATTGATCTCACTCTCAACTGCCTTCAGGATTTTCGTCAAGAAAGACCCGTAATCGTATCTTGTCGTCACGGTAATGGTCAGATACTCTTCCTCCTTGCCTTCCACGTGAACCTTGCCAAAGAGCTTTGCGCCGAAGAAATCGATCTGTGCCTGCAGATCTTCGTTCAGGTGCTTCTCAGCCACCGCCTGCAGCTGCGGATCATTGACCTTTGCAGTGGCGGCCATGCGATTATCCTTAGCGATGAGCTCAAACGCGGCTTTTTCTTTTTCCGGCTCTCTGGTGCCGGTGCCGCCGCCATCACCGCAGGCGGTGAACAGAACAAGTACCATGGTCGCCGCCAGAATCAAAGCGGCCAGTTTTTTCAGCATTTTCATGTCGGGACCTCCAGTCGTTTTGTTGTGTTTTTCATAATACGCAGGGTGTCTTTCCATTTTGAAACAGGACCCCTTCCAGCTTTATTTTATCCAACGACTGTCGCTTTTGTCAATTGCCAGCTTTGATATGTACCCAGTATTCTGGACACTGGATCAAAATTGAATAATTAAGCTTCCATCATGGATGCTTCTCTGAATTTAGAGGGAGGCATCCATTTTGTTTTTGCTTGGATTCTGCTGTTATTGTAAT
>ENA-OQES01000348-OQES01000348.1-human-gut-metagenome-genome-assembly--contig:-NODE-348-length-20010-cov-3.760700_pt1 | contig 20010 bp, 24 predicted proteins | sample MGYA00242798_ERZ504641 | MGnify/ENA primary metagenome ERZ504641 (study PRJEB26092, sample SAMD00036327) | human gut metagenome | host: Homo sapiens | study: EMG produced TPA metagenomics assembly of... | reverse complement strand
TATTTTTCCTGTATTCTTTTATAATCCCCCCTTTATCATTGACTTAAATTTCCAAAAATTTGCTACTTTTTAAGCTATACATTGTAAACAATGCATGATGTCCCTTAAGTTAGGGATCGCAGCGGTATGGGGTTCGCAAAGTACAACAAAACAGGAGGTATTTCATTATGAAAACAACAGGGGTTATAAGAAAACTGGACGAGCTTGGACGGATCACTCTTCCTATCGAGCTGAGAAGAAGCCTGAACCTGGACGTAAAAGACGCCCTTGAGATCACAGTCCAGGATGACTGCATCATCCTCAAAAAAAGCAGCAAACACAGATATCTTCACCGGGGGGACAGAAGATCTGGTTGAATATGAAGGAAAGAAAGTTTCTAAGGCATCCATTCTGGCGCTGGCAAAGCTGGCTGGTTTGAAGTTAGCTGAGTAAATTACATAGAAACAATTAAAACTGCCGCAAGACCATGAAATCCGCTGGTCTTACTGGCAGGTTTTTTAATTACTTTCTAAATTCATTACACAAACATGAAGCGAATATTTCAGCATCACGCACATTTTATTACAGCAGCTGCTGATACACATCTCTCTTAGATATTCCTCTGTCCTTTGCAACTGCCTTCATGGCTTCTTTTTTATCCATTCCCTGTGACAGATAATGCTCCATATGCTCTTCAATAGGCATCTCTTCCCAGGCGCGGATCTCTTCTTCACGGATCTCTTCTACCGGCTTTCCAGCAATGACGATGACACACTCACCCTTTGGTTCTTCTGTTTCGTAGTGGGCCAGTGCTTCTTCAAAGGTAGTCTGGAAGGCACTTTCAAACTTCTTGGTAAGTTCTCTGCAGATGGTGATCTTCCGGTTTCCCAGTGCCCCGTACAGGTCCTCTAAAGTTGCCACCAGATGATGAGGCGCTTCATAGACGATCATGGTCCTGGTCTCTTTTTTGCAGTTCTTCCAGGATCCGCTGGCGCTCTTTTTTATCACTTTTTTCTGCTGGCAGAAATGCCTCAAAGCAGAACCTTCTGGTAGGAAGCCCGGACATGGTAAGGGCGGTGATACAGGCTGCAGGTCCTGGAAGAGAAGTGACCGGAATACCTGCTTCATAGCACTGTCTTACCAGTTCTTCTCCCGGATCAGAAATTCCCGGTGTTCCCGCGTCGGTGATCAGGGCAATGTTGGTGCCCTCTGCCATTTTTCTACCAGATATTTTGCCTTTTCCACCTTATTATACTCATGATAACTGGTCATAGGCGTTTTTATGTCAAAATGATTTAACAGCTTGATACTGTGTCTTGTATCTTCCGCTGCGATCAGATCTGCCTCTTTTAATGTTTTTAACACCCGGTAGGTAATGTCTTCCAGATTACCGATGGGTGTTGCACACAGATATAATTTTCCTGTCATGTACCTTTCCTCCGCAAGCGCTTTTTAATACCCGTAAGTAGTCCGTATCTCCTGTGAATACTCCCCGTTCTCATCAAATACAATAACCGGCGCTTCTACCTTCATCAGGGCTCCGCCGCCTCTTACTGCCTCAATCAGCACCATATTGGCTTTCCGGTCCTTATAAGGATGTACAAATTTCATCCGTTTAGGCTCTAAACCATACTGCTTCATAGTCTGTAAGATCTCGATCAGCCTTCTTGGGCGGTGGACCATATAAAACCGGCCCCCTGGTTTTAACACTCTTGTGCCTTCTCTTACCACATCATCTAAGGTGCAAAGCACCTCATGACGGGCAATGGCCTTGGCATCTCCCGGGTTTTTAATGCCGTGGGCATCATTCATATAAGGTGGATTGCTGGTGACTACATCAAAAGAAGCCAGTGCAAACCTGCTTCCGGCCTCCTTGATATCTCCTGTTACGATCTCCACCTTTTCTTCCAGGTGATTGTATTTCACACTTCTCCTGGCCATATCCGCAGACTCTTCCTGGATCTCAAGGCCGGTAAAGTGCCTTCCTTCTGTTTTTGCTTCTAAAATGAATGGGGATAATACCGGTTCCTGTTCCCAGATCCAGCGCCTTTTCTCCCGGCTTTACCACTGCAAAACCGGACAGCAGCACCGCATCCATCCCAAAACAGAAGGTGCCTTTTCTCTGGATGATGCCGTAATGATTTCTCTGAAGATCATCGATCCGCTCATCATCCCTTAAAAGGATATTTCCTTCCTGTCTCCAGCTGTGTTCCATTTCACTATTTATCATTCAACCTTGACTTTCCTTCCCTCTTTTCCAGTGCTTCCAGTTTCTTTAACTCTGCTTCGTCCTGCTTTTCGCCGCCTTTGCCCTTCTTTCTTCTGGGCTTAAACTTTAACTGGTCTACCTTGTATTCACGGATCTCTTTTTCGTCTTTATCTACTACTACGATCACCTTTACAGTCTGGCGCAGCACATTTACACTGTGTACTTCTCCCCTCAGGCCGTCTGCAGTGGTAACTGTATCACCAATTCCCGGCAGTTTGCTGTTTAATACCTCGTAGGTCTCTTCCTCATTTTTCAGGCAGCACATCAGTCTTCCGCACACGCCGGAAATCTTAGTTGGATTTAAGGACAGGTTCTGCTCCTTTGCCATTTTAATAGAAACCGGGATGAACTCAGACAGATAAGAATGGCAGCACAGCGGTCTTCCGCAGATGCCGATACCACCCAAGATCTTGGTCTCGTCTCTCACACCTACCTGCCGCAGCTCAATACGGGTCTTAAATACACTTGCAAGGTCCTTTACCAGCTCTCTGAAGTCAATTCTTCCGTCTGCTGTAAAGTAAAACAGCACCTTATTATTGTCAAAAGTATATTCCGCATCGATCAGCTTCATTTCCAGGTTGTGCTTTTTGATCTTTTCCTGGCAGATCTTAAATGCTTCTTTTTCTTTCTCTTTGTTCTTTGCCTCAATGGCACGGTCCTCATCCGTTGCCATACGGATCACCGGTTTAAGAGGCGGTATTACCTTTGTCTCATCTACTTCTCTGTTTCCAAGAACTACGTAACCGTATTCAATACCTCTGGCAGTTTCTACGATCACATGGTCCCCAATTTTTATCTGACGGTCTGCAGGATCAAAATAGTAGATCTTTCCGGCAGCCCTAAAAACGCACTCCGATTACTGTTAACATTTCTCTTACTTAATTTCCTTTCCTAAAACACCCTTAAAATACAATTCTATTAATTCTCTTTCATGGTCAGAAGTAAAAGCTCCATGACCAGTTCCATATTTACATTGGCATCTAAACGGACTCTGGCCTTATCAATGGCCCCTAAGATCTGTTCCAGCCCTTCATAACTGCTTAAAGACGCCGCCTTCTTCACTGCGGAAAACTCATCCTTGAAAATGAGAAGGTTTAAATCTTTGGTAGTTTTATACATCAGGATATCACGGTACCACATCTGCATAAAATCCAGACATTCCTTAATATCCGTATTGTCATCTTTTAATTTGCGGATCACATCCAAAAGCTGGGAAATATCCATTTCCTTGATTTCCTTTAACAGCTTTAAAATCTCTTCATACATCATCTTAAAGTCCTCTGACTGGGCCAGATGAATTGCTTTGCCCAGATTTCCTCTTGCAAATGCACTGTATATTTCTGCCTGAATGTCCTTTACCTGAAGCTTTTCTTCCAGATAAGTCTTCACAACAGAGTCTTTTAATGGTTTCAGTTTCAGCTGCACACACCGTGAAAGAATGGTCTGTAAAAATGCATCCTGGTTTGTAGTCAAAAGCATGATCACTGCATAGGCCGGTGGCTCTTCTATGGTCTTTAAAAGAGCATTCTGGGCCTGCACCGTCATTTTCTGCGCTTCATCTACAATATAGATCTTATACTGGCTACTGTAAGGACGCACCATAATGGTATCATTGATCTGCTCACGGATATCATCTACACCCATACTGGCCGGTTTTTCATGTGTTACATAGATCAGATCCGGGTGGTTTCCTGACAGGACCTGCTTGCAGGCATGACACTGCATACAGGGCTCTCTGCCTCCTTCTTCACAGAGAAGAGTCATGGCAAAGGCATTTGCAAGGGTCTTTTTTCCCATTCCTTCTTCGCCGCTTAGAATATAAGCGTGGGAAACTTTCCCCGTTGCTGCCGCATTCTGAAAATGTTCTTTGATCTGTTCATGTCCTAAGATGTCTTTAAATTCAAGCATGTGGCCACCTCCCCCAGTACCTTGTTTGTTACCGGATGCTCTGCACTTTGTGCTCTCACGATCTTATCACTATGATAACATAATTACTTTTTCCTGTACACACTTTTTCCAGGTGCAAAAATCTCCAGTGCAATTACCATTCACAGGCTCCATGACCAGCCGCCTAGTGCCCTCTTACCCGATCCTGATACTCAGAAGGCGCGATCCCCACTATTTTCTTAAACTGGGCGCTGAAATAGGCTGTATCTGAATAGCCCGCAGCATCTGCTACTTCATATACCTTTAAATTTCCCTCTTTTAACAGTTCCATTGCCACTTTCATGCGGTAATAAGAAAGATAGGTGGTAAATGTATAATCTGTCTCTTTTTTGAACACACGGCTTAAATAGCCTTCGCTGATCTGCAGCTGCTCTGCCACTGTACTGATATTGATATCTTCTTTATAATGTTCACGGATCTGTTTGATCGCCTGCTCTACATACTTACTTTTTTGCTTTTCTGTCTGCATTAAACCGGGAAAAATAGGCGTTTCTTCCTCTTCTTTCTGCCGGAGCCGGTCTCCTTCTTCTAACTGGTCGATGATCCGGGTCACTGCCTGCTCCAGATCACCGTCCTTTAATGGCTTTAACAGATAATCGCTGACTCCCAGCTTCACCGCACTCTGGGCATATTTAAAATCCCCATAAGCCGTCAGGATAATAAATTTCGCCCTGTTTCCCTGTTCCCGCAGCTTTGCGATCATTTCCACGCCGTCCATACGGGGCATTTTCAGGTCTGTAACGATAATATCCGGTGAAAGGCGGCGGATCACCTCTGCCCCTTCTTCCCCATTGGCAGCTTCCCCGGCGATCATACAGTTTAATGCATCCCAGTTAATGGTAAATATAATGCCTTTTCTGGCAATCTCTTCATCTTCTACCACTACTACTTTATACATCGTCCCCCTCCTTTCTAAGATGTCCTCTCAGGGTCTTTCGGCACCAAAAGATCCCGAGCGAACATCCGGCAGTCTCAAAGTGACAGTTGTTCCATCTTCTGTCACTTCTGCCTTCAGGCCATATTCATTTCCATAATATAATTTTAATATCCTCATAATATTATAAAGCCCCAGATGTCCTTCCCGCTTCTCCGGTTCCGGACTGTTGATCCAGGCCAATATCTCCGGGCTCATGCCACGGCCGTCATCGGTAATGGAAATATTTAAAACATCTCCTTCACGGCCTGCATAAATACAGATATATCCATTTTCACAGCCTTCCAGCCCATGAATAATAGCATTTTCAACCAACGGCTGTAAGATCATTTTCGGCACCAGGCACTCCTCTAACTGGTCCGGTATCTCCTTTTCACACAAGAACCGGCCTGTAAAGCGGATCTTCTGCACTTCTACATAGCTGTCAAATGGTCTCCAGTTCCTCTCTTAAGGGATAAATGGCTTACTGGAAATGCTTTTTTCGCAATATGATCGCCAGATTTTCCGCCAGCACTGCGATCCGTGGCACCTGGCGGATCCTTGCTTCCCATTTGATGGTGTCCAGCGTGTTATAGAGAAAAATGGGGGATTTAACTGGGGTCTGGTATAATTTTAATGTTGTTTCATTCAGGTCCTTCTGCCTCTGCACCTTATCTTCCAGATACCGGCCCAGATCTTCTGTCATCTGGTTAAAGCTGCGGGTAAGACGTCCCATTTCATCATTGGACTGGGTATGGATACGGATAGAAAGATCACCCTTTTTCACTTTTTCCATAGCTTCATCTAATGTCTGTACCGGGCGGGCAATACTGCCTGTAAGTACGCCTGATACAGCCAGGCAGAGGAATAATCCCAACGCTGACAGGCATAGGCTGACGGTCCACATAGTCTGCACAGCTGGCTGGCTCATAGGCGCCTGGCGGCATAAGAGAAAATAAAAGCCAGTTTTTCCTCCATGGCTTACCAGATACTGTTCCCTGTCATGGCCTGCATCGGACATTTTCCTGTTTTCCAGTATCTTTTCGATCATGTCACCTGTCTGAACCTGGCTCTTGTCCTGTCCAGAGCAGTACACCGTCCGTTTATGGGTATCTAAAAGCAGCAGCACATCCCCAGATGACACCTCTGCCCCTAAAAGATCATCCAGGTTTTCCCTTGTAAAATCAAAAACAATATAGCCAGTTTTTGCACCGCCTTCTGTATACAGCGGTCTTGCACCCTGAAGCAGAATGTCCCCGTCCGTAATAGAAAGATCCGGATCAGTCCTGTAATATACAATATCATCCGTTCTGGAAGCCTTTCTTAAAAGCCCCCAGAATACAGGCAGGTCTTTTTCCTTCCCCTCTGTATCCGTCGTATAGCACAGACGGCCTCCTGAATCATAAATAGAAAACCGGGCATATCCTGAGGTTTCCTGGGTGGCCTGATATAAAGATAAGTACATCTCCCTCTGGTGATCTGCTTCACTTTTTTCGATCATAATCCGGGCTGTCTTTTTATCCGTGGCAATGGTCTTGCAGGCTTCCTCGCATTTTTCAAAAACTGCTTCCAGTCGCGCCTCTGCCTTTGTGATCTGAGTCCGCCCCTCATCTAAATTCTGCCGGTCAAGTGCTGCCGTAAACAGCCGGATCATAACCACACTGGAGCACAATAAAGGCACCAGTGCCGTCAGCAGACATGCAAGAAAGATCTTTTTATGAAATGAAAGCTTATTTAATATCTTCATCTTTTTCCCTGCCTTCTTTATTACTGTTCCTGTTCATGGGCTGAACCAGACTTTTCTTCCATAATAAGCTTCCAGATATTTAAAACTTCCTGCTGTCTGGAATATCTCTGTTTCAGATCTTCATCTGACCGGTCATTCTCTGCAGCCACATCTTCTGCCGGTTGGCGTAAAAGCTGGGTCCGTAAAAGCCATTTTGTATCATCACAGGTAGTGTAGGTTACAAATGCTTCAGAAGCATCCAGATTTGGGGTTCTTTTCCGGATCGCAGTTCCGTCTTCAAAGAAACATTCTCCTTCTTCCGGATCAATGTAATCTACGTCCTGACCTGCAGCCAACATCGCTTTCGCTGCCTCTTCTGAGGTAACGCCAATAGAATAGCGGCCGTCAGAAATGCCCTGTTCCACCTCTTTAAAGGTCTCCGGCATCTGATACTGCATATTTTCCGCTAAAAGGTCCAGAAATTCTTCTTTTTCACTGTTTTTTGCCGCCTCTGTGAGAACAGAAGCAGCCATATCTGATTTAAGCGGGTCCGGCACTGCCACGCGGCCTTTCCACCGTGGTTCTAACAAGCTGTCCCAGCCTGTTGGCAGCTCTCTGTAGGTCACTACATTGGTATTATATAAAATCACAAAGGATACCGCTGAATACCCTGTCCAGGCATCTTTGCCTGTCTGCCAGTACTCTTTGCCTTCCTCTAAGGCGTCCGCACTGACCCCAAAGGCCACATCCCAGTCTGCCTCTTCTTTTTCCAGCTGGGAAAGCATCTCCTTTGCAGAGCCTGTTTCTACCCTTACATTCCAGCCGGTACGCTCCTCAAATTCCTTGATCACCGGCTCCCATTCTTTCCTTTCCTGGGCAGTAAATACGGTCAGGGCATAGTTCTCCGGTTCTGCCTGTTCCTGCACCAGATCGTCAGCCCGGCGGCAGCCTGTAAGAACTGTTCCAGCCAATATTGCAGCTGCAGATATGACCGATAAAAAGAACAGGGAACGCCCTTTTTTGCATTCCCTGTTGAAAAATTTATGTGTTTTATATACTGCATTTCTGTCTGCTTTTCCTGTATACATGCTGCGGTGCCCCTTGTATTTTTTAGACTCGCAAACACGCGCTGACGCGCTCTACTGTCCGCTAATGCGGACGGTTTGTTTCGTTCCATCAGTATACCAGAAAAAACAGTTCCATTTCCACACTTTTACAGCCCCAAAAAATCCTCTCAAACACTACGCAGGCCCGGACTGCATCTTCCTCTTTTTCCATTTCACAGAAGATACGAAGTAACGGCTCTGTACCGGAAAATCTGGCGCTTACCCAGCCACCATTTTTAAAGTAGACCTTGCAGCCGTCCTGATAAGAAACACGGGATACCTCAAATGGCAGTTCCGGCAGTTTCTGCTCTTCTAACAGCACTTTCTGTATACGTGCCTTTTCCTCTGCTGTAAAACGGTAGCTGCGCTCTTCCATATGAGTCTCACCGTACTGGTCCTCAATATCCTTTACGATCTCAGAAAGGCTCTTACCGGTCACTGCGATCATTTCTACCAGAAGGCTTGCTGCATAGATACCGTCTTTTCCATGGATATGACCTTTTACAGTCAGGCCACCGGAAGACTCACCGCCAATAATGGCATCTGTCTCCTGCATCTTTGCAGAAATATACTTAAAGCCTACAGGCACTTCATAACACTTCTGGCCAAAGCTTTCAGCCACCTTGTCCAACATATGGGTGGTAGCCAGGTTTCGTACTGCATCGCCCCGCCAACCCTTATATTTCAGAAGATAATAATACAGCATAACTAAGATCTGGTTGGCGTGAAGATAATGTCCCTTATCGTCAATAACACCTAACCGGTCCGCGTCACCGTCTGTCGCAATACCAATATCGCAGTAGCGGTCCAGCACATAATTCTGCAGGTTCTTAAGGGTATCTTCCGCAGGTGCCGGCATCTTGCCTCCAAACAGCGTATCATGCTGGGCATTAATGGTCTCTACCGTACATCTTGCAACTGCCAGAATGGTGCTTAAAGCCGTCAGGCTGACACCATACATGGGGTCAACTGCTACCCTTAAATCTCTCTTTCTGATCGCATCTACATTGATCACAGATAAGATATTATCCAGATATTCATTCATTGGATTGATTTCTTCTACAATGCCCTGTTTTACCAGTTCTGTATAACTTGGCGGCGGCATCTGCCCATCCTCTTCATGACATGGTGTATACAGTTTTTCTGCTTCCAACAGCCATTTTTCAATGTCCTTTGTCTGGATCTCATCTGCATCCCTTCCGCCATATGTAAACACCTTGATACCATTGTAGATCGCCGGATTATGGCTGGCTGTGACCATCATTCCATAGTCCAGTTCATGTTTCATCACATAAAACATTAACAGAGGCGTTGGTGCGCTGCGGTTTACAAACTGTACATGGATACCTTCTTTTCCAAGGATCTGACATGCCCAGATCACAGCCTCTTTGGAAAGGAAACGGCGGTCATAACCAATGACCACACTTTTTGTGTCCTTATGCTCTGCCTTCATTTTCAGGCATATGGCTAAGGTCAGCTTCTGTATATTTTCCTTGGTAAACTCTTCTCCGATAATCGCACGCCAGCCGCCAGTTCCAAATTTTACCATTTGTGTGTTCCTCCCATCTTTTCAATATACATAGACTTACAAAGCCTGCGCCAGAGGCGCAGGCACTGTTTTCATGTTGCAGTATGAAACAAATTAAACGATCGATACCTTACCCTTACTTACCTTTAAGAAGATAAGCAGAGAAATAACTGTACTTACGGTCAAAATAGATGCCAGCGCTGCCGCTGTACCAAAGCTGTTTCTTACAACCTCTGTATAAATAGCTACAGAAATGGTACTGGTCTTGCCGCCGTAAAGCATAACACTGGAAGACAGCTCATTGATACAGGTGATCCAGCTTAAGATCGCACCGGATAATACGCCAGGTGCCATTAATCTTGCTGTCACCTTGATAAATGTCTGCATAGGTGATACTCCAAGACTGATAGACGCTTCTTCTACGCTTGGATCCATCTGCTGTAAGAAAGCACTGCCGGAACGTACCGTATAAGGCAGTTTTCGTACAACAAAGGCAATGATCATGATCACTGCGGTTCCTGTAAGGATCACAGGTTCCTTGTTAAATGCCACGATCAGGCTGATACCAAGAACTGCGCCTGGAATTACGAATGGGAACATGATCAGCAGATCCATTAACTGTCCTGCAAAGCCCTTCTGGCGCACAACGATATAGGAGATCAGCATACCAATAATGATGATAAATATAATGGCAATGGTTGAAAATACAAAGGTATTGCGGATATTGGTCCACAGACGGTTGAAAATCGTAATATAGCTTCCCAGGCTGAATCCCTTCTTAAATCCTGTAAAGTCGCTCTTGATAAAGCTGCTGACGATAACTACGATCTGAGGAAGGATACCGATAAATGTAACCAGCATAACCGGGAATGTTGCCAGGAAACGCTTTACTCCGTGAAGTTTCTCTTCCTTTGGCGGACGCATGGCAGTCATTACATAGTTTTTTCTTTGTAACAAAATGCTTCTGCACCAGAAGGACGGTAGTAGAACAGAATACTACTACTACAGAAAGAGCACTTGCCAGGTGGGCATTTCCGCCGATCTCACTCATGTACTCATTATATACAAGAACAGGAAGTACCATATAACCTTCGCCGATGAGCATTGGAGTACCAAAGTCTGCCAGACTGGTCATAAATACCATAATGGCACCGGCTGCAATAGACGGAAGGACTACCGGCAGTGTAATGGTCCACAGTCTGCGAAGCTTGTTACTTCCCAGGTTCTCTGCAGCCTCTTCCAGACTGGAGTCGATGCTTCCCATAGCACCGGAGGTATACAGATAAACATAAGGGAACAGCTTAAAAGTAAATACCAGGATGATACCCAGTTTTCCGTAAATACTTGGAAGATGGATACCAAACTGGGAAAACATATTTGTCACCAGACCAGAACGTCCAAACAACATGATCCAGCTGTAGGCGCCGATAAATGGCGGGCTCATAAGGCTCATGATGATAAAAATATGGATGAACTGCTTGCCCCATACATTATAACGGGACATTACATAGGCAATAGGCACACCTACAACCAGTGTGGTGATCGTTGTTACCACAGATACAAAAATACTTCTTCCCAATGCGGAATAATAATATTTCTTTGTGAAAAATCGGATATAGTTCTCAAAGGTAAAGCCGTCTACCTTGGTTGAGAAAAAGCTTCGGGTGATCAGGGTACAGAAGGGATAGATCAGAAATACCAGCATAAATCCCACAACTGCCACTTTCACCCAGAACCAGAAGTCTAACTTCTTTCCGGAACCTACCATGAGATCACCTCCTGGGTCGCTGCATCATATACACCTACGGCGCGGATGTCAAAGTTTACCTTTACCTTTTGTCCATCCGGGCGAAGTTCATGTACATCATTTTGTATACTCATTTAACTGTACGGTCTGTCCATTATCCAACAGGATCTCATATTCAATGAAGTCACCTAAGAAAGTGGAAATGATAATGGTTCCCGGCAGTCCCTCTTATCGTCAAAGAACAGCTGCTCCGGTCTTGCGGAAATAATTCCCTTACCGGTAAATGGCTTCTTTAAGGTACAGGTAATAGAACACTCTCCCTTAATATCCAGCACTGCCTGATTTGGGTCATCTCCCTTAACATCACACTCTACAAAGTTGGAAACACCGATAAATCCGGCTACAAAGGTATTTTCCGGCTTTTTATAAATCTCTTCAGGAGTTCCCACCTGCATAATATTTCCTTCCTTCATAACAGCGATCCGGTCGGAAATAGCCAGTGCCTCTTCCTGGTCATGGGTTACATAAATCGTAGTAATTCCCAGTCTGCGCTGCAGCTTTTTAATAACCGTTCTCATCTGCACACGCAGCTTTGCATCCAGGTTAGACAGCGGTTCGTCCATCAACAGAACACCAGGTTCAATAACGAAGCTCTTGCTAAGCGACTCGCTGCTGCTGTCCGCCGGTAAAGTTCATTTGGTTTTTCTGTCCTTTAACTTGCCGATCTGCACCAATTCCAGGGCCTCTTCTACTTTTCCAGGGATCTGATCCTTTGGACACTTTTTCGCTTTCAGGCCGTATGCTACATTTTCAGCCACTGTCAGATGTGGGAAAATCGCATAGTTCTGGAAGACCATACCGATGTCTCTTTTATGAGCCTCCAGATTGTTGATCACCCGGTCATCAAAACAGATCTCTCCTCCGTCTACTGTATTAAATCCTGCGATCATACGCAGAAGGGTGGCTTTTTTCCGCATCCGGACGGCCCTAAAAGGGTAAAAAATTCTCCCTGTTTAATATCCAGGCTTACTCCGTTTAATGCTGTAAAATCACCGTACTTTTTTTCACGGCATTTTTAATGATCACTGCATGGCTCATATATCTGGTCCTCCTTTTTGTTCAATGTCCTCTCAAAATCTTTCTGCAACCGCTTTTCTGGAAGACACTCCCACCTTTTTACATTCCTTATATATGCGAAAGACTGCCCGCCCGCCAGGGCCAGGCAGTCTTTCTATTATTTGTTTCCCGTTACTTTCATTTCAGAAAGATTAATCTACCATAATATCATTGAAGTGTTCAATAATGGACTCTTTTTCATTTGCAGCCCAGTCAAAGTCATAATCAACTAATACCAGGTCGCTCAGCTTTGCCAGTCCATCTGCAACGTCCATATCACTTCTTACAGGACGACGTCCCCAGTTCTCGCTCTGCTCTGTCTGGCACTCTTTAGAGGTAACGAAGTCGATGAACAGTTTTGCATTTTCTTCATTCGGGCATCCCTTAACAAGAGCTACACCATCCGGAACTGCACTGGTTCCATCCTTTGGATATACAAATCCAACAGAAGGATCATCCTTGTACTGAACAGCTGCTTTCTCAAGAGTAAGACCTACATAGAACTCACCGTCAGCTACCATCTTATGGCACTTACCTGAAGAGTCAACGATCTTTCCATCCAGGTTGTCATACAGTTTCTTGATGAAATCCCATCCATCTTCCTTGCCGCCATGGCCCAGGATCATAGTACATAACTGGGTGTAAGCAGAACCGGATTTAGATGGCAGGCAGTATGCAATTTTGCCCTTCCACTCAGGCTTTGTCAGATCTTCCCAGGTCTCCGGAATGGTCATTCCGTCTTTTTCGATCAGATCTTTATTGTAGAACAGTACCATTGGCAGTGGGCTTTCACCGATCCACTTGTCATCCGGGTCTTTGTACTCTTCTGCAATTACATCATCATTTGCACAAACATATGGTGCGAAGTAATCCTTAAATGCTGCCAGTGAGTCAGCACCGCCGCCCCAGAGTACATCAGCGATCGGGTTAGCAGACTCAGCTGCAATACGGTTGCACAGCTCGCCGGTTCCGGCTGCTACTACTTCTACCTTAACATTTGGATACTTCTCCATGAACAGGTTCACACCTGCATTTAACGGATCTGCATCATGAGGAGAATATACAACTACGGTACCGGAGTAATCTTCCGGAGCTTTCCCAGCGGTTGCCTCAGACTCTTTTGCTTCTTCTTTAGACTCTTCCTTAGCTTCTGCTGCTGTTGTTTCCTCTGCCTTGGTCTCTGCCGGTGCTGCGGTAGTAGCGGTGTTTCCGCCTCCACATGCGGTCATACTCAGTACCATCATGGCTGCCAGTGACGCTGCTGCAAATCTTTTTTTGCATATACACCTCTCCTTTTCTATGTATCCCTCCCGGTACATCGTTCCCGGTCTCACCGGGACTTAAATAAATTTTCGCAGTCTGAAAAACTGCTTCTCACGTTCTTTGAAGTTTTTGTTACATCTCTCATATACTGTAACTTTTTACTTCTGATGATGATATTATATATTTTTTCATTATGCATTTTTCCATTTGTTATTCTAACTTTTGTTGTGTTATTCTGAACTTTTGTATAGTTTTTATGTCATATTTTATATTTATATGTGCATAGTACACATACACCAGCAATAAAACAGGACCGTCCTGTCATAAACGCAGCTAACTTCTTACTGTTACTACGTCTATTTACAACGGTCCTGTTTTCATCTGTCGATTTTTTCTGTTACAATACTTCTACCTTAAATTACCCTGTTCTGCACAGACAGAGCACCTGTATTTTACCACTTATAATGCTTGATCAGAGCCTGGGTTCCCAGATCTCCCATGCCTTCCTCTTCCAGTTTTTTACAAATTCCAAGAACATCCTCTAACACATCTAATTTGGTTCCTCTTTCGGATGCTTCCTCATCTGCAAGGCTCATATCCTTGATAAAATGCTTTAAGAAGAAGCCCGGTGCATAGTCATCTTTTGCTGCCTTGGAAGCTACATTATTCATCTGGGCGCTTCCTGCAGCACCTGTGGAAATAGATTTAAGCATTACATCTACGTCCAGTCCTGCATTCTTTGCATAGACCATAGCTTCACACGCACCTGCTAAAGCACCAGCAATGGCGATCTGATTACACATCTTGGTGTGCTGTCCGTTTCCGGACTTTCCTTCGTAGTTGATAGCCTTTCCCATTGCCTCAAATACAGGCAGACAGGTATCAAAGTCCTCTTTATCACCGCCTACTAAAATAGTCAGTGTTCCCGCCTTTGCACCGCTGTCACCGCCGGTTACAGGGGCATCTAAGCCATGAAGTCCCCTATTCTTTGCCTCTTCATAGATCTGCTGGTCTAACTTCGGGCTTGTAGTGGTCATGTCGATCACATAAGTGCCTTTATCTGCATTTTCAAGGATACCATTTTCCCCGAAATATACTTCCTCTACATCCTTAGGATATCCAACAATGGTAATGACCACATCTCTGCCTTTAGAGCAGTCTGCCACTGTATCACACCATACAGCGCCCTCTGCGATCACATCCTCCACCTTTGACTTTGTTCTGGTATAAATAGAAACCTCATAACCAGCCTTCATCAGATTGCGCACCATGGATTTTCCCATAATGCCAACGCCAATAAATCCAATTTTCTTTAACATCTGTTTCTCCTTTCCTTCGTTACACAAAATGTCCTTTATGATTTCTTCTATACACGGTTCAAGCCCGGTATTTTCATATTGTTTTCTGATCCCGCACTGATCCAGACGTTCTTTTGCAAAGTCCTTTTCATCAGCTAAGAACCTTCGGCACATTTCCGCATACTTTGGCACTTTTTGCGTTTTTTCTCTGTTTAATGCCCGCTGCAGACGTTCACCGTCTTCCACATGGATATATAAAGGGACCATGACCTCTGCCCCATAATAACTGCAGAGCTTTTCATAAGACTCCAATGTTCCCATCATCAGATAACTGCCGGATCCCAGATCGATCTGCCCGTCATCTGCCGTAAAATAACTCCACGGCCCGTAAATGGTATCATAAGTGCGGCATTCGATCACTTTACCTGCATCCTTCATAGCCTGAAGCTGCTTCTCATCGGTGAAAATGTACTCCACCCCATTGGTCTCCCCATCACGGATGGGCCTGGTGGTGTACATGCGGACTGTTCCAAGTTCTGGCAGTTCCTTTACCAGACGTTTGTAAATGGTGTCCTTACCTGAGGCACTTTTTCCCATTACATAATAAATCTTTCCCATTATGTTTCCATCTTTCTCTTTCTTTTTAAACGGACCTGCCACCTGATAATGCCATTACCTGTATGGTGACAAGGTCTGTATCTTCCAGTCCCTGGACCGGCAGATCTTTTTTTGATATAATCCTGTAATGTTTCCAGTATTTCTTCTGTGATCTGCTCTCCCGGCGCTAACAGCGGGATACCCGGCGGATAAATATAGGCAAATTCCCCACAGATGCGGCCGCAGCTTTCTTTTAAAGGCACTGCTTCCTTTTCCCCGTCCATTGCTTTAAAAACAGGCATCACCTGCTTTGCATGACGGCTGTAAACATTTTCATCAGGATCATCATTGCAGATATTTCCATTTTTTTCCAGTTCTTTGTCAATTTCAAGTAATGCCTTTTTCAGACGTTTCAGCCCCTTTTTGCTGTCTCCAATGGCTGCAATGGCCGTTACATAATCAGCACCGCACATTTCCATTTCCAGATGATACTTGTCCCTTAAGATCTGGGAAAGCATTTCTCCGGTAAGCCCGCTGCCTCTTACTGAAACAACGATCTTGGAAATATCCACATCAAAAATCCCTGCTGTTCCCCTCAGGTCCCGTTCTACCAGGCGCAGGGGCTTCATTTTTCCCAGATTTTTTTCGTATCTTAAGCAAAGCAGCTTCAAATTCAGCCACTTTACCTTCTTTTCTATACTGATCCATGAGAAAAATGCTGTTCTCAATGGACGCCATAAGCACATAAGAAGGACTGCTGCTCTGATAGATCTGCAGATAACGCTCTACCTTTTTCACATCCAGATAGCAGCCACCATCCGGCCTGTTATTTTTCACATGGAGCAGCGCTGTCTGGGTAAGACTTGGCAGTGTTTTATGCACACTCTGGATCACCGCATCTGCTCCCAGTTCAAGGGCTGACTTTGGAAACGCATCTCCATAAGCAAAATGAGCGCCATGAGCCTCATCTACGATCAGGGGAAGACCCGCTTTATGGACGATTTCTGCAATTGCCTTCACATCAGAAACGATCCCGTCATACGTAGGCGAAACCATCAGCACTGCCTGGATATCAGGATCATTTTTAATGCGTTTTCCACATCTTCCGGTAAAATTCCGCCTGTATCCCCAATCCAGGAACCGACTGTGGATAAACATAAACTGCTTCCAGATGGTTTAAATAGATCCCATGATACACCGCCTTATGGCAGTTCCGGCTGACTAATATCTTTCCCCTGTGGGGGAACGGCTGCGCTGATGGCCGACAGCAACCCGCAGGTGCTTCCATTTACAAGATACCATGTGTGGTCCGAACCGTAAAGGCTGGATGCCCATTTCATGGACTCTTTTAAAATTCCTTCTGGATGATGGAGATTGTCAAAACCATCAATTTCTGTTATATCCACAGAAAATGGATCTGGAAAGGACAGTTTTATACCTTCTGCCCGCTTATGTCCCGGCATATGAAAGGGATACATATCCGATCTCCGGTACTTTTTTAAACGTTCAATGAGAAGTTCCTCTTTTTCACCTTTTTCTGCTCCCGGTTCCCGCGTAAAGCCCTTTTTCATTTTGCAGCTGCAAAAGGCGGATCACTGTAGCACGCAGCTGACGGCGGTTTCTCACCTGGATGAATTTATCCGGATACTGTGCTCCCACCCGTTTATAATCTTCCTTCTTTTCCCGGCTGCGTCCATTTTTCAGGATCCATAAGATAAATTCTTTATCCATCTTTTCTATACAGCCATCTGCCATGCTTTTTCTGGTATGGCCTTTGTATCTGTAATAACGGCGCAGCGCCTGCCACAGACAGATCCATCTTGGATAATCCATAAAAATGATCAGGTCTGCTTCTTTCATCCGCCTTTTCTGACAGAATTTTTCGTAATTTCCGTCAATGACCCAGCCACGCTCTTTATTTTCCTCTAAAAACTGCTCACAAAGCCGGTTCCCTTCTGCTTCCTTTCGCTCCTTCCAGCCTGCTTCAAACTGAAGTTTGTCCAAATGGAGCACCGGACAGCCAAGGATCTTGCCCAGTTTTGCTGCCAGCACCGATTTACCGGAGCCGGTATATCCGATCACTGCAATTTTCACTTTTTTCCTTCCCCGAATGTTAAAGCACTATTGAAAAAATCCCTGCAAGGCCTTATACCTGTTATAAAGTCTCTGCAGGGGATTGGCTGCCTAAAACAGCTTATTTATTATTTTGTTGCAGTTCTTGTTTTCATGAATATGGAAACAAGAAGATGTCATGGCTGAACTGTAACATTATTTTTCTCTTGTTTCAGTCATTTTCTTAACATCTGCGATAAATGTGCTAAGATCAGCAACACCAAGGTCGCCCTTGTCACGGCTTCTTACAGTGATCTTGCCTTCTGCTGCTTCCTTCTCACCTAATACCAGCATGAACGGAACTTTCTCTAACTGAGCCTGACGGATCTTGTATCCAACCTTCTCATCCTTACGGTCTAACTCTGTACGGATACCGGCTGCTTTTAACTGATCATACACACCCTGGGCATATTCCATGGACTTTTCTGATACAGGAATAACCTTAACCTGAACAGGAGCCAGCCATACTGGGAACTTGCCAGCGAAATGCTCGATCAGGATACCGATGAAACGCTCAATAGAACCGAAGCATACACGGTGGATCATAATAGGACGCTTCTTAGTACCATCTTCTGCTACATACTCAGCCTCAAAACGCTGTGGAAGCTGGAAGTCAAGCTGAATGGTACCACACTGCCAGGTACGTCCGATAGAGTCTCTTAAGTGGAAGTCGATCTTAGGTCCGTAGAATGCGCCGTCGCCTTCATTTACAATGTACTTTAAGCCCATTTCATCCAGTGCATTTCTCAGGCCGTTTGTTGCCATCTCCCAATCTTCATCAGATCCCATGGAATCTTCCGGTCTGGTAGAAAGCTCTACGAAATAATCAAATCCAAACTGAGAGTAAACTTCATTGATCAGTCTTGTAACGCCCTTGATCTCGTCAGTGATCTGATCCTGGGTCATGAAGATATGTGCATCATCCTGGGTGAAGCAGCGTACACGCATCAGACCGTGAAGCTGTCCGCTCTTCTCATGACGATGTACCAGACCTAACTCACCAACTCTTAATGGCAGATCGCGGTAGGAACGAGGCTGGGACTTGTATACCAGCATACCGCCTGGACAGTTCATTGGCTTAATAGCATAGTCTTCGTCATCAATAACGGTTGTATACATGTTCTCTTTGTAATGATCCCAGTGACCGGAGGTCTCCCACAGCTTACGGCTTAAGATAACAGGAGTAGAAACTTCCTGATAGCCTTCTCTTAAGTGGATCTCACGCCAGTAGTCGATCAGGGTATTCTTTAAGGTCATGCCCTTTGGAAGGAAGAATGGGAAACCAGGTCCTTCTTCTGCAAACATGAACAGTCCTAATTCCTTGCCTAATTTTCTGTGGTCACGCTTCTTAGCCTCTTCCATCATGGTTAAGTAAGCTTCCAGGTCTTCTTTCTTTGCAAATGCAGTACCATAAATTCTGGTCAGCATCTTGTTCTTCTCGCTGCCTCTCCAGTAAGCACCTGCAATGCTGGTCAGCTTAAATGCCTTGATGCCCTTTGTATACAGGATATGTGGTCCTGCGCACAGGTCTACGAAATCACCCTGCTGATAGAAGCTGATTGTCTCGCCTTCTGGAAGGTCTTCGATCAGCTCTACCTTGTAAGGCTCGCCCTTTTCCTGCATAAATTTAATTGCTTCGTCTCTAGGCAGAACGAATGGCTTTAATGCCAGGTTCTCCTTAACGATCTTCTTCATCTCAGCCTCTAACTTTTCCAGATCATCCGGGGTAAATCCGCCTTCTCTGTCAAAGTCATAGTAAAATCCGTCATCAATAGCCGGTCCGATTGCCAGCTTAGTCTCTGGATACAGTCTCTTTACTGCCTGTGCCAGTACATGGGAAGCAGTGTGGCGGATGGCTCTTAATTCGTCTTTTGCTTCTTCAACACTTCCGTCTGGTAAAATAATCTTCATGGTAAACTCCTTTCGCTTTAAAACGCGTTTTTAGATCTTTTGGATATGTCCTATAAGATTTTCAGGTATTAAAAAAACCCCTGGACACATCTCTATGTCCAAGGGTGCATATACACGGTTCCACCTTGATTTTCACTCATTCATCCCTTAACGCGGGGTACGGTATCATTTCCCTTGTTCAAGTTCCCTGATACGGCTCAGGACTGGTCTTCATCTGTCTCCCACATGCGCCTTTCCACCAACCGGCTGCTCTCTGTCTGCTTTCATCAGATTACTGGTTCCTTCAATGCCTTTTGCATTTCTGCTAACCTTGATTATAACATTTAAGCCATTTTTGTCAAGTATACAATCAATCCTCTTATTCCCTTTCCGCTGTATTTCTGATAAGATATACTCTGATTTATCATTTCTCCACTTTCCGAGAACAACAACCGTAATCCATAAAAGAGATTATAAAGGAGGAAGACAACCTATGAAGATCGTTATCATAGATGGCCA
>ENA-OQES01000347-OQES01000347.1-human-gut-metagenome-genome-assembly--contig:-NODE-347-length-20086-cov-3.823889_pt1 | contig 20086 bp, 20 predicted proteins | sample MGYA00242798_ERZ504641 | MGnify/ENA primary metagenome ERZ504641 (study PRJEB26092, sample SAMD00036327) | human gut metagenome | host: Homo sapiens | study: EMG produced TPA metagenomics assembly of... | reverse complement strand
ATATCCATCTGTGATCACGCAGCGGTATTTCTGTCCGTCACGCCATGTTGCTACAGGTACGCTGACAGATGCTGTCTGGCTGCCTGCCATAGTAGAAGTTCTCCACTTTGTAGAATTCGCATTGCAGTATTCCCACTGATAGTTCAGATCTTTTCCTTCTGCTTCTACGGTTAATACAGCTGTCTCACCTACTTCACCTTTATAGCTTTCCGGATTCTTTGTAATCTTAAGTTCTTCCTGTGCGCTGTCTGATGTAACATCCAGTGCAGTCGAATATTCTACAATGTAGCTGTCATATTTTGCTGTGACGATTGCTGTAACGGTTACTTTTCCTTCTTTTAATGCAGTTACGGTTCCATCTGCATAAGTAGCTGTACTGTCATCGCTGGATACATATTCAACATCTACCATATCCTTTACGCTGTCCGGAATTGTGAACAGTTTTTCGCTCTCGCCGACTTTCATTTCTTTCGTTGTCTCCGGTGCTTCCGGATCGATTACGCTGAATGGATCTACATATTCTTCCAGATATGCAAGACCTGCGATTGCTTTGTTCAGCTTAGTATATGCTTCGTCTACTTTATCAAAGCTGTCTGCATCTTTTGCTTCCTGGATTGCTTCTTTCAGACGGTCTGCAGATACAGTTGTGCAATAAGTTGTATCAATCGACTCTGCGGACTGGATCAGAGCGTCCAGTTCTGCACGGTCCAGTGCTTTTACTGTTACTTTAATCTCTTTGGATGCTTCCAGTTCTCCTGCTTTTACTGTTGCAGTCAGTGTTACATCCTTGGACTCTGCCGGGCTTGTTACGGTTCCGTCTGTTCCGATTACATTCTCATCAGAGCTTGTCCATGTGATTGTCATGCCGTTATCTTCTGCAGGAAGTGTCAGGTCATATTTTACATTATCCAGACTGTCGTTCTTTCCAAGCAGGTTCGCATCTGCAACTGCTTTTTCCAGTTTTTCCTGGAGCATCTGGGTATAATCTGCTTTGTTCTGTTCCTGTACTTCTTTTTCTGTCAGTGCAATGTCGTATACATTGACTTCATCGACCAATCCTTCGAATTCTGCATCCCAGTTGGTAACTCCAAGATAGATTCCCTGATTTTCTCCGTCTAACGGATCATTGGAATCATGTGTTCCGAGTTTGATACCATCTACATAAGCAGTCACCTGTCCACTCTTTCCGGACAGTGTGATATTATGCCATCCTTCTGTATCAATCTCCGGAGACCAGAATGTAGACCACTTGTAGCCATTTCCGTTTGCCCATATCTTGCATGCATTCGTTCCGGTCTTTTCGCCGGATACTGCCAGCCAATTTTTTCGGATTGTGATATCCGAGGAACAGTACGTTCTGGTTCTCTGCCAGTGTTCCGTCCGGTTTTATCCATGCGGATACGGTGTACTCTTTTCCGAGGTTCTCTTCATCAAGCTTCAGTCCATAATCTCCTAATCTTACAGCCTTTCCACTCTTACCTTCTTCATATACGACATCTTTGGAATAAGCTGCCAGCTTTGTTGTAACTGCTGTTGCGTCTTTGTCTGTAACACTGTTCGTCAGATTGTCTTCGAAAGAGTATGTTGCCTTCAGGTTCTCTTCCAGTCCGCTCTTTACTGTAACTTCTGTCACAGCTTCTTTTGTCGTACTGCCGAGTGTAACCTTTGTTGTGATCTTCGCTGTTCCGGCTCCGGTTGCGGTAACCTTTCCATTCTCGTCTACGGTTGCGACATCCTTATTATCGCTTTCATATGTAACGAAAGGATTTGCTTCTTTTACTACTGCCGGCATCGTTACTTCGATGTTCTCTTCTCTTCCGACAACCATGTTCATTGATTTTGTTGCTTCGATTCCGTTCTTTTCAAGAAGGCTCTCTGCAGAAGAGTCATCATATAACTGATAGATTTCTCCTTCTGTCAGAGTCTTGTTATAAACCTTGATATCATCTGCAGATCCGGTGAATTCTCCGTCCCAGTTCGTAACACCGACATAAATGTCTTGATTACTTCCGGTCAGTGGTGCACTCGTCTTATTCTCTGCAGTCAGTTCCCCGTCTACATATACTTTTACGGTATCTTTGTCTCCGGCGATTGTCACACAATGCCATTCTGCACTTAGATCTTTATTTGCCCATTTTGTCCAGCTGTATCCGTTACCATTTGCCCAGATCTTGGTTTTACTATTGTTATTTCCGTCCCCTGCGATGGACAGCCATTTTTCCCGGATTATGATATCCGAGGAATAATACACTCTGGTTATCACTGATATTTCCATCCGGTTTCAGCCACATAGACACTGTGAAATTATCTCCTAGATCCTGCTGGTTCAATTTCAGTCCATAATCTCCGAGTTTTACAGCTTTTCCGCCGTTTCTGTCTTCTGTGTAGGTAACAGTTCCGGAATAATTACCAAGACCTGTTACGATTGCAGATGCAGCATTTCCTCCTTCTACATCATTTTCCAGTGTGCCATTCTCAAATGTCCACTCACCTACCAGTCCGTCCAGACTTGCGGACTTTGCAGCGAATGCCAGATGCGGTGGAACCATCATGGTAACTACGAGTGCACCTGCAAGTGCTGCAGACATTACTTTTTTGCCGTTTCATAGCAATTTCTCCTTTCCCTCAGGACCTTTTATTTCTTCTTATATGCGGAATCAACAACTATGATCTGAATATTGTCGGTCTTCTTCTCGCCGTTGTATTCATATGTCACTTTCAATGTCTTCTTCCCTGTCGTTGTCATATCAATCTTATCTGCATTCGTTGTATAATCCGTAATTTTGAACCGTTTTCGCCTGTCTCAAGATATAACTGAATACGGATATCGTTTGTCTTCAGTTCCTCTCCGACTGTGTACATACGTTTTGTCTTTCTTGCTTTTCCTGATTTAATTTCTGTATCTGTAGATACAAAGAATGTTGCGTCTTTGTCAGACGGATCCTGTGTCATGGAAAGGACTCCGATTTTTACTTGTCAGATAATAGCCAGGATATTTGACACTTTCAAATGTAACACCGCTTCCGTTAAATCCTTTTAAGGTACGGAATGTCATGCTCTCGGCTTCGGCTGTTGTTCCTTTCACATCCTGTGAAAGTACCGGTGTGATCACACCGTTCTTCGGATCCTGTGCCGTGATATAAAGTCCCGGTTTGTTGTTCGACTCAATCGATACATATTCGTCTTTCTTGCTGGATTTACCAGGATTGATCTCCCAGCTGCTTTCTTCTCCATCTTTATAGAAATCAACCTGAAGTGCTTTTCCGGTGATCGGATAGTCTGCATCCAGCAGTGTATTCACGAATGATTTGTGTGAAATGTAATTACCATCGGAATCTGTAATCTGTGATGCAGTTCCGGTAAGTCCTGTTGCGGTCTTTTTGATCGGATCGATCGATCCATCTTCATTGATTGAAAATGGATCACAGCATGCAACTCTGCGGTATCCGCTTCCGTGTGGAAGACTTCCGTCATGATATACGAAATATGTCTGTCCCTTGAAATCAAATACTGCCATGTGGTTTGTGTTGGCTGTTGCAGAAGGTTCCATGATAATTCCGCCGAACTCCCATTCATTACTCATGATGTCATCGGTCGTAGCATATGCCATCTGCTCTCTCCAGTCACACGCAAAGAACATATAGTACTTGCCATAATAATTACCGTTTTCATCCTTCTGACGGTAATACCATGGTGCTTCCGTATAAGTATGTCCCTGGAAATTATTGATCTTTCCGATTACGATATCATTTCCTTTGCCGTATCCGACAGAAAGATTATCCGGATTCCCATCCTGATCCTTTATGGATATCATGTCTTCATTCAATTCACATACGAAGAATCTTGTATTTCCCCATCCAAGATATCTGTGTTCGACACCATTTTCATCGGTTTCGACCCATACCGTCGGGTCGATGTCTTCCCATGAATGTACGCTGTTCGGGGTCTGGCTGTTACTTACCAGCGGCTTTTGATTCACATCTTTAAACGGACCTGTCGGACTGTCCGAAACACCGACTCCGACTCCTTTTCCATCTGAAAACTGTGTACAGTAATAGAAGTAGTACTTTCCATCAGAACCTTTTGCCACCTGTCCTGCCCAGGCCTCATGGTTATTACCTCCTTTGATATCCGAACTGTTCATGATCTTGCTCTCATATGTCCAGTTTTTCATGTCTTTGGAAGAATAACACCTCCAGTCCGGCATCCAGTAAGACTCATTGCTTGAGGTATCATGTCCTACGTAGCAATATACGGTGTCGCCGTCAACCAGAACCGACGGATCTCCGCCATAAAGAATGTCTCCGTTCTCATCAAACCCAAGCATCGGGTTGCCGGAGTTACTCTTTTTCAATGTCTTCGTCTCGACATTGTCTTTCGCATATACCAACGGCGTACACAAAGATACCGATAACACCGCTGCTAATGCTCCTGTTAGTAGTTTTTTCATCTCTTTCTCCTTGCTCCTTCTTTTTTCTTTTCGTTTCATATCATATCGTCATATTGACTTGGGGATTGCTCCCATGAAACTTCCGGTTCTATCTCTAATCCCGTGTATACAGATCTCTCGTATACACCTTATCACTTACATCGTTCAGTTCCGGGCTCTCCCGGTTTGCAATGATCACATCTGAAATCTGCTTAAATTCCTGCAGACTCTTAATGATTTCAACACCTTCAAAATAATCATCCTTCAGATTCGGTTCATAGATCACGACTTTCTTTCCACGGTTACGCAGACGCCGTATAATTCCGATAATACTGGACTGTCTGAAATTATCACTTTCGGATTTCATTACCAGGCGGTACACCCCTGTACATTCCGGATTCCTGCTCATAATTCTTTCTGTAATATGTTCTTTCCGTGTACGGTTCGACTCTACGACTGCTTCGATCAGATTCTCCGGAATCTCCCCGTAATTGGCAAGAAGCTGCTTTGTATCCTTCGGCAGGCAATAGCCGCCATATCCAAAACTCGGATTATTATAATAATTACCGATTCTCGGATCCATGCACACCCCTTCAATAATCTGTGATGTATTCAGGTCACGGTATTCTGCATAAGTATCCAGCTCATTAAAAAAAGGCGACCCTGAGTGCAAGATAAGTATTGGCAAAAAGTTTGATTGATTCAGCCTCCGAACTTCCTGCCACAAGCACCGGAATTTCTATTTTTTGCTGCACCTTTCTTTAACAATCCGGCGAATTCTTCTGCACGTCTCCTGCAGCTTACCGTTTCCTCCGGAATTCCAACCACGATTCTGGACGGATACAGATTATCATACAGTGCATGTCCTTCCCTCAGAAACTCCGGGCTGAAGAATATATGATCTGTATGGTATCTTTCACACAGTTTCTTTACATAGCCAACCGGAATTGTCGATTTGATGACGATCGTACTGTTTCCGGCATATGAAATGGCCTGTTCCGTTACCGCTTCCACAATCGTTGTATTAAAATATTTCGTTTCATCATCGTAATCTGTCGGCACCGCAATGATAATAAATTCCGCATCTTCAAATGCCTCTCTGGCATCTGTCGTAATATGCAGATGCAGTTCCTTTCCGTCCAGAAACTCCTGCATTTCTTTGTCTTTTACAGGGCTTCTTCTTTCTTTCAACATCTGCACCTTTTCTTCCGCAACATCATAGATCCATACCTCTTCATTCTGTGCAAGAAGAACCGCATTAGCAAGACCTACGTACCCTGCCCCGGCCACTGCTATCTTTTTCATAACCACACCTCTTATTCTCTGTCACACAATACTTTCCCTCTTCTTCCAGAAAAGTATCTTTAAAATGAAATAACACACCTGTAGCCGGTGTAAATGTCATTTCCCCGAAATAGATTTTCCCATCTGCCTGATAAAGATCCACCCTTACGAACGGAATTCCCTCTGCCAGTTTTTCTGCCATCTGGATCATCTCTTCCAACTTGTCCGGCCGTTTCACAGGCTTCGGATCTACTTCTGTCCCTTCCACGACATCCAGTTCCTTCCAGTCTCTGTCAAATACATTCTTATATCTTTTTGCGCCCTTTTGATTACACACAAGAATAAATCTGACTTTTCCATTGCTGCAGTGAAATTTATAATCCGGAAGTCCGCTTTCTGCTTCTATGTATTTTTCGCAGATAATCCGGCGTCTGATATCGCGGTAATGCGTTTCCAGTGCCATATAAGCCATATGAAAGCTTAACCAGAAACGTATCATCTTTTTTGAATTCTCTCTGTTCTTTCTGATCTAATTGCTTTTTGTCCGTACATAAGTAATTCATATCGCAGCCATGTGTCGCTTTTAATACGAATTTCTCCGGAAGTTCATCAAATGGAATTTCTTCTGCTTTGTCATACACGCCCAGAAGCGGAACCAGGGTTTCTTTATACCCTTTTTGTTCCACAAACTTACGAACTTCATATTTATCCGTCAGCCGGGTTCTCATCTGCCCGTCTGTATTGTATTCCGTCCAGAGAATCTTCTCATTCAGCTTTCTGGGATGTGTCAGATTGATGGTCTTATGGAAATGGATTCTTGTGTGAATTTCTTTTGTCTTCTGAACGCCGAATATCTTACTCAGTCCATAATTTCCTACCATCTCAGCTCCTCTGTAACACCATTTTCCGTAATATTTTATCCTGTTCACAATCAATCACTCCATTATTAAAAAGCCTTGAGTCTGACTGCATACACCGTCCGCAATACAACATCCGGCATAAATCCGGCAATCTTAAGTCCCGCCTGTACCAGTCTGGCTTTCCGGGACAACTCCCCCTTCCACCGCTTCATTGCTTCTCTGGCTTCCGCCTTATTTCCCGCAAGAATGCTGGTATATATATATACGGTCATCTTCATGTTGTATTTGTGCTGGATCATTGCAAGTTCTGCTTTGCTGTGTGCAGGATTCTCAAGCTCTTCTTCCAGATTCTTTATAAATGCATCTGCTTTTGCAACCTTCACTCTTGTTCGCGCATTCGCTTCTGCCATCCGGTGATAATTCACACAGACTTCTGAAGAATATGCAACCTTCGGATTATTTCTGGCCACTCTTGACCACAGATCGAGATCCTGTCCGATCTTTTCCCCCGCTCTGAATAATCCTGCTTTTAAGACCGCCGACCTCCGAATCACAGTTGCCGATGTCCAGACGAAGTCATAGGCATACTGATAGGTAAGCCAGTAACTTTCCAGACATCCGGCTGCCGGAGTCAGCCGCGCCGAATAGTGTTCTTTTCCATTCCCCATATCTATTCTGTACGCAGTGACATACATATCACTTTCCAGATAGCGCTCCGTCAGATGATAGATCGTCTCCAGATACCATGGTTCCCACTCATCATCCGCATCCAGAAATGCGATATATTCTCCCTGTGCATGTAAGATCCCCGTATTTCTTGCAACCGACACGCCCTGATTCTGCTGGCGTATGATGGATATGTTTTCACATTTCATCTTCTCGGCTTCTTCCAGTGAACGGTCCGTCGAGCCGTCATCAACCACGATCACCTCGTAGTCTTTGAATCTTTGCGTTTTTTACACTTTCCAGTGTCTTGCGGATACAGTTTTCTTTATTGTATAAAGGAATCACAACGCTGAATCTCATGCTGTCTCTCTCTCCTTTGTCATCTCATATGCATTGTTTCTGCTCTGTTTTCTGTCTTACTTTTCTGCATTTTTCGATGCCTTCCGAACTTTCTTTCATAAAAATGACTTTCGCCGTTGCCAGAATCAGACGTATATCCATAAGTACCGATGCGTTTCCGATATAATAAGCGTCCATCCGTGCCTTTTCGAGAGGCACTGTACTATATCTTCCGTAAACCTGTGCAAATCCGGTGATTCCGGCCTTTACCTTCAGACGGATTGCAAATTCCGGATTTTCTTCTGTATATTTTTCTGCCAGTTCCGGTCTTTCCGGTCTTGGTCCCACAATGCTCATGTCTCCTTTTAACACATTGATAAACTGCGGAAGCTCGTCAATCCTTGTCATGCGTATCCATTTTCCTATCGGAGTAATCCTGTCATCGGATTTTTCTGCCAGTCTGGCTTTTCCATCCTTTTCCGCATCCATCTTCATACTGCGGAATTTGTATATTTCAAATACTTTTCCATTCTTTGTCAGTCGTTTCTGGCTGTATAAAACCGTTCCGCCGTCCTGCGCTTTGATCAAAATCGCCGTAAGAAACATAACCGGTGATAACAGGATCAGACCTGCTGCCGACAGACAGACATCCATCAGCCGTTTCACCATCTCATATACCGGTCTTTCATCTTTATCCTCCAGCTGTAACAGCATGGTTCCATTCACGGATACCGACTTCATAGTGCTTATCAGCACATCTTCCATTTCCGGTTTCAGATAGACCTCGATTCCATTTCCGGCGCAATAACGGAGGATCTTATCCCTTTGTACTTTGTCCACTTCCTGAAGGATAACAAGGTCCACATTCTTCAGCTGTTCTAAAATCTCCGGTGTAACCTCCAAAATCCGGATCCACATTTTCACATGAATCCGGTCTGATATCTGTTTCAGATTTTCCATTTTTTCAAATGCTTCTCTGCTTCCATACAGAACAGCTGCCTCTTTCCTGCCATACAGGCGGCAGAACAGCAGATTGCTTCCCAGCGTATATACAGCCGCAAACGAAACCTGTCCCATCAGGATCAGAACTGTTATCCATATACTATTTCCGTCTGTCTTTGTAACGTGTCCTGTCAGATATGTAACTGCATCCGCCAGAAACAGTGCCAGTCCCTGCGAATAGATCAGTTCTGTGTTCTTCTTGTTCTGCGCTTCAAATGCATCATATGTATGAGCCATAAAACAGTATACGATTACAAAAAGAAGCAATTGATACAGCATATCTTTGCCGGATATATATCCGGTATGTCCCCCCACAAAGATAAAGGCCATCCCTGCAATATTAAAAATCCTTAAACAGTCCTTCCATTACATATTTTCCTTTTCATAGCTGTATCCCTTCTTTTTTGTCATCCATCAGCTATTGGCTGATTTCAACTACGTTGTCCTGTTCCCCTGCTGTCAATACTATATTTCTGTCTTCGTAACTCCAGCTGGTCTTATTATCTGCTTCCTCTCCGTCTGCTCCAAGCTGTTCGGAGATTGCATTCACCAATGAATCCTTTGCAACGGATGCAAATGTAAGTGTGATTCCCTGTACCGTTCCCTCATTACTTGTTACATTAATTGCCACGTCTGCTCCAAAGAGCTTTGTATTATATACTTCCGCTGCCTCCGATACACCCAGCATTGCAAGCAGGTCTGCATCAGCGCCTCCAACCTTTGTTACCAGATCTGCCATCTGGAATGTATCTTCTGCAACATTTAATGCATCCGGACTTTCCACAACTTCTCCTGCGTCCTGAGAGGTATCTTCTGACCTTTTTATCCGTCATTTTTATCTGTACTTTGTGTTGTCATTTTTATCTGATTCTTTCACCATTTTTATCATTCGAGCTGCCGCATCCGACTACCGACATTGCCACAAGTACCGCTGCCATCAATATTGCCAAATATTTCTTCTTCATCTTCAAGTCCTCCTTTAATCACGTAATTTACACAATAAGACTATGATAAATGATATATTATTTTCGTTGGGAGAAAGATATCAGCCTGATGTGTTGCGGCACGTGCCTTTAGAATGTTTATTGGCCGAAACGGATGAGAGCACGCAGGATATCCGTATGGTGATAGGACGGATGGCGGAAACGAAGAATGTGGAAGTTTCCTTTCTGTGCGATAGGATAGATGAAAATGCACGGAAAATCTTTTTTCGGCAATAAGAGTTGTTTCTTCAGATAAAGAGTCGTACTTTTGTGGCATTTAAAGTATAAATCAAACATTTAAATAGATAATCATTCGATGAATTTTGTAGAAGAATTAACATGGCGTGGAATGGTGCACACAATGATGCCGGGCACCGAAGAGTTATTGGCTAAAGAACAAGTGACAGCTTATCTGGGTATTGACCCTACGGCTGATTCTCTGCATATCGGCCACTTGTGTGGTGTGATGATGCTACGTCATTTCCAGCGTTGCGGTCATAAGCCGTTGGCATTGGTGGGCGGCGCGACCGGTATGATCGGTGACCCTTCCGGCAAATCGCAGGAGCGCAATTTGCTGACCGAGGAAACATTGCGTCATAATGTGGCTTGCATCAAGAAACAGCTGGCTAAGTTCCTTGACTTTGAGAGCGATGCTCCCAACAAAGCCGAATTGGTGAATAACTATGACTGGATGAAGGATTTTACTTTCCTGGACTTTGCCCGTGAGGTAGGGAAGCACATTACAGTGAATTATATGATGGCTAAGGATTCTGTACAGAAACGTTTGAACGGTGAGGCGCGTGACGGTTTGTCATTTACAGAATTTACTTACCAGTTGTTGCAGGGATACGATTTCTTGCATCTTTATGAAACAAAGGGCTGCAAACTTCAGATGGGTGGTTCGGATCAATGGGGTAATATCACTACCGGGGCCGAGCTGATTCGCCGTACCAATGGCGGTGAAGTGTTTGCATTGACTTGTCCGTTGATTACAAAGGCCGATGGTGGTAAGTTCGGTAAGACTGAGTCTGGTAATATTTGGTTGGACCCCCGTTATACTTCTCCTTACAAGTTCTATCAGTTCTGGTTGAATGTAAGTGACGAGGATGCCGCACGTTATATAAAGATTTTCACTTCGCTGAGTCAGGAAGAAGTGGAAGCATTGACAGCAGAACATGCTGAAGCTCCGCACTTGCGTGTATTGCAGAAGCGTCTGGCTAAGGAAGTAACTGTGATGGTTCATTCGGAAGAAGATTACAATGCTGCTGTTGAGGCATCGGGCATCCTGTTTGGTAACGCCACTTCCGAAGCGTTGAAAAAGCTGGATGAAGACACGTTGCTGGCAGTGTTCGAAGGTGTTCCTCAGTTTGAGGTGTCACGAGATGCATTGGCCGAAGGTGTGAAGGCAGTAGACTTGTTCGTTGATAATGCCGCTGTTTTCGCTTCTAAAGGTGAGATGCGTAAGCTTGTACAGGGCGGTGGCGTTTCATTGAACAAGGAGAAATTAAGTGCCTTTGACCAGGTGATTACGACTGCTGACCTGCTGGATGAAAATACCTGCTGGTTCAGCGCGGAAAGAAGAACTATTATCTGGTGATTGCCAAATAAGAAAAAGAGAACTTCTTTTATAAATAAAAAGGGGATATTCAGTAAATGTCCCTACAAACAAAAACCGGAAGAAGAAAACCTGTTGTTTCTCCTTCCGGTTTTGTTTGTATCTTTTCTTTCGTCTTATTTTCCGTCTATCTCTTTCAACAGCTCGTCTACCGCAGCTTTCAATTGTGTGTCTTCACCTTTCACTACTGTTTCCGGTGAATTGGCCACTTTGATATCCGGCTCTAATTGTGAATTTTCCAGATAACTTCCATCCGGCAAGCGATAGCCGATAACAGGAATGCCGAATACCAGTGTCGGATCCTGCAATGTTTCCCAAGATACGCTGGTCATGGTTCCCGGTACAGGCATACCTACCAGCTTGCCTATTTTTTGATGGCTGTATACCCACGGAGTGCCGTGTGCGTTACTGTAGTTGGCTTCACACTGCACCATGATACTCGGCTTGTTCCAACGGCGGCTGGGCATATCGCAAGCTTCACGTCCGCGAACTACCTGTGTAAAGTATTTCTTTCCGCTGAACAGGATCTCAATATCCTCGTGCAAACGTCCTCCGCCATTGAAACGGGTATCGATGACGATACCTTCACGGTTATTGTACTTGCCCAGAATATCCGAATAAACGGAACGGAAGCTGTCATCTCCCATGGATTCAATGTGCACATATCCCAAACGGCCGTTCGACCATTTGTCTACATCGGCTGCCCGTTGTTTTACCCAGCGTGCATAGAGCAGATCGCTCATTACACCATTGCTGACAGGAACAACTACTTCTTCCCAACGTTCTTTGGTTTGCGGGTTATAGAGCGTAACCAGTGTTTTCTTTCTGGCTTTACCGTTCAGCAGAACAGAGTAATCGCTTTCGGGAGTGATTTCCTGACCGTCGATCTTTTCAATGATATTTCCGGCCTTCACTTTGGAACGGGCGTGGTCGAAGGGGCCTTTTTCCACTACTTCAGAAATCAACAGACCTTTGCCGTTATGATTCCAGTCATACAGTAATCCTAAGGTAGCGGTGGCATCTCCTTTCAGTTGCGGACGGAAACGTCCTCCGGTATGTGAAACGTTCAGTTCACCCAGATATTCGCTCAGTAATTCCGCAAAGTCATAATTATTATCGATATGCGGCAGGAACTTGCGATAGGCTTTGGTCATGGCATCCCAGTCTATTCCGTGCATGTTCAGGTTGTAGAAGCGTTTCTGTTCTTGTTTGTATACATGGTTGAACATATAGTCACGTTCGGCTGCGAGGTCCATTTTCACGTGGGCTTGATAGCTGATGGGCTTCAAACTTTCAGAATCAGTACCCATTTTCTGCATCGTGTTACTGCCTAGCAAGAACAAGTTCTTTCCATCCTTGTCCATTTCCATGTTGGCCCATCCGGCATCCATTTTATGGAGCAACTTGGTATCTTTCTTGCGCAGATTCATTTTCCACAGGTCATAGCCGCCTTCAAAGGCAGAGAGGTAATATAAGGTCTCGCCGTCTTTGGTGATAATGGCGCTCCCCAAAATCGGAAGAGTTGGGAGTAAGGCGTACGATGCGGTCCTCTATGTTGTTCAGTTCCACCACAATGTCCTTTACTTTTTCCTCTTCTTCTCTTCGGATTTTTTCCTTTGTTATCACCTTTTCTTTTTATCGTTTTTCTTGGCTTCGGTTGTGTTCTTTTGTTCTTTTCCAGTTCTTTCTGCAATTCGTAATCTTCTTTGCTCAGGCGGAATTTGTCGTATGCATTCTGGTTCATAAATACCAGCATCACATCGTTCAGTGATCCCCATGAGGCATGGGCACGCATACCATAACGCTCGGTAATGAATAAAATGGCATTACCATCCAGTACCCAGCGGGGGGAGCCACTGGTATAGCCGCTATTGGTCAGATTGATAATTTTTCCTCCTTGTGCACTTACCATACCTATATCGGAATATGGATCATGCCGGTTTCCGATAAATTCCAATGTGAACCATTTGCCGTCCGGCGACCATGAATAGTCAAAGCCACCGCCGGTACTGAACCAGGTGGAACCGTCAGTGACCTGACGTACTTTTTTGGTTTCCAGATTAAACACCATCAACCGGTTACGGTCTTCTATAAAGGCAAGTTCCTTCCCGTCCGGTGAGAATTGCGGATAGGTACGTTCTGTCTTGTCCGAAGGCAGGAGTACTTCTTCTTCAATGGCAGTCGCATTGGGGAAGTTGGCTTCTTCCTTACGTGCAATCTTGGCCATGTAAAGTTCCCAGTTTCCGTTGCGTTCACTGGCGTACGCCAAAGTACGGTTGTCCGGTGAGAAAGTAAGTCCTGCTTCACGGGCAGGGGTATGTGTGATTTGCTTGGTGGTATTATAATCGGCGGAAGTGACGAATACTTCACCTCGTACAATGAAAGCAACTTGTTTGCCGTCCGGTGATACGGTAGCTGAGGTTGCTCCGTTACTGAAATTCAGATCCGCTATTGTATTTTGGTCATCACGGATGATATCGATTTTGACTTTCTGCGGTTTATCTCCTTGTTTTTGAGTGTATATTTCTCCATCATACGTATAACAGAGAGTGCCGTTGCTGCCCATTGACAGGAAGCGGACCGGATGGGTCTTGAAATGGGTGACCGTTTTCAATGATTGAGGACTACTTATCGGAAAGGAATATACGTTGAATGTACCTCCGTCTCGTTCGCTCAGGAAATAAACGGTTTGCCCGTCGGGCGCAAATACAGGGTTACGGTCTTCGCCTGCATGGGCGGTCAGGTTGGTATGCTTGCCGTTTTCCGAATCATATAACCATACGTCACGGGTGATGGACGAGGTGTGGTGTTTGCGCCATTCGTCTTCAAAACCTTTGCGGTCTTGGTAGAGAAATGTTTTCCTGATTTGTCAAAGCAGACCATTTCTGCGGGAGTACCCAGCACCTGTTCGGTACGTCCGCCGGTTACCGGGAACTTTGTATAGTTCTGTCATGGCCGAGGTAGGGAACAAGGCACTGTTGGCAGGGTCTTGGATAGAGGCCGAGAACAGGATATAGTTGCCGTCGGTGGTGAAGGTTGACGGTATTTCGGAAGCCGAATGGGTGGTAAGACGCCGGGCTGCTCCGCCATCGGCCGACATGACGAACAGGTCGAAATTGCCATTGCGGTCACTGGCGAAGGCAATCTGTTTACTATCCGGTGACCAGATGGGGCTGCACTCGTATGAGGCTTGTGTAGTGAGTTGGGTGGCAGTTCCTCCGTTGGCGGGTACTTTTATAGATGTCTCCTTTATAACAGAATGCAATTTCCGTGCCGTCGGGGGCAAATTTTGCACGTCACGCAGCCATAAAGGGTGTAGCTGCATAACTGCTTGCTGCAACAAAGCTTAAAGCAAGGCAAGTTAGAAGTTTTTTACATGTATTTATTTCTTTTAGTTTGTACGCAAAGTTAAGCATTTGCACTTTATTGCAAAAAAATGTGCGAAAATATTTGGAATATATTGCAGGAAAAATCGTATCTTTGCACCGCTTTCTAAGGAAAGCACATAATGATTGGACTATGGTGTAATGGTAGCACAACAGGTTTTGGTTCTGTTTGTCCAAGTTCGAATCTTGGTAGTCCAACAGTTTTCAATCCGAAATTGAAACAAAAGCCCGTTAAACATACAGTTTGACGGGCTTTTTTCGTATCGGATCATACTTTAATATAGTCAATACAAGGAGCAGCAGTCAAAAAAACAATCGATGCCGTTAATTAGCGGCTTAGCACATTTACAATTTCCACCACATACATCTTGTGAAAACCACCGTATGATTCCCCATACCATCGGTCCGTAATGCTCTTGTCGATAAAGTTTCCGGGCTTGATCAGATCGGCATACAGTTTCTTGCATTCAAAAGTCAACCGCGCCTGCTCAAAAGTGATGCTTCCGTTCTCGGTGAACAAGGGCGATAGTCCTGTCGCTTTTACTTTATCCATGTCACGTCCCGATTTGGAACCGCATATCTTATGTATTTCTTTATGCTCTTCACCTAGAAAAGAGAGAGTGAGATAGTCATTCTGCTCTATAAAGTCGAATGTATAACGTTCGGGGCGGATAAAGATAAAGGCTACCGGACGGTTCCATAGAAATCCTGCACCTCCCCAGTTTGCCGTCATGGTGTTGAATTTGTCTTTGGTACCGGCGGTTACCAACATCCATTCCTTGCTGATTGTCTCAAACAGATTGTCAGTCAGTTCGTTTACTTTTATTTCTTTCATTGTTTCCGTATTTTTAGCTAGTACAAAGATATAATTTTTTTGCTTTTACTGTTTCAGATTAAATTTGCTAATTATTATCTTTGCGAGAAATATTAATTAAAAAATGAAGGACGATACAGTGGCAAATGATGTAGTTTTAACCCCGATGATGAAGCAGTTTTTTAGAGTTGAAGGCAAAGCATCCCGATGCGATTATGCTATTCAGGTGCGGGGATTTTTATGAAACTTATTCAGAAGACGCTATTGTTGCCTCAGAGATTTTGGGTATTACGCTGACCAAGCGGGCCAATGGACAGGCAAAGAGCGTAGAAATGGCCGGCTTTCCTTTCCATGCATTGGACACGTATTTGCCCAAGCTGGTACGTGCCGGCAAGCGGGTGGCCATTTGTGACCAATTGGAAGATCCCAAGATGACCAAGAAACTGGTAAAGCGCGGTATCACCGAATTGGTGACTCCGGGTGTAGCCATCAATGACAATGTTCTTTCTTACAAAGAAAATAATTTTCTGGCTGCCGTTCATTTTGGGAAAGCCAGTTGTGGTGTGGCCTTCCTTGATATCTCTACCGGTGAGTTCCTTACCGCAGAGGGGCCTTTTGACTATATAGACAAGTTGTTAAATAATTTCGCCCCTAAAGAGGTGCTTTTCGAACGTGGTAAACGGGGATGTTTGAAGGAAATTTCGGAAGCAAGTTCTTTACTTTTGAGTTGGATGACTGGGTGTTTAATGAAAGTTCCTCACGCGAGAAGCTGTTGAAGCACTTTGAGACCAAGAACTTAAAAGGTTTCGGGGTGGAGCACCTTAAGAATGGTATTGTAGCTTCGGGAGCTATTTTGCAATACCTCAATATGACGCAGCATTATCAGATCGGCCATATAACTTCTCTTTCCCGTATAGAGGAAGACCGTTATGTGCGGCTGGATAAATTCACGGTACGGAGCTTGGAACTTATAGGTAGCATGAATGAGGGCGGAACCAGTCTGCTGGATGTGATCGACCGCACTATCAGCCCTATGGGAGCCCGTTTGCTAAAACGCTGGGTAGTCTTTCCGTTGAAAGATGAGAAGCCTGTCAATGAGCGTCTGGATGTAGTGGAATACTTCTTCCGCGAGCCGGATTTCAAAGAGTTCATAGAAGAGAAACTACATCTGATAGGAGATTTGGAACGTATTGTTTCGAAAGCTGCCGTAGGACGAATCTCTCCACGCGAGGTGGTGCAACTTAAAGTAGCTTTGCAAGCCATCGAGCCGATTAAGAATGCCTGTTTGAATGCGGATAACGGGAGTTTCCGCCGTATTGGGGAACAACTGAATTTATGTCTGTCTATCCGTGGAAAAAAATAGCGAAAGAGGTTAAGAATGATCCTCCTTTGCTGGTGAATAAAGGCGGTGTGATAGCAGACGGGGTGAATGCGGAACTGGACGAACTGCGGCAGATAGCTTTTTCCGGCAAGGATTATCTGCTCAAAGTACAGCAACGTGAAAGTGAGCTGACCGGCATTCCCAGCTTGAAAATTGCTTATAACAATGTGTTCGGTTACTATATTGAGGTGCGTAACACGCATAAGGACAAGGTACCTGCCGACTGGATCCGTAAACAGACGCTGGTGAATGCGGAACGCTATATTACTCAGGAACTGAAAGAATACGAAGAAAAGATCTTGGGGGCCGAAGATAAGATTTTAGTGCTTGAAACAAAGCTCTATAACGAATTGGTGGTCGCTTTGGCAGAGTTTATTCCAGCCATTCAGATTAATGCCAGTCAGATTGCCCGATTGGATTGTCTGCTGGCTTTTGCCAATGTGGCGAAAGAGAACAATTATATCCGTCCTGTTGTGGAGGACAGTGAGGTGATTGACATCAGGCAAGGCCGTCATCCTGTCATCGAGAAGCAGCTTCCGGTAGGGGAGAAGTATATTGCCAATGATGTCTTTCTGGACTCGGAAACCCAGCAAATCATTATCATTACCGGTCCCAATATGGCGGGTAAGTCGGCTTTGCTACGCCAGACTGCGCTGATTACCTTGTTGGCGCAGATGGGTAGTTTTGTTCCTGCCGAAAGTGCGCGGATCGGTATGGTGGATAAAATATTCACCCGTGTGGGAGCCAGCGATAACATTTCTGTGGGCGAATCTACCTTTATGGTTGAAATGAATGAGGCGGCAAATATTTTGAACAACCTCTCTAGCCGCAGTTTGGTGCTGTTTGATGAGTTGGGACGGGGAACCTCCACTTATGATGGTATTTCCATTGCTTGGGCTATTGTGGAGCATATTCACGAGCATCCTAAAGCCAAGGCACGTACGTTGTTTGCCACTCATTATCATGAGTTGAACGAGATGGAGAAATCTTTCAAGCGTATCAAGAATTACAATGTATCTGTGAAGGAGATAGATAATAAAGTGATTTTTCTGCGCAAACTGGAACGTGGCGGCAGCGAACATTCTTTCGGTATTCATGTGGCAAAGATGGCAGGTATGCCGAAAAGCATCGTGAAGCGTGCCAATGATATTCTGCATCAACTGGAAACGGACAACCGCCAGCAGGGCATTGCCAAGCCTACGGCTGAGATAGCGTCCGGCCGGAGCGGAATGCAGCTCAGCTTCTTCCAGTTGGATGATCCGGTATTGAGTCAGATACGGGATGAGATTCTGAATTTGGATGTCAATAATCTGACCCCTCTTGAAGCATTGAATAAACTGAATGATATCAAGAAGATAGTAAAAGGCAAATAAATGCCTTTATTTTTCATTAACCGTTAATTACTAACCATTAATCATTATCATGAAACACTTACTAACCTTATGGATGTTGGCCTTGTGTCTGTGTGTTTCGGCCAAGGAAACATGTCCGAAAGTAATTCCCGCCCTGCAAGAGTGGAAGGGGGAAGTGGAAAACTCGTATTGCCTGCTGAAGGCAGTATTGTTGTAGCTCCTGCCGATGAGGCGGCACTGAAAAGTGTGGCGACTGTGCTGGCACAGGACTTGAAAGATCTGTTGGATTGGAACTACACCATTAGGACCGGGAAACCGGGAAAGAATGATATTTATCTTTCATTGATGAAACCCGACAAACAATTGGGAAAGGAAGGGTATGTGCTGACTGCCGGACGCTATGCCGGTATTGAAGCACCGGCTCGTCAGGGAGTCTTTTGGGGAACCCGGAGTTTGTTGCAGATTCTTTATAATGGAAAAAGGACAGTTGCCCAAAGGAGTTGCCCGTGACTGGCCGCAATATCCCAGTCGTGGCTTCATGCTGGATGTGGGCCGTAAGTTCTTCACAATGGATTTCCTGCGGCAATATGTCAAAATACTATCGTTCTATAAACTGAATGAATTCCAGATTCATCTCAATGACAATGGTTTTGTACAGTTCTTTGATAACGACTGGAACAAGACCTATGCTGCTTTCCGCCTGGAGAGTGAGCGTTTTCCGGGGCTGACCGCCAAGGATGGTTCTTATACCAAGAAAGAATTCACCGATCTGCAACGTCTGGGCATGGAATATGGTGTGAATGTGATTCCGGAGATTGATATTCCGGCTCATTCATTGGCCTTTACACATTATAAACCCGAGATAGGCAGTGATAAATATGGAATGGATCATTTGGATTTGTACAAGGAGGAAACCTATCGTTTTGTAGATTCTTTGCTGGATGAGTATCTTTCTGGTGAGAAACCGGTTTTCATAGGTCCCGACGTACATATCGGTACAGACGAGTACAATGCCAAGGAAGCTGAGAAATTCCGCTATTTTACAGACCGGTATCTGAAGTATGTAGAGAAATACGGGAAGAATGTCCGTATGTGGGGAGCACTGCGCTGGTTGAAAGGAAACACTCCGGTGAAAGCGGATAATGTAACTATTAATGCCTGGTCATACGATTGGATTGATCCTAATGCTTCTTTGAAAGACGGATATAAGATTATCAATACGTGTGATGCTTATCTTTATATTGTTCCGGCTGCCGGATATTATCGTGATTTCCTGGACACGAAATGGCTGTATGAGCAATGGCGTGTGGGTAAAGTGAATCCTAAGGAAGAGTTGCCTGAAGGAACTCCGGGACTGTTGGGAGGTATGTTTGCCGTATGGAATGACCATTGTGGTAACGGTGTGTCACAACAGGATGTGCATTTCCGTACATTCCCGGCCGCTCAGGTACTGGCCGAGAAGATGTGGAGAGGGAAGAATGAAATGGTTTCTTACGAGGAATTTGAGGAATTGTGCAAACAGATGCCTGAAGCTCCCGGTGTCAACCTGCTGGGGCGTGTGCAGGGTGAGGTAGTCCTTCCGGGGCAGAATGAAGAACTGTCTTTGAACGGTACGGACAGCATTGCCACTATGTTGCCGGAGGTAGGCTATCCATACGTGGTAGAATTTGAAATAAATCCGGACAAAGACCAAAATATCAACGGTATTTTGTTTAAAGGTCCTCATTCCACCGTATATGCCAATTGGGAAAATAAGGGAAAATTGGCTTTCAGCCGTGACGGCTATACGTTTGTATTCCACGCTGCCACACTGCCTGCCGGAGCATGGACGAAGGTACGCATAGAGGGAGACCACAAAGGTACTACTCTTTACATAAACGGTGAGAAAGCGGAACGTTTGGAAGGACGTGTCAAGCAGTTTTACAACTATACTCATAAACGCAAGGACAAGATGTATATGCAGGAAACTTTGGTG
>ENA-OQES01000346-OQES01000346.1-human-gut-metagenome-genome-assembly--contig:-NODE-346-length-20118-cov-4.125506_pt1 | contig 20118 bp, 25 predicted proteins | sample MGYA00242798_ERZ504641 | MGnify/ENA primary metagenome ERZ504641 (study PRJEB26092, sample SAMD00036327) | human gut metagenome | host: Homo sapiens | study: EMG produced TPA metagenomics assembly of... | reverse complement strand
ACCAGGGGTCTCCGACTGGTTCCGGCGTGGTTTGTCCCACGGTGTCCGGAGTGGTGGAGGCGGCGTCCGTCATGGACGCCCATGGGTCGGTGTTCGTGTCAGAATACCGGTCCTCGATGGCTTGCAGCAGGTTGTCGATGGCCGATAGACGGTTCGGTTCCTGGCCGGTGTATGCGGCCATGGGTCCTTCGGCCGGTTTCGTCCGTTGCCAGTCCTCTCCGGCGAGACGCCAGAGCCATTCGCCGTGCCATGGCATGATGCTGCCGAGGACCTGCCCGTCGGGCAGTTCCGCGTCGCTGATACGTGGACCGTTCGCCCAGGCCGAGCCGGACCGTATGTCCACGTCCCTTATGGTGAATTCCTTGCCGTCGATGCTGAGTCTTTTCGTTTCTTCCATTGGATGCTCCTTTGCTGTTTCGTGTTCCTGTGCCGTTTGGAGTTCCGGCATGTAGTCGATGGGGTTGAGTCGGCATGATGCGCAAAGCTGCGCGAATGCTTCGAGGGTGACGACCGACCCTTTTTTGAGGCGGGTGAACATTGCCGGGCTCACGCCGGCTTTTTCGGCCAGCGCGGTCCATGTCGTGTCGGTTTCGAACCGGTACCGGCTGATGTCCTCGCGGAACCGTTCCATATCGATGGATGGCATGGTTGGAGCTCACATTCCGATTCCGGGACCCATAGGCCAGTTGATAGCGTTCGGGTCGATGCCGGGGTCGGGTCGGGATCGGGAAGGGTTGGGCCGTCGGATCCGAACAGGGCGTCCATGTCGACGCCGATCCACGGGTCTGGGGGCCGGGGTTGGAACGGCCGCGCGTTCGTCCATGGCGCAGACGCGATTGGTGAGGTCGTCCGGCATGTCATCGGCGTAGGCGCCGACGTTTTTCAGAATCGTCTTCCGGTTGTCCCATACGAGCCGGTCCGCCTCATCCTGGCTCATGCCGACCCAGTCGCCGTCCTTGTTGACCCTCAGATATGGGTCCCTGTCGGGATTCCATCCGCCGTACGTGGCTTTCTCCGTGATCTCACCGTCGGTCAGATGCTCTCCGATGGTTTCGAGTGCCGTCATGGATGGCCAGGCGCGGTAGTATCCGAGGCTGCTTTCCGGATCCGTGTCGTGGACGGTGTCGACGATGTCATGCAATAGTCCGATGTTCTCCGGCGTGCGTTCGATGAGATGGTCGCCGTCCAGTTCGAGGGCGATCTGCGACGCGGCGAGGGCGCGGGCACTGTTGGCGTCGGTCGGATCCTCGTCGCGTGTGGTCCAGTAGGCTCCGTCGGCCTGACCGTGCCCCCAATGCCTCGTCTGCGGCATCATCCCAATATTCCGGATCGTTCCAGTTATCGGCCCATTCCTTGGCCTCGTCATCGAAGTCGAAGGTGTTCGTCATGGCGACGTACCGGTCGTGTTCGATTCCCGGCGGGAGCACCGAGTCGAACTGGTCTTCGGTCACCCAACGAAATTGCCCGTATCCGTCGGGCTTGCAGCAGTCATCTCCGAGCTGGTAGCATTCCTCGCCGATCTCGATCGGCTCTTCGATGGCGTTGTTTCGGCGAGAACCGATAGCCGTTCGGTTGCTTTGTCGCGCCATGCCTCCATCTGTTCCAAAGTCGGATTTTTTCATATTCATTCCTTTTTGCTCTTGGTCGAGGTGGGATTGTTTGATACGCACGCTTCACTTGCTTCCGTTTCGGACCCATTGGAGCTGGTGAATGACTGGTTGGCAAGACATTTTGGGCGGCGTACAATAATGTCGAAGTCAAGATTTGAGTAACCCTCAAGCAATTGGAGTTTGGATAGGCGCTCTAGCTCTTGGCTTCTTTCTTTGCTTATGTCGGCAGCGGCACCGATCTCATGAATGCGACTGTGTCGCTCGTGGATGGCGCGACCGAACGGTCGAATTCTTCGGATAGTGCGGGATTCGTTTCGATCTTCGCGAGGGCGGACGCGGTACCGTATCCGATGTTCGGGTAGGCCGCCTGTAGTTCCTATGGGGAATGCCGGTCGAACATGCCGTCAACCAATTCCATTGGCCTGTCATGATCCATGCGCAGCAGATCGGACTTGTGGCCGATGTCAACCATGATGGTTCCTTTCCGACGGGTCTTTCCCGTCTTCCTTTTCCGTCACACGCCACCGTGTTTTTCGCCGCCGATATTTTTTTTGCGAGGATGAAAAATCCGATATCGGTTGGGATGCGTGTGGAAGAAACGCACCATTCGATATCGGGAAGGAATTGAATTGCGTCTTGTGATCGCCGAGAAACGTTCCGTGGCCTTCGCCATCGCGCAGGCATTGGGCGGTGTGCGGCAGAGTGACGGATACGTGTCGGCCGGAGGGGCGCTCATCTCGTGGGCGCAGGGCCATCTGGTCGAACTGTCTGACCCGGAGGAGTATGCGAACATGCCCTGGTCCGCGCATAAGTGGACGATGGAATCCCTTCCCATCGACCCGAAGTCATGGCGTTGGCGTCTGAGCGGCGCGAAGGGCGCGGCGCAACGCTACCGTTCCCTCGTCGAACTGCTCCGATCCGACAAGGTGACCGAACTGGTCAACGCGTGCGATCCGGACCGTGAGGGCGAGGCGATATTCCGTCGTATCCTCATGGCCGCGAAGGTTTCCAAACCGTCCCTGCGCCTGTGGGTCGCGTCATTGGATGAGCAGGCCATCCGTGACGCGTGGAACCGTATGCGTCCCGCATCCGATTACGATGGTCTGGCGGTAGCAGCCGACGCGAGGGCGAAGGCCGACTGGCTGGTCGGTATGAACGCGTCACGTGCGCACACGCTCGCATGGCATCGGAGCCTGTCGCTCGGACGCGTGCGCACGCCAACGTTGAACATGGTCGTCCAACGTGATCTCGCCATCGAAGCACACAAGCCGACACCGTTCTGGCGTCTTATCGTGCCGATGGATGGTTGGACGCTCGAAAGCGGGAAGATCGAGGACCAGGTGATGGCGCGCCGCATGCTGGCCGACGCGATGGGGCTTCCCGTGGAGATCCTGGAGGTGAGACGGCGCCGCGAGCATGCGAAGCCGCCGACCCTGTTCGACCTGACCGGCTTGCAGAAGGCCATGAGCGAACGGTACGGGCTGACCGCCGAACAGACGTTGGACTGTCTGCAGCATTTGTACGAGATGAAGGTCGCGACCTATCCGCGTACCGATTCGAAATACATCACCCATGATGACGTGGACGGGTTGAAGGAACTCCTGCAGCCGAAATACGCGTTGGGTTTCCTGGACCAGAAACCTGTCGAGGCGATCCACGACCTGTATTCCGCCGGAGGGTTCGATCCGATGAGGTGCGTCGAGGACGACAAGGTCCAAGGGCATACCGCGATCCTTCCGACACGACGCCTCACCTATGACGTGTTCCAGCATGACCTGACGGACATGGAACGCGAGGTCATAGCAGTGATATTGACTCGCATGTGGTCGGCCTGCGCCACGGACCGTGTCCACGACACGGTGAAGGTCGAAGCCGTGTTGGACGAGCGTCATGCCGACGGTTCCATGGAACGGGTTCCGCTGTCCGCTTCGAGCGACGTTACCGTCGAGGCGGGTTGGACCGCCATCGAGGGCACGTCGCGAACGGACGATGCGGAGAAGAAGCCTGTGAATCGGATACCCGACTCCCTGGGGAAGGGTCCTCTCCCCCAGTCCGGCGCCCCGTCTCTTACGGAGGGCGTGTCCGCGCCGCCGAAACCGTTCACGGAGGCCACGCTGCTGTCCGCCATGGAGCATGCGAGCCGTTTCGTCGCGGACAGTGACCTGAAAGCCGCCTTGGATGACGACACGAGCCATTCGGGAGGCATCGGCACGCCTGCGACCCGTGCCGGCATTCTCGAGAGCCTGGTCAAAAGCGGCTACCTGCAGCGTAAGGGCAAGCAGCTACGCAGTACTCCCGCCGGGCGGATGCTCGTCGGTGTCGCCATTGACGAGTTGAAGGATGTGAAACTCACCGCGCAATGGGAGCAGAGCCTTGCCGACATCGAACAAGGCAAGGGCGACGAGACGGTCTTTCTGAACGAGATCCGCACGGCATGCGCGGCGATGCCCGGGCGGGTCATGGAAATGACCCGGCGGGACAATCTGCAGCAATTGGTCCGGCAGGCCGGCGAACGTGAGTCGTTCGGACCCTGCCCGCGTTGCGGCAAGCCCGTCGTCAAGACCGGGAGCGTCTGGCAGTGTTCGTCGAACAAGAGCGTGAAGGATGCTGTCGGTGCCTGGAAGCTCAGCGAGGGTTGCGGTTACAAGATCTTCGCGGAGAAGTTCGGCAAGAAGCTGACCGATAGCATGGTCCGCCGCACGTTGGAGGGCAAACGTCCGAAAGTGTCCGGCCTGAAGTCGAAGGCGGGCAAAACGTTCGACGCGCGTCTCGTGCCGGACCGGCAGTATGGCATCGGATTATCGTTCGACGATCTGAACAGGAAAAAGAAGTAGGACATCACATGCACACTTCCCCGCCCTCTCTTTCAATCACCTGCATCGCCATGGGTAACGTGAGGAAAATCCTGAAGGACAGACACCTCAGCGTAAACGGACTTCTGACTTTGATCCACAGCAAGCATCCCGATTGTGGCCTGCCATACAACAGTTCGCGCAGGCCTGTCTCCCATGAGCGAAAGATGACTATCGATGAGGCAATCCTGATTTGCGACGCCCTTAACGTGCCGTTCACGTCCTTGCTCAGTTTCGCGGGAGAATTTCCTCACGGGCAGCTCAAGGGCATGACGGCGGTAGATATCTACCACGCCATTGAACAGGATGATCGGACCAAAGAAGGGTCAAATAATCACTAGATACTAGGGATATACTCGAATTGTTCGACAGACGATTTCACCTGCCTGGCATGAAAGGACTCTGGTTTGCTGCCTGAAGACGTATATTATGTATCAACCGATGAGGGAACCCCGGCGACTCGCTCCAACGCTTGGGATATTGGCTTTGGTCTGCAGGCTGCGGACGGACTTACCCCGTCAGACTACGCTATAGAACAGTCCAAGGAGCAGATTTCGGGAAAAGCCTCCTATGCCGAAGTCGAGCATCGTCTACGTGAATACCATTCCGCGGAGAGTGAAGAGGCGGAGCATTTTGAAGCTGACATCGTATCCACCAGAATCAGTTCCCTCCTCCAGACTGAATCATTCGTCTTCGCTTCCCCCGATGCTCAGGCAGATTCATCGTCATCTTTTTGACGGCGTATTCAAAAATGATTGGGTTGGACAGTGGAGGCAGGTCAATCTGACCAAAAAGGAGCCGGTTCTTCAAGGAGATTCAGTTTCTTACGCTCCCTTCCATCTGATTGGAGAGATGCTGGATTATGATTTTCGGTCAAGAAAAAAGGGAGACAGGCCAAGTATCCCCGAATCGGCAGGCATGAAATCGCTTCCTCTGCATTTGGATTCATTTCTGGAGTATGGCAAATTCATCCATTCCGTGAAGGAAACACTCGAACGACTGCTGTATTCGCGATACTGTACCTCAGACAGCTTGGATTCATAATCGGCAATGAGCCTTTCGCGTCCAACGCCCAATATTTCCGAGACGCTCTTGTACTTGACAATACTTTCGACCCCGACTTCAAGGATCCGGCTCCTCTTCGTCGTTTTATGGAAAAGGCTCTTTTCAATTCGCCTATAGAATTGGAAAACCTTCGGGATTCTTATTTTGCCGTCCAAAGTACGCAGAGCGATCCTTTACCAGAGCCCGATCCATCAGTGGATAATGAGACATCTGCCGGCATAGCAACTCACGAACTCAATTAAACTAGGAAGTCAAGCAAAAGCGGACAACATATGGTGGACTGATCTTTGTATGTGTTGTGGATTACACTGCCACAACACATACAAAGATCAGTCCATGGTCAACACGAGCGTCGGAGCCTCCATGCCATGTTCCTCCAACCCCACAGTCTTATCGAGCGGAGTCTTACGCCAAGCTTGCCGAGACCAGAGCCACCGCGTTCTCAATAGTGGTCACGGACGGACAGAATGCACAAGTCGCCGTCCTCAATCATGTATACCAGGCGGTTTGCGGAATCGATGCGGCGGCTCCACGCACCCTGCAGTTCCCATTTGAGCGGCTCTGGCTTGCCGAGACCCGCGAATGGAGAACGCATCGCATCACGTATCAGCGCGTTGACCCGCTTGAGGGTTTTCTTATCCTGAACCTGCCAATACAGGTAATCGTTCCACGCGTCATCAGTCCAACGCAGCATTATCACTCTCCGACCAGATCATGTGAATCGGTGGAACCTGAGCGTACCTGTGCCATGCCACGGCGGACTTTATCGAACAATCCGGGATTCTGGTAAACGCGCAATGTCTCCATAAGCGAATCGTAATCGTCGGCGCTCATCACCACCACGTTGTCCCCTGGATCCTTGTTGGTAATCAGAAGCATATCCGCGTCATCGTTCACGCGACGTAGATATGACTTCAGATCCTTGCGGAAATTGGTGTACGCGACCGCCGTGACCATGCCATCCTCCTTCAACGACAATTACATGTACAGAAAATGGTACAACAAAAGTCGGAAAGACTCAAGCATGTTGCCGTGTTCCGCTTCCATCCGTCTTAATGTTTTATATATGTTTAGATTGTTTATCTTCTAGGGAATTCGACCATGAACGATATTCCACCGGCCCAACGCTTGGTCGGGGGTATGGAGCCGAGACCACCCCGCCGGTTTCGGCTCTCCCAAAAGACTTCTTGCTTGCCATGAAGAACGGGAGAGGTTAGCAGTGCCTCAATCGGCACTCCCCTGTTAGCCGATATCATCGTTCATGTCGGGAAAGCCTTTTTGCAGGAACTGGAGAATGAAAAAGGAGTCCGCACGGCAGTCCCATGGTCTGGATGATGGCGGCGCATCTCGACCGTCCAGAATGCGATGCGGGATACAGTGGCACACTTCTTAGCAAAGACGAAGAAAATGAGCCAAAAAGAACTCCGCATGCCGCAAAATATCAATGCATTATTATGTTTCGCGGAACAGTATGAGGTCATGAAAAATGAAATCATCCAGACCGGCAGATTTGGACTCGATGGGAAAGTCTAATGAATCTATTCGCCTATTGGATTGGAGGAGCTGCGAACAGTTCTTCCTGATTCGTGTGGATTGGTTTGATTCTTCAATCAGGACTGTTTTTATGTTTTGCAGCACATATTGCTGCGAAAACATAAAAGGTCATTCCATGGTTAGCGTGAGCGTTGGAACCTTCACTCCGAGTTTCTCCAAGCCCACAGCCTCTTCGAGCGGGACCATTCCTCCGCTTACTCGGTAACGAGCAGCGGCTTACGTTGTAGCATGTTCTGGATGAGCGTGCCCATGTCTGCGACCGGCAGGTAACGGGCGATGATGGTCCAGATGATGGCGACTTCGATCAGACCGAAGATGACGGTCACCGTCCCCCAGACGAGTTGCATCCAGAGTCTCGGACCGACGGCCGCGCGACCGGTCACGCCGGCGATCACCGTGAGGATGATAAGCGCCGGCACCAGTAGCGTGATGTCCCAGCCATCGAACCATTGGCTTACTGAGACAACCCATTCTGTGAGGGTTTTGAGGAATCCTGGAATGGTGTCTGCCATGTCGTCATCCTTTCGTGACCGGTTTCCAGTGTCGTCTGTTCCACGTGCGGCTTGTCCTGTATCGGCTGGTATGCCTGCATGCGTTGCGTTTTCCGTGGCCTTGACCGTGGTGAAGGTGTGGTTGATGCGTCCGTTGAGGTTGGCCCAATGCTGTTCCTGCCTGCCGCTTTCCGCCGGAGGTCTCTCCCCCAGTGGACTGTCGGCGTCCTCCACGCCCCACATGGCCCGGTAGACGGCCACGTCGCGTAGGAGATGCTTGTCGGTGTCTCCGGCGGCGGCGAGTACTCGGCCGACCCATGCCTGCCCGGAATGGCGGGCCTCCTGTTCTAGACTGCCGATCTTGGTTTCGATGATCCGTTCGTTCTGACGTACCACGTCAAGGACCGCGTCATGCTTGCGGGAGCGGATTGGCGGCAGGATGCCACCAATCCAGTTGTCATGCACGCTGCCGTTGGCCCGGTCCAAGAGTCCCGCGTTCAACCGTCCCGCGATGGTGGCCGCCCAGTCGGGTTCCACGGGACGGTTCTTCTTTTTTCAGATCGGGATCATCATTGATGATTCCGCGGGCGGTTTTGCGCAGGAACTCCCATTCGGGGAACATGGATTGGTCGATGTCGTCGCGGGATTGCATGTGCGCGTCGAGCATGGCTTGGACGGCCGGCGTGTACCGTTCGTCCATGGTGAACCGGCCGCGGCCGGAATCCAGGGCCGGCTCCTCGCGGTATGGGATGCCGGTCTCATCCATCATGCGTCGGACCATTTCGACCATGTCGGTTTTGGCATCCATGTCGAGCGTGAACGCGTCGCCCGTTTCCGTGCCGGCTTCGGGCATCATACCGCGTGCCGCGCGAATGGCGGCCTGTTCCGCTTTTTGCCACGGTGAGTTTTCGTGGTTTCTTTTCAAGGCTTTGGCTGATGATCGCGGTCGCCCGTTTCGCGTCGGTCATGTAGGCACGGGACCAGACTCCGCGAAGCCATTCGAAGCTTGGACTGCGTTTGATCTTGTCCACGGTCCTCTTGTCATGTGATTTGCCGAGCATGGCGAGCAGGTTGGGGGCCGGCGATGAGTCCGGCCGCGTAATCGTGTTCGCGCAACAGTCGTTTCAGATCGTACCGGTCCTTGTATTCCTGTTCCATGGTTTCGGTCGCGGTCATGACCTCCGTGTGGGTCAATAACGCGTCGAGCATGCGTGTTCTGGCTATCTCGCGGGGATCCTCTTCCGCGCCGGTGAGCATGTGATCGACGTGGCGTTCCTCTTCGCTTTTGCAGCCGAACAGGAAATGGTTTTCCTCCTTGCCGCGTGAGCCGGCGACGTATTGCAGGTTGCATGGAAGGTTCGCGTCGGATGGGAACACCGCGGCGCAACGGTCCACGGTCATGCCTTGGCTGCGGTGGACGGTGGCCGCGTATCCGGCTTCGCATGATTTTCTGAGCCAGTCGCGTGGGATGTCGCAGATGACGCCGTCCGCGAGGTTCATGCATCGTGCGCCGGATTTACCGACGGCGATGATCCGGAACGTCATGTTGTTCTCGATGCTTCTGCCGGACCGGTCCAGTATGTTCTTCGCGTTGACGCGGCATACGATCTGGTCTCCCAAGCCGACGGAGAGATTGTCACGCAGACGGCAGAGTTTGGCCGGGTCGCTTTCACTTTTGCCTTGGGCGCGGCGTTCGAGGATGAACCGTTGGTTGATGTCGCGCACCTGCGCGTTCGTGCCGGCGATCAGGAGCGTGGACTTGCCGAGCGCCTGCCATTTGACGCACATCTGGTACGCGTCCTCCTCCATGTCCAGGTCCTCTCCCCAATGGATCCGGTCGTGCGCCATGTATTCGTCGACGAGCTGACGGCACTTGTCGACGCTTCCCTCGTCCAAACGGTCTCCGCCCTCACGCAATCGGAGCGTCGCTTCCGCCTCGCCCTCCCACCGTCGCCGGGATGCGGGCCCGTCCGGATCGTTCGCCCATTTCTCGGATTTCGAAGTGAATCTCCACAGGCTCGTCAACCGCGCGCACTTGTCGTGCCGGTCGGCGTAGCCGAGCATGCCTCCAGCTCCGGAAACGGAGTCGAGCTGTTTCGGATCGCCGGTGAGTATGACTTTCGCGCCACGTGATTCCGCCAGTCTGGTGACCCATTGCAGGTTCCTGGTGTCGACCATGCCGGCCTCGTCCACGATGATCAGCTGGTTCGGCCTGATCGTGTCCGACGTGTCCATGACGCGTTGGGCCGCGATGTGTATGCGAGCGAACAGTCGTTCCAATGGGTTGGACGCGTTGCGCAACCGCTGTTGGAGCATGCCCTCGCGTTGGATGGAGGCCATGATCCGTTCGGGATTGTTGATGGTCAGGAGCTTCGCGATGGTCATGCTTTCGCATCCGATGCTGCCTTTCAATTCGCCCACCGCCTTTTTGCTGGTGGCCAGTCCGATGACGCTGCCGGAACCATATCGCGCCTGCCATGCCTGGGCGACCGCTTTCATGGTGGTGGTCTTGCCCGTGCCCGCCGGTCCGATGATGCTGCTGACCAGACGCGGGTTCTCCAACACGTATGCGGCGGCCTTCTGCTGGTCTGACGCGAGCGGATAGCCGCCCTGCGCGTTCATCTGTTTGTTCCACTGGTCGAGCCATTGGTTTCCCTCGCCGGGCGCGTATCCGAGCTGGACGGTCTTGTCGAGGCTTTCGATCATGTACCGTTCGGCTTGGAGCACATCGACCGTCGTGTACTTGTCGAGGTCGGCGTCCTCGAACACGCTTTGCCCTTGCCGGGTGGCGATGCTCAGATTGTCCAACGCATCTTTCGGCACCTGGTACCGGTCGGGTGTGAGTTTGACGCATTGGCTGAGTGCCTTGTCGGCGATCTTGTCGGCGACGATGACGCGTTGCGTCGGGTCGATGCGTACTCCGCGCAGGAGCCGTTCGGCTTCGGCGCGCACATTGGTGCGTTTCCATACGGTGTGCGCGTGGGCCGTGTTCGCCATCGCCATGCGGGCCTGACGGTCCAGATATTCGTCCGCGTCTCCGGCGAGCCGGGTGAGGTCGGCGAGCTGGCCGAGCAGCAGTTGGGCTATGTCGTCCTCGCATTCCGCGTCCACATGCATGAGGCTGGTCTTGCGTGAGTTGACGTCCTTGAGCATCCGGTCGATCTGGATGTCTGGCGCAACTTCGCCGAGTTTCTGATACCAGTGGTCGCGTTTCGCTTTCAGGGATGGTTGGATCTCCGGTTTCGCCTTGCGGGTAGCAAGCCACGCTTCCTTATGTAGTTCGGCTTTCATCCTCCATCCGACCTGCTTGCCTGTCGAGGTTTCGTACTCTTCGATCTTCTTTTCGAGCAGTTGCTCTATTTCGGCGTCCCGGCTGCTGAACGCGTCGATGAGTTCCTGTGGCACGCCGTCGACCTCATTGACCATGGCCTTGGTGTCATGATCCTGTTTGAGGTTCCACGACCAGCCGAACCGTTCGGTGAGCAGGTCCTGCAGCAGGTTCTCATGCACTTCGCTGATCTCGACCATGCCCGCATAGATCTTCCGCCCGTCCAATGCCGTCCATACCTTGTCGGACGAGCGGCGCACACGGTTGCTGATGACGATGTGCTTGTGCGGCTGAGGGTCTCCATTCCGATTGTCGTAATGGTCGAACACGAATCCGGCCACGCCGTCAGCGGAGACGCTGGCGACGCCTCCCTGTCCCGCGCGGGTGGTCGCGTACTCGTTTTCGAAATAGTCGATGGTCATTTCCGCAGCATTGCGCATGCATTCGTCGATGCCGTCTCTGGTTTCCTTGTCTCCGAACGCCCAGAGGATGCTGATGCTTTTCGGCTGGCGTGTGGTCAGGTCCCATCCGGCGACGGGCGCCTCCCCGTTGTCTCCCTCGCTTAGTTTGACGTCTCCGAGGTATTGGCCGTTGGATGGGTTGCGCCGTTCGTTGATGAGTTCCCGGACGGTTTTGCTGGATGCGGTGGTACCGACCTTGCCTCCGACGAGTTCGGCTCCCTTGCCGATCCAATAGCCCGGTGGATTGCCCGCCGCCGTATAGTAGGCGCTCGGATCGGACGGGTCCAACGCGTTGTCCCCGTCGATCGCTTCCCTCGCATCGCTGAGTGGATACTCGGCATTCGTGAGTTTGGTCAGATTCATCGACATATTGTTGTTGTTTCCCCTCTTGTTCTTCCTATCGCGGTATGGGGCCCGTGTATCCGTTGTGTCTGAGCAGACGTTCCGCGTCGCCGGACCTGCCTTGCCGATCGATGTCGTCCATGAGCCCGGCCACGTATCCGTCGGATGGTGCGTTTTCAATGAGTTCTGGTTTTCGTTCCAGGATGGTTTTGAGTTGGAGCATGCATGAAAGCCGGATGATCCCTTTGGCTCGTCCGGTCTTCTTCTGCGCGTCCAGAGAGCGTTTGCGGATGGCATCGGCTCTTTTCCGATAGTCTTCTTCCTGCCGTACGAGCTGGCTCACGGTTTGTTCCGCCGACTCGTCCTTCTTACGTTCGGCCAAAGCTCGTTTTCTCCGGTCGTACGCCTGCCGGCATGCCGTACCGCAGAATCTGGCGGTCGGCCCTCGCCTCGGCTTGCGAATCGGCTTGCCGCACACCGGGCAGATCCGCCCGTACCGCTTGTCCAAGCCACGTTTCCTGCGTTTAATCTCGGAAGCTTTCACTTTTCCACCTCACTTGTATGACCACGGGCCAATGTCCCGATTCCAACGTCCGCCCGTGATGTTGTCCTCGCGCCAGATGTACTCAAGGGCCTTCTTGTAGGTGACGATATCCGTCTCGTGCGTCAGGTCGGCCGTATACTCGTCTTCAAGGTTCTCCCCCGGCACGGCGATCTTGCCATAGAATGTGCGGGGAGCCGCGCCCTCGGCACTCACGTCCGGATCGTCACGCCATCTGCGCGCGCCATGCCATCGAACACTGTCGGCGATCAGATCCATCCCATCGGAGCCGATTTCGATGGCGATCCGGCGGAAATCCTCACCATATTCGACGGGGATCATCGGGTCGATGCGAAACATCAGTATCGCCGTCCTGACGAGTCGATAGACCATCCGGACCACCATCCGGTCATGGTCGGGCACAATCTCGTTATAGTCCGCGATCTCACGGGCCAAAAAATTCCAAGGCGTCACGCCGGCCAACCCACGCCCGCAGCAGACAATCATCCCGCTCCATTTCATTGAGCCGGATTGACGCCGCATCCTCCGCTCTTTTCTCCGCCATCCGTCTGCTGGAACTGCATTGCAGATGCCACTTCCGATACTCACCCTTGGCACCGGCCTTACCTGCCCTTTCGCATCTCTCTATGACTGGTTTCCCGCAGAAGCAACAGTTCGGGGCCTTGTTCTCTGATTCGTTTTCCATAAACGGACCACGCGTCGAACTTCGTTAGCTTAACGATATCGGCATAAAACCCTGACGTTAAGCTTATTCCGACCATAAAACGGCGGTATTCCGCCGTTTCCAGGCGTCAGCCGCGAAGCCGGGTGCAAGACGCCCGTGGTTTCTTTTTCGTGTGTATAGTTTTTGGTTTTTCCCTTGTTTGGGCTGTTGGTCTGTCTGTTTTGCTGTTTAGTTGTCTTTGCTTGTTCTTTTGACTTGTTCTTTGGTTGTGTGTTGCTTCTTTTTCTGTCTGTTCTCTTCTTGGTTTCTTTTCATTTTGCTTTTCCCTGCTTGTATTTATCGTGTCTGCTCTTGATTGTTCTTTATCGCTGGTATCCGTTCCGGAATATGACAGCAAAAATGCGCGGCGGCACTCAGGTGCAGATTGCTTCCCGTACCGATTGACTATTGGTTCGATATCGGTCCAATTGCTGTATGGAATGGGAATGGGGCCGTCCCGGAGAAATCGGATGAATGAGCCGGAAGAACTTCCGATATCGGATGGTTCCGAACATGGTCCGTTCCCCGGAGGACCAATTTGTTCTGGAACCATGGCGACCATTCGCCGGCCCATTTAATCTTTTGAACCGATATCGGGATCAATCGGCCCACCTCCGATATCGGATTCGATGGATGAAGCGGTCCGGATAAGTGGCCCCAATTGAGCCTTTGGCTTCATTCCAACGATTCGTTGCTATTTGGACCATTTGGTCCATGGCTCAAATGGTCCAAATAGTCCTGGCTCATTTCTTCTTTTGAACCGATATCAGGTTTTCGGACCGGCTCCGATATCGATGACGGCATTCCCCTCCGCCGTTTTCTGGTCCGTCACGCCATTGTGATCCTGGCCCATTGAATGGTCCTCGATTTCGATATCGATATGGTTTATTTGGCCTTTTGAACCAGTGATCCACTGCCTGGGTCATTTGGATCAAGGTCCTCTGAAGTCCGATATCGGATGGCTTATGTCAATTGGCTGCTTCATTGCAGCACTCCGATATCGGACTTCGACCTAATATGCCGGCGTTTGAGCTCGCATACTCATGGCCGTCTGGTAAACGGGGAGATTTTGATCTACCGTCGCCGTGCCGCTCCGTTTAAGTTCGAGGCGTCGTGATTCCACGGAGGTGATGCCGCCTGGCAGTCTTCCGATGGCGTTGTCCTTCAACCATGAGCGGAATGGCACGTCATCGTTTGACTCGTAGTAGTGCAGCAGTCTGGTTGTGAATTCTCGTTTCAGGGACGGGCTTATGGAGAATACGCCGATGCCGGCGTTGATAAGCGCATGGTTCGCCGTCATGAGCGCGGTTCGCTTGTTCCCGTCGTTGAACCATTGTCCTCGGGTGATTCTGCAGAACATAAGCAAGGCACGGTCCTCGGATGATTCAGCCCCCATCCTCAATGATGCGATCTCGTCATACGAGGATTCCATGGTCGGGAAATCCGGAATCCAATCGGTTCCTCCGATACGCACGTCGATTTTTTGAAGCACATGAATAATTAAGGCCCATGACGATCGGTTAGATGTCATGGGCCTTAGAATTCTTGTTTTTTCAGAAGGCAGGTTCCTGTGGTTCGGCGAAATGGTCCTGGACCGCGTCGGACCATGGATCGTCTTTCGCTTGTTGGACCGGCTGAGCTGGTTGGGTCGGCTGCGATTGGGGTGTCGGCTGCGCGGCGGTAGATTCGTTGGCTTTGGCGATCTGGACCGTGGCATAGCGGATGGAGGCACCGATGTCGTCTGCGTTGAGTTCGAAGCTGCTGCGCTTCTCTCCCGTTTCGGTCTGCCAGTCGCGTTGCACGAATCGGCCTGTGACGATGACCCTGGTCCCTTTGCGGATACCGGAAGCGATCATGTGATCCGCCAGCACGCCGTATGCGACGCAGCGGATGAACGTGGTTTCGCCGTCCTCCCATTTGCCGTTCCTCTCGGTGCTGCTGGTCTGCGCCACCCGGAAGGTGATGACGGTCTTGCCGCCGGCCGTGCGTTTGGGTTCAAGGTCTTTGACGATGTTGCCCATAATGGTCATGGGAATCTGGTTGATTGTCGCCATGATGTTTTCCTCCTTTGTGGGATGTTGTTTTCACCTACGCATGTCTCTTTCATGCGCCTGCGGATATCAGAACGCTATTAGAAAATCCTCCTTCCGTTCATGACCCAGAGCATCTCGCTCGCCGGGAGCCTTCGATGCGAGGAATCGATGTTCATAACAAGGTAATGCGATAAGCTCATTTAATGAACCTGCATGGCAGTTCTGGCTGCTTGGAGCACGCCTCGCGCGATCTCTCCGAAACGGTTCGGGTCGATGAAGCATGCGGAGGGGCCGAACAGTCCAGGGTTGGCTTTCAGATACTTTGCGGCCGCCGTGATTTCGGTGTCGGTAGGTGGCGCTTCGCGTCCGGCGCAGTAGGCTTCGTAGATCGCGTCACCGACGGTGCAGGCTCCCTCGATGATCTGGCAGCAGTCGTAGTCGCGGCTGTTCTCGTATGCCTGCGCCTCGTCCAGCATGATGCTCATTGTCCGATCCACTTTCCTCGCATGGTGGCTTCATGGCAGAGCGCCCGGTAGATCATCTGCTCCTGGATCGCGTCGGCGAGGGCGCGGTGCTCTTCGGTGTCGCCGATGTGGTAGTCGGCGATGAGGTCGGTCACGCGATGGTGCCGTTTCTGCGGGTTGAGTTCCCAGCTCATTTCCTTCGTGCATAGCCACCGGCAGTCGAATCCGCTTGCTGTCGGATCGTAGACGCGTTCGGCGGCATCAAGGAAGCTGACGTCGAATTCGGCGTTGTGGGCGATGATGGTCAACGGCTCCCCTGCCGGCCAGGTCAGGTCGAGCCATTGGTGGAAACGGAGCATAGCGGCGCCGGCGGTCGGCATTCCCTGGAGCATCTGGTCGGTGATGCCGGTGAGCCCGGTGATGAATTCCGACAATGGTTGGCGCGGGTCGATGAGCTGTTCGAATTTCGGCCGGCTGTTCTCGTTGCCTGGCTGGACGAGGAACGCGCCGATTTCGATGAGTGCGGCGCCTTCCTCGGGATTAAGGCCCGTGGTTTCCGTGTCGAGCATGACGTACATGTCGAGCGGTTTGTCGAGTGGTTCGATGCGGCGTGGATTGTCGCGGTGGATGTAACGGTCCCAGTACATGGGTCGTTCCTTTCTGCTTGTTTCCTACTTTTCCAGGGTCCAGTTGCCTGCGGCGCCGGTTTCCTTAAGTCCGATCGCATGGCGTGCCCCGTCCTGTCTTCCGTGCCGGTAGGCGGCCTGGCTGGGTCTTGTGGTCTTGGGGAGTTTCGGCTTGTCGGCGATGAATGTGACGTGGGTTTCAATCCATTGGTCGACCTGGCCGCTGCGCACGGTGACGAGTTCCTTGCCGGTGCCGTCCGATTCCATCTCGAGTCGGAGGACCTGGTATCTGCGGGCGATCTCTTCCTGGAATCCGCGATAGTATCCGTTCCTCCAGGCCGCGTTGGCTTTCGCATGTGGCGTGGCGCGCGCTCTTTCTCGCCACATGGCGGCGCGGCTGGTTTCCATGGCGGTCCAGATGGCCTCGGTCTTGTCGACGTCTCCGCGGGTTCCGTAGATTGTGATGGCGCTGATCACGTCGCGTCCGTTTCCGGCCCTGCGGCATCCGTAGGAAGCTCTGCACCGGTTTCCGCGGGCCACGATGTTCGCGAGTTCGACCATGTACCGGTTGCATGGATTGGCGTTCAATCGTATCCTCCGTTTGATGATCTTGACATCGTCGTGGTTCTTTTCGAGCTGCCATTCCTCGATGGCGTGTTTCGTCCATGAGCCGTTGCGCCTGTTCGAGGGCGATGCGCTGCTCGTTGTCGGAGGCGGCCGGATCGTTGGCGATGGCCAGCAGTCGGCGGACGCGTTCCATGACTCGTTCCGTATTCATATGTTCGTGTGGCTCCTTCGGCAGTTGCCTCATTATTGTTACCTGTTGGCTGAAGTTATCCTTGCAGTATGCGGCCCAGCCCTTCCGAGCGTAATCCAGATGTGGCCATCGAACGCCTGTTGCACGGCGTGTACGGAGGGATCCTGTTGTTCGTTGGACATTGTCGTTTGCTTCAGTTGATGGAGAGGTTGATGGTGATGGTGGGCATGTCGATGTCGGGCACGCCGGCGTCGGCCCAGTCCACGTCGGCGCGGCGCATGATCTGGTTAATGCAGGTGCTGTGCGCGCATGCGAGTTCCCACTGCCAGCATTGCGTGTTGCACATGCCGTAGCAGCGATTCCACATGAGGTATCCGTCCTCATCGACGGCTGGTTTGCTGCTGTTGAGCAGGTCGCGCAGGGCGAGGACCTGGGCGCGGTCCTTGGCTTCGAGGATGGTGGACTTCCTCCAGGTCATGGAGGTGACCCAGCCGCCGCCGTCGACGATGTCGCTGTTCTTGCCGATGATCACGGTCAGCTTGTAGTTGCACATTTTTTCTTTCCTGCCCCTTTGTTTCGTTCTTTTCACGGGTGTCCGGCCCGATATGGGCCGGACATGTTGGCTGTTCCGGGTCTCAGCCGGTGAGTTCCTCCTCGAGGTGTGCGATGGCGTTGTCGCCGTCTCCCCATCCCGCGTCGCAGAAGTACTTGTATTCGCCTGCCGTGTTCCTGGTCGTCCAGTAGCCCTCCTCGCCGTCCACGCCGTTGGCGTTCCGAACCCACCAGTATTCCCGGCTACCGTTCTTTTCGACCGCGTAAAGGCAGACGTCCCAGCGGCCATGGAGTCCTTGGACCTTGATGTTCTTCGGTCCGTGCTGCGAATCGTATGTGCAATGATTCATCGGTCTTCCCCTTGGTCCTGCCGGTCCCTGAATTTTTTCTTTGTGGCCGTTTGGTCGAGCGTTAGCGTTAGCCGCCGGAACATCCGCGAGCACGCCGGACGCCAGTCCGGTATCGCGTGGCGCGGATGTGGAGTCGGTTACGATCATGAGGCTTCAGCCGAACGGTCACAAAGAAAATTCAGGAATGGCGGCGCGCCAATGCGCCGCTCCGTTTCCTTGGGCTGGAACGCGGCCTCCGTGGCGCGGCCCAGCCACTTGTTGGGTCCGGGAACTGGTTCCCGGCGCGTGGAGTCCAGAGGACGTTAGCCGTCCTCTGGCCGCCGGAGGCACCGCCCGCGGGTGTCGCGGGCGGGTCCGGACCTTTCTATCCAGCCTCATCGATTTGCTGACGGAGGGCTTCTATCTCACTGGAGAGGATGGCAAGGAATTCCCGGTAGTTGTCGAGTTCAACCGCCATGTCGATGGCTTCGGCCTCCAGTTCGAACCGGCAGGAGGAAGTCCGGAGGGCGCCGTGGCCGCCCTCCGGGTCCACTAGAAGTTGGTTGCGTGGCCGACGATGACGCGTGGACGGTCGGTGCCGTAGCGCAGACGGCGTAGCAGGCTTCGAATCCGGAGCGAGAGTATGTATGCTCCCGCGGGGATGACGAAAATAAGCGCCTCTACGACTCCGCCGACGAGTTCGGCTCGTGATGCGGGGTCCGCCATGAGTTCGTTGAATGCCTCGAGCATTGTTGTCCCTTCCATTGTGGGGTTTCGGCTGGCCTTTTGCCTTGCCGACAACCCCTATCATATCACATTATTGTGATATTTTCTGGTTGTTTTTGCTGTTTTTTCAACGGGTTCCGTGTTTCTTCGCAGGTGCAGGCATGCCGTAGACGTCACGGACGCGTGGCCCGAGTGGGTTGCTCGCCCGGAGTTGGGTGCGCAGGTCGTACTCCTCGATGGGTTTCTCGCCATGCCCGTCGGTCTTGAGCTCGCGGAAGGTGCAGGTGTTGACTCCATCGTGGTGGACGCCGACGTATCGCAGGTCGTCATTCCCGTCGATCTTCCAGTTCTCGTATTCCACGCCTCCCCATGGGCTGTCGGCGATGATGTCGCCGACGTTGTCGAAGTCCACGACGCTGGCAAGGGTGCGGCTGCTGTTCCAGAGTCCGGTCTGACCGAGGATGATGACCGGATGCTCGAGTTCGAGGTGGCGTAGGTTGTCCTGCTCGTCGGCCGCGACTATATGCTGGACGCCGTCAGATAAAGAAGTCAGCACTTCAAAAGAGAAAAACCCGGCAGGGCCTCAGTCTGTGGGGGGCAGTGCTGATGCCCTAGCCAAACGCCAAACGAAACAAGGTGCCAACGTCAACGTTCTAAATCATCGTTGGTACCTTGTTCAGAGCGGATCATGAAGGATCTGATCGTTGTCATGATCTTCATCACAGTCTAGCACCAGCCAACTACCTATTGCATGCTCTTGCCATGTTCGCCCCAAAGGAGTCGTTCGATTCGTTCGTCTTCCTGGTCGAACAATGGACGGGCCTTCATGTCGATCTGTCGCGAGAATTCCAGATCCTCTTCCCTTTCCTCCTCATGATCGGACGCACGCCACCGATCATGGTACGTGTAGTCCAGTTCTGACGTTTCGGCTTTGAGCACATGGGACCCGTATACGTCACGTTCGAACAGCATCGCGTCGATGCGTAGCAGTTCCTTGAACAGGGGCGGCACATCATGCCGCCCAATGGTGGGTGATATAGGAAACCGCCGAACCCTCCGAAAAGCCGCGGAAATCAGCGGACGCGCCACTCCCGCGCCAAGGTCTCCGGGGTGACTCCTTGGCTGATGCGCTCCAGATCCTCACCCTCATACTCATTCACATCGGTAAGATAAAGAATCGCCCGCTGTGTACGATTCCACCCTCTCAAATATCCGACTCCCGACTGCGTCGCGGCCCGCCGCACAGCCCATTTGCTCCATCCGCGATCCTCCGCCCTCCGGTAGATTTCAACGGCGAAGGCGCGATTGCCTTCGGTTCTAAGCGTGGCATGCAGCCATGGAATCACTTCGTCGTATCGTATCGTCCGATGTGCGCGCATGCCGTTTTCGCTCGCCCGCTGTATCCCCGCTGCGGACAGAAGATTCGCCAGAAACCGCTCCTTCTCCTCCAGCGTCCGCTGCCCGACGCTAATCTCCGCCTTCAGGATGTCGATCTCCTCTCGGACGTCCGAAGCCAATTTGGGCGACCGTCAGCGCCGACGATTGGACGTTATGACGGACGGCGCGGGTCTGCCACGACCGGCCGGTCGCACGCCGCCGAGCCAGCCGACGGTCATACTCCGAGCGTGACACTCGTTTTTTTACCCATTGAAAATACACATCT
>ENA-OQES01000345-OQES01000345.1-human-gut-metagenome-genome-assembly--contig:-NODE-345-length-20128-cov-3.983601_pt1 | contig 20128 bp, 23 predicted proteins | sample MGYA00242798_ERZ504641 | MGnify/ENA primary metagenome ERZ504641 (study PRJEB26092, sample SAMD00036327) | human gut metagenome | host: Homo sapiens | study: EMG produced TPA metagenomics assembly of... | reverse complement strand
CTGCAATCAAGATATTACGGATGTTGTTGCTTGCGTATTTCATATCGGTTTTTCCCTCATTTCCGCCGCACGGAGCAGTCTCTCCGTTTTTGTGGCATATTTTACAAAGATAATACCACACTCAAAATGATTTTCAAATAGATTGTCCGAAATTTTCTTTCACCTGCCCGCCAAACTTCCCAGGGTTCTTTTGTGCATTTTGACCGGATGCGCGCAAAATCGATTGCAGGACGTGGGTTGGCATGGTACAATAGACCCAATGAAAGATAGAGGGAGGCACTTTGCCATGAAACGCACCGATTACATCAACTGGGATGAATACTTTATGGGCATTGCCCTGCTCACGGCCATGCGCTCCAAGGACCCCAACAGTCAGGTGGGCGCGTGCATCGTCAGCCCGGAAAACAAGATCCTCTCTCTGGGCTACAACGGAATGCCCATTGGATGCGATGACGATGCCATGCCGTGGGAGCGCGAGGGCGACCCGCTGGACACGAAATATATGTATGTCTGCCATGCGGAGCTCAACGCCATCCTGAACAGCGCCCACAACAACCTGAAGGGTGCCCGGGTCTACGTGACCCTCTTCCCCTGCAACGAGTGCGCCAAGGCCATCATCCAGTCCGGCATCTCCGAGGTGGTGTACTACGGCGACAAGTACCACGATTTCCGATTCCAGCGTGGCGGCGCGGTTCATGTTCAAAAAGGCAGGCGTGCGCCTGACCGCCTACACCCCCAGCGGGCGGAAGGAACTGCTGGAGCTGTAAGGGGAGCGAAACCTCTCCCAAAACTCTCCCTTGAAAATACAGTTTATTCGTTATATAATAGAACCACCTTATCGAATAAATATACATTTTATGTTGCATAGAGAGGAAAGTATACAATGAGCCTGAAAAATCGCAGCTTTTTGAAGCTTCTGGACTACACCCCTGCCGAGATCGAGGAGCTGCTCGATCTGGCCGCTGACCTGAAGGCCAGGAAAAAGGCCGGCATCCGCCACAATGAGCAGCTGGCTGGCAAGAACATCGCGCTGATCTTTGAAAAGACCTCCACCCGCACCCGCTGCAGCTTTGAGGTCGCCGCTCACGATCTGGGCATGGAGGTCACCTACCTTGACCCGTCGGGCAGCCAGATCGGCAAAAATGGAATCCATTGCCGACACCGCCCGGGTGCTGGGCCGGATGTTTGACGGCATCGAGTACCGCGGCTATGGGCAGGAGATCGTGGAAGACCTGGCCCATTACGCCGGTGTTCCGGTCTGGAACGGCCTGACCAACGAGTTCCATCCCACCCAGATCCTTGCCGACTTCCTGACCATCCGGGAGCACTTCGGCAGCCTGAAGGGCATCCATTTCGTCTACTTCGGCGATGCCCGCTACAACATGGGCAACAGCCTGATGGTGGGCTGCGCCAAGATGGGGCCTGCACTTCACCGCCTGCATCCCCCCAAAAAAGTATCAGCCGGATGCCGCCCTGATCGCACAGTGCCAGGCCATTGCCGCCGAGACCGGTGCCACCCTGACCTTTGAGGAGGACCCCGCCAAGGCTGCCCAGGGTGCCGATGTCCTTTACACCGATGTGTGGGTCTCCATGGGCGAGCCCATCGAGGTCTGGGCCGAGCGCATCCACGACCTGGCCCCCTATCAGATCAATCAGGAGCTGATGAATATTGCAGGCTCAAAGGCCGTGTTTATGCACTGCCTGCCCGCCTACCACGACCACAAGACCGCTGTGGGCAAAGAGATGGGCGAGCGCTTTGGCCGCGATGCCATGGAGGTGACCGATGAGGTATTCGAGGGCCCCCAGAGCATCGTCTTTGACGAGGCCGAAAACCGGATGCACACCATCAAAGCCGTGATGGCGGCTACGCTGGGTTATCAGAAGTAACTGCGTCTCTCTCAGCACAATATGCACAGGCCCGGTCGTTTCCGAACGATCGGGCATTTTTGTTTCTGTCTCCCGTTCCCGGTCTGCCGGAGGCGCCCCGCAAAGGGTCCTGGCCGTGCGGGAAAATTTCCCATTCTCCGAAAGCGTTGCAATTACAGTTGAAAATCCGTTGCAAAACCCATATACTAAAAGGGTAATGCACTGGAAAAGGAGGGAGACTATGGGCGGAGGACATCTTTCCCGGCCGGACTTCGGGATGCCGCAGCCGGACCCGGACCACCCGCTGACCGAATTCTATCTGCTGCTGCAGCACGGGCTGGACAAGGCGGGTGTTTTCCACCTGCCTGCGCTCTATGCCAGCTTCCGGGCACCGGCCCGGCGCATCTATGCCGACGAGGCCGCCGGGTGCCTCACCCTCAGCGAAACGGCGGACGAGGGTGCTGTTCTGCTCTCTGCTCCCCGGAACCTCCAGCTGCTTTACAGCAGCCTGCATGTGGAGCCGGATGGCTCCCCCGCCGCCCTGCTGCTCACCGAGGAGTGTTCCCGCGCTGTCTGCGCGGTGCAGCTGCTGCCTCCCTTTGTCTGGGAGGACCCGCTGCCTCCCCTGCCGGATGTCCCGGCCGCTCTGACCCTGCAATTGACCCTGCAGGATGTGGAGGCCATCGACACCGACCCTGCCGCCCTTGCCCGCCGCCTGTGCCAGACCACCCGGCAGAAGCACTGGCTGGCCCACCCCAAAGCAGATCTGTATCTTGCGGAGAAAATTGCCCTTTTCCAAAGGCTATATCGTTAATGCAATAATCCGTGCGCTTCACCCGTATATGGGGTGAAACGTCCCTTTGAAACAGTTGTTTCCACCAGCCCCGCCCGGGGCCGCAAAGGAGAGAAAGAGACTTATGGGACAGTTGACCAAAGACGAAGTTTTTGCGCTGGCTGTACAGCGATACAGCGACACCGTGTTCCGCGCCGCGATGCACAATTGCAGCTGCACCGCCGATGCGGAGGACGTGGTGCAGGATGTGTTTGAAAAGCTCCTGCGCTACGAAGGCCGCTTTGAGAGTGAGGAGCACCTCAAAGCCTGGCTGCTGCGGGTCGCCATCAATCGCTGCCGGGATATCACCCGGGCCGCGCGCCAGAAGGACACCGAACTGGACGAAAACATTCCTGCCCCGGAATCCGGAAATGACGGCAGTGTGCTCGATGCGGTGCGCACTCTGCCGGAAAACTACCGCAACGCCGTGTACCTTCATTATTACGAGGGCTACACCGCCGCCGAGGTAGGCCGGATGCTGGGTGCGCCCACCAACACGGTGCTCAGCTGGCTGCGGCGGGCACGCGCCCAGTTACATACGCTGCTGAAGGCAGGAGATCGAAGATGAGGTGGTATGAATACAAGATGGAAGTGGACGATCTGCACGCTTCCGATGACCTGAAGGCAAAGCTGCTTGCCCTGCAGGCCAATGCCGCCGAAACACCCGGTGCCAAGAGCATCGCCATGCCCGCGCCTTCCCCAGACCCCCAAAAAAGCAGAAGAAGCCCCGTCCGCTTCCCCGCCCGGCGCTGGGCCCAGCTGGCCGCCTGCGTGGCAGTCTGCGGGGTCTGCCTGTACGGTGCCGTGCATGCCCACGAATGGGAGGGGGCTCACCCTGCTGGGCGGCGGCTCTTCCTCCAACTACTCCGCCGCCAAGGCATCCGCCCCGCAGGCCGCTGTCTACTCCATGGAGGACACCGAAAACGCCACCTCCGGTTCTGCGGACAACGGTGTCTCCACCTTCGGCGCGAGGACGGCTACCGGTCAGCAGAGACTGCCGCCGGCGGTTCCCTGCTGACCTCCGGCGAAGCGGAGAGCGATGCTTCCACCCGCACCGCCGACAGCGCCAAGATCATCTATACTGCCAACCTCACGCTGGAGACCCGGGATTACGATACCGCCCGTGCGGCACTGGATGCGGCCCTTTCTGACGCGGACGGCTATATGGAATCCAGCAGCGAGTACACCAACACCGACAGCACCCGGAGCGTCAGCCTGACTTTGCGGGTGCCTCAGGACAGCTACAGAGCTTTCTGGCCGCCGCTGCCCAGTCCGGCAGCGTGACCTACCAGAACCAGCAGGCGGAGGATATCACCACCCGGTATATGGACACCGAGGCCCGGCTGGCCAGCCTGACCGCCCAGCGCACCCGTCTGCAGGAGCTGCAGGCCCAGGCCGACACCCTGGCCGACCTGCTGGAGATCGAGTCCAGCCTGAGCGATGTGCAGTACCAGATCGAGAGCTGGCAGAGCCAGCTGGACTGGTACAGCAATCAGGTCTCCTGCTGCACTGTCTATATCACCCTGAACGAGGTGGAGACCCTGACCCCCACCAGCACCAGCTTCGGCGCAAAGCTGCTGGCCGCCCTGCGCAATGGCTGGACCGGCTTCGTGTCCGGTGCACAGGCCGTGGCGGTGTTCCTTGTGGGTGCATGGCCTGCCATCCTCATCGGCGCGGTCTGCGGCGTGATCTACTACCGTGTCCGCCATCCCAGAAAGAAAAAAGTAAAAAACTTTTCCAAAGCCCTTGACATCCACCCGCCTCTGTGGTATTATACTTGAGCAGTCAGCGGACAGCTGATGCAGACAAGTAAATATCGCGGGGTGGAGCAGTCTGGTAGCTCGTCGGGCTCATAACCCGAAGGTCGTTGGTTCAAATCCGGCCCCCGCAACCACCAAGCATCTTGAAGTGATTCAAGATGCTTTTCTTTTTGTCCCATTTCCCTTCCCTGCATCCCGCTGTACCCGGACACAAAAAAAAAAACTCCCGACGTTCTGCGCGTCGGGAGCTTTTGCTGTTATGCGGTCTTCCGGGTCACTTCAGCACCGCACCCAGGTTTGCACTGGTGACCATGCGGGCATAGCGGCTGAGCCAGCCGGTCTTGATGTTGGGCTCGGGCGCAACGTATTTTGCCTTGCGCTCGGCCAGCACCTCGTCGCTGACCTCCAGCGTGATCTTTGCGTTGGGGATATCAATACTGATGGTATCGCCCTCCTCGATCAGGCCGATGGGGCCGCCGGAAGCAGCCTCGGGGCTGACGTGGCCGATGGCTGCGCCGCGGGATGCGCCGGAGAAGCGGCCGTCGGTGATGAGGGCCACGGTCTTATCCAGCTTCATACCGGCCAGAGCGGAGGTGGGGTTGAGCATCTCGCGCATACCGGGGCCGCCCTTGGGGCCCTCGTAGCGGATGACCACCACGTCGCCCGGGACGATTTGGCCTGCGTAGATGGCCGCAATGGCGGTCTCCTCGCTGTTGAACACGCGGGCCGGGCCGGAGTGCTGCTGCATCTCGGGGGCCACAGCGCTGCGCTTGACCACGCAGCCGTCCGGAGCGATGTTGCCCCACAGGATCTGCAGGCCGCCGGTCTGGGAGTAGGGGTTCTCGATGGGACGGATGGCCTTTTCGTTCAGGATGTGGGCACCCTTGATGTTCTCCCCCAGGGTCTTGCCGGTGACGGTGGGCACATCCAGATCCAGCAGGCCCTTCTTGGCCAGCTCTGCCTGCACGGCGGGGATTCCGCCTGCGGCATAGAGGTCGGGCATGTGGGTGGGGCCCTGGCGGGGCAGATGGCAGAGTTGGGGGTCCTGGCGCTGATCTCATGAAGAGTTTCAGGTCGATGGGCACACCGGCCTCGTAGGCAATGGCCAGCAGATGCAGGACGGTATTGGTGGAGCAGCCCAGCGCCATATCGCAGGTCAGTGCATTGCGGATGGAGCGCTCGTTGATGATCTGGCGGGCGGTGATGCCCTTGTTGACCATGTCCATGATGGCCATACCGGCGTGCTTGGCCAGCTGCAGGCGCTTGGAGTAGACCGCCGGGATGGTGCCGTTGCCGGGCAGGGCAATGCCGATGGCCTCGCACAGGCAGTTCATGCTGTTGGCGGTGTACATGCCGGAGCAGCTGCCGCAGCTGGGGCAGCAGTTGCAGGTGCAATCTTCCAGCTGCTCGTCGGTGATCATACCGGCCTTGTAAGCGCCCACGGCCTCGAACATCTTGGAAAGGCTGACTTCCTCGCCGCCGTAGCTGCCGGCCAGCATGGGGCCGCCGGAGCAGACCACCGCGGGCACATCCATGCGGACCGCGGCCATGACCATGCCGGGCACGATCTTATCGCAGTTGGGCACCAGCACCAGGCCGTCCAGCTGATGGGCCATTAGCATGGTCTCCACGCTGTCGCAGATCAGCTCGCGGGAGGCCAGGGAGTATTTCATGCCCACATGGCCCATGGCGATGCCATCGCAGACACCGATGGCGGGGATCAGGATGGGGGTGCCGCCCGCCATCTCCACACCGGCCTTGACGGCATCGGCGATCTTATCCAGATTCATGTGGCCGGGCACGATCTCGCTGTAAGCGCTGACCACGCCGATCAGCGGGCGCTCCAGCTCTTCGGGGGTGTAACCCAGTGCATAAAACAGACTGCGGTTCGGCGCACGCTCCGAGCCTTTGGTCACATTATCGCTTCTCATAATATCCTCACCTTACTTCTTCAGCCAGCTCATCATGCTGCGCAGCTCAGCACCCACCTTCTCGATGGGGTGTTCGGCCTGCATCCGGCGCTCAGCCAGGAAGTGCACCTTGCGGCCGCCCTTGGGGCTCATCTCGGTGAGGAACTCAGAAGCAAAGGTGCCGTCCTGGATCTCGGTCAGCACCTTCTTCATCTCCTTGCGGGTCTCCTCGGTGATCAGGCGCTTGCCGGTGCGGTAATCGCCGTACTCAGCGGTGTTGGAGATGGAGTAGCGCATCTTGGAGAAGCCGCCCTCGTTGATCAGGTCAACGATCAGCTTCATCTCGTGGCAGGTCTCAAAGTATGCCATCTCGGGCTCGTAGCCAGCCTCCACCAGCGTATCGAAGCCTGCGTGGATCAGCTCGCAGACACCGCCGCACAGAACTGCCTGCTCGCCGAACAGGTCGGTCTCGGTCTCCTCCTTGAAGGTGGTCTGCAGGATGCCTGCACGGCCAGCGCCGATGCCGGAAGCGTAAGCCAGAGCGATGTCCTTTGCCTTGCCGGTGTAATCCTGCTCCACGCAGATCAGAGAGGGGCAGCCCTCGCCCTCGGTGTACAGGCGGCGGACGATGTGGCCGGGGCCCTTGGGAGCGATCATGATCACGTCAACGTTCTTGGGAGCGGTGATGGTCTTGAAGTGGATGTTGAAGCCGTGTGCAAAGGCCAGAGCCTTGCCCTCGGTCATGTAAGGTGCGACCTGCGTGTTGTAGATGTCGGCGCACAGCTCGTCGGGAACCAGCATCATCACAACATCGCCAGCCTTGGCAGCCTCTTCGACCTCCATGACCTTGAAGTTGTCGTGGGTGGCAGCGAACTCGGAGGCCTTTGCCCAGTGGGCAGAGCCCTTGCGCAGACCGACAACAACGTTCACGCCGCTCTCGGCCAGGTTCTCGGAATGGGCATGGCCCTGGCTGCCGAAGCCGATGACAGCAACGGTCTTGCCGTCCAGCACGCCGAGGTTGCAGTCGGAATCGTAGTATTTCTTGATCGCCATGGTAGTAGTCTCCTTTTACTCTTTCCTGTTTTATTTTTATATTTTGATTTTTATGGAAAACTGAGAGATTATGCCTTACTGCGGGCAATGGGTCCCGGGCAGGGGCAGCTGGGCTGCCCGCACCTCCTGCGGGGGCTTCTGCATGTGCTGGTGCATCCCGCCGCGCTCCAGGGCGGTCACACCGGTGCGGCACTGCTCAAGGATCTTGTAATCTGCCAGGATCTTGAGGAACGCGTCCACCTTTTCGGGGCGGCCGGTCAGCTCCAGCACCATGCTGTCGGGCGAAAAATCAATGATCTTTGCCTTGTAGATGCTGGCGATCTCCCGCAGCTCACTGCGGTTGTGGACATCGGCAGCTACCTTGAGCAGCAGCAGCTCCCGTTCCAGCGAGTTCTCGTGGTCCAGCACGAACACCTGCCGGGTCACTTCCAGCCGCTCGGTCTGGAGGATGAGCTGGCTCAGCGCCTTTTCATCGCTGGTGATGGTCACGGTGATGCGGCTGACCGCCGGGTCGTTGGTGGCGGACACCGTCAGGCTGTCGATGTTGAAGCCGCGGCGGCAGAACAGGTTGGACACCCGGGCCAGAACACCGCTCTGGTTGTCCACCAGCAGACTGATGACTCTGCGTTTGGATTCCATGGGTCAGTCCTCCTTATTCCATGATGATATCATTGATGTCGCCGCCGCCGGGGATCATGGGCAGGACCTTTTCGTCCTTGTCGATGATGCACTCGATCCAGGTGGGGCCCTTCTGCTTGAGGGCATCGGCAAATGCGGCCTGGAACTCGGGGAGGTTGGTGCAGCGGTAGCCCTTCAGGCCAAAGCCCTCGGCCAGCTTGACAAAGTCAGTGCGGCGGTGAGGGTCGGTCTGGGAGTAGCGCTTTTCGTAGAAAGTGGTCTGCCACTGGCGCACCATGCCCAGCACAGAGTTGTTGAAGATGACCGTGATGATGGGCAGCTCATAGCTGACAGCGGTGCAGGCCTCGTTGAGGTTCATGTGGAAGGAACCGTCGCCCGTGAACATGACCACCCGCTGCTCCCGGCCCAGCGCCATCTGTGCGCCGATGGCCGCGCCGTAGCCGAAGCCCATTGTGCCCAGACCGCCGCTGGTGATAAAGCCGCGGCTCTTGGTGTGGCGGATGTACTGGGCCGCCCACATCTGGTGCTGGCCCACGTCGGTGACATACACGGCCTCGGGGCCGCACTGGCTGCACACCTCGCCGATGACCTGATGGGGCATCAGGCGGGTGGGGTCGGACACAGGGTGGTAATCCTGTGCCTGCCACTCGCGGATCATCTTCATCCAGTCGGGGTGCTTCTTTTCCTCAATGAGGGGGAGCATCCCGCTCAGAACGTAGCAGACATCACCGGCAATGGCAAGATCCACATCCACATTCTTGCCCAGCTCACTGGGGTCGATATCGATCTGGATGATGGTGGCGTTCCTGGCAAAGGTCTTGGGGTTCAGGGCCACGCGGTCCGAAAAGCGGGTGCCCAGTGCGATCAGCACGTCACAGTCCGCGACCGCCCGGTTGGAGGTGTAGCAGCCGTGCATTCCGACCATGCCGATGTTCATCGGGTCACCGTAGGGCACAACGCCTGCAGCCATCAGGGTATAGGTGGCGGGGATCTCCGCCTTGTGGATCAGGTCACGCAGGGGCTGGCAGGAAGCCGCGCTCCGCACTCCGCCGCCAAAATAGACCAGCGGGCGCTTGGCCGCGTTGATGATATCGGCGGCCCACTTGACCTGCTGTTCATCGTAGGTGGTCACGGTGCGGATCTGCTCCGGCTGCTTGGGGGTGAACTCGCAGACAGCAGCGGTGACATCCTTGGGGATATCCACCAGCACCGGGCCCTTGCGGCCGCTCTGCGCAATGCGGAACGCCGCACGCATGGTGTCGGCCAGCTCTTCTACCTTGCGCACCGTGAAGTTGTGCTTGGTGATGGGCATCGTAATGCCCTCGATGTACGCCTCCTGAAAGCTGTCCTTGCCCAGACCGGGGGTCGGCACATTGCCGGTAAAGGCGACCATGGGCACGGAGTCCATGTAGGCAGTGGCAATGCCGGTGACCAGATTGGTGGCACCCGGGCCGCTGGTGGCCAGCACCACGCCGGTGCGGCCCGTTGCGCGGGCATAGCCATCGGCCGCATGAGAAGCGCCCTGCTCGTGGGCGGTCAGTACATGGTTGATGCGGTCAGAATTCTTATACAGCTCGTCGTACAGGTTCAGCACAGCACCGCCGGGGTAGCCGAAGATGGTGTCCACGCCCTGTTCGCAGAGAACTTCAACAAAAATTTGCGAACCATTTAACTGCATGGTAAGTTGCTCCTGTTCCTTTTCCTCTTACACTCTCAACAAAATTTCCCTCAGACACGTTACTTTTCGCATCTTGCATTCCGATTTGAACGTTGGGTCAATTATACTATAAATCGGGCCTTTGTCAATCGACGATTTGTAAAGTGAATCAGCCGAAAGATGAAGATAATTGAACACACCCTTGCGGACAGCCTTCTCTGCGTGTATAATCTGGTAAAAACCTCTCCGTCAGCCTGCCCGGTTCCTCTGACCGGGGAAGCAGGAGCAAAGCGCCGGAGAGGTCCTGTCAAGAGGAGAGTCTGATGATGCAACTTCGTGAATGGAACGCCCGGCTCCACGGGCTCGTTGTCTTCCGTGCCCTGCTGGGCGACCCTGTTGTGGCAAAGCTGGCGGCGCTGACCGACCGGCTGGAAGCGGCTGACGATACCATCGCCCCCCTGTGCGATGCTGTGGCCGCCTTTGAAGCCGCCCTGTTTGCCCACACCACCAATCTGGGCGATTATCTTTCCAACGCCGTGCTGGAGACCGAGACTGTCTGTGTGCGGCAGGCCGCTGCGGGCCAGCTCTCCCCCTGTGATGGAGGCCGCCCTGAACAGTGAGCTGAACTTTTTGCAGAAGCTCTGCGGCCTGACGCTGGACACGCTGCTGGAAGCTGCCGACCGGCAGAACCGGGAGCTGGCGTTCCTGCCCCGCTGGGAGGCAAGGCAGCTCGACCTGACCGCCGCCTACAACCAGCGGATGCGGGAAGCCGGGAAGAAGGGCTACGGCATGTTTGCCAAGCACCATGTGTTCACGGTGGAGAACGGCCGGCTGGTGCCCGTGAAGTACCCAGATCCCCAGAAGCTCAGCGAGCTGCCGGGCTACGAGAAGGAGCGGGAAAAGGTCATTGCCAACACCCGCGCCCTGCTGGCCGGTTCCCCCGCCAACAATGTCCTGCTCTACGGCGATGCAGGCACCGGCAAATCCAGCACGGTCAAGGCCATTGCCAATGAGTATGCCGCCGACGGCCTGCGGCTGGTGGAGATCAAGAAGAACCAGCTCTACCAGATCCCCGACCTGATGGATCAGCTGGCGGCTAACCCCCTCAAATTCATCCTCTTCATCGATGACCTGAGCTTCTCCTCCAACGACGATAACTTTGCCGCCCTGAAAGCCATCCTTGAGGGCAGCGTGGGCGGCCGGGCCCGGAACATTGCGGTGTACGCCACCTCCAACCGCCGCCACCTCATCAAGGAGACCCTGACCGACCGCACCGGCGACGACATCCACGAAGCCGACACCCGGCAGGAGCTGATGAGCCTTTCCGCCCGGTTCGGCCTGACCGTTACCTTCCAGCGGCCCGAGAAAGCCCGCTTTGCCGCCATTCTGGAAGAGCTGGCAAAACAGCACCACATCCAGATGCCCATGGAAGAGCTGCTGGTCAAAGCCGAGGCTTTCGCCATCCGCGCCGGCGGCCGCAGCCCCCGCGTGGCCAAACAGTTCATCGAACAGTGCGAGAGCGGCGTGCAGAAATAATGTTTGCTTTTTCGTTTTTATGGATAAGAAAAATGCGCTGTGCAGTGAGATGACTGCACGGCGCTTTTTGCTGTTTTGAAAGAAAACTGCCGCCGCAGGCGGCAGATGAGGCGGTCAGAAAATCAAACACGCTCGGCCACCAGCTGGAAGCCCTCTTTTGTGAGCTCCTGCCGGATCTGCTCGATCTGGGCATGGTCGCGGGTCTCCAGCACCAGCTTGAGGAAGCAGCTGGAGATGGGCATATTGGGGTCAGAGCCGTCATGCAGGACAGAGACCACATTGCTGCCGCAGCGGGAAACGATGGCGGCCACCCGCTCCAGCTGGCCGGGCTTATCCTCCAGCGCGATGGTCAGGTTGGCCTTGCGGCCGCTCATCACCAGACCACGGGTGATGACGCGGTTGAGGATGTTCACATCGATGTTGCCGCCGGAGATCAGGCAGACCACCTTTTTGCCCTCGATGGGCAGCTTGTGGAACAGCGCCGCTGCCACAGGCACCGCACCGGCCCCCTCGGCCACCAGCTTCTGGTTCTCCATCAGGGAGAGGATGGCGGCGGCGGTCTCGTCCTCGCTGACGGTCACGATGTCGTCCACATATTCCTCACAGAGCTGATAGGTCAGCTCACCGGGGGTCTTGACCTGAATGCCGTCCGCGAAGGTGGCCACATTTTTCAGGGTCTGATACTTGTGCTCATGCAGGCTGCGGTACATGCTGGGGGCACCCTCGGCCTGCACGCCGTAGACCTTGACCTCGGGGCGCAGGCTCTTGATGGCAAAGGCCACGCCGGAGATCAGGCCACCGCCGCCCACGGGCACGATGACGGCATCCAGGTCGGGCAGCTGGTCAAGGATCTCCAGACCGATGGTGCCCTGACCTGCGATGACCTGCTCGTCATCGTAGGGGTGGATGAAGGTCATACCGGTCTCAGCCTGCAGCTCCACGGCCTTGTCGTGGGCATCATCATAGGTGCCGGGCACCAGACAGACCTCCGCACCCAGGCTCTTGGTGTTTTCCACCTTCATAATGGGGGCACCGTCCGGCATATAGACGATGCTCCTGATGCCCCGGCGGGTGGCGGCCAGCGCCACGCCCTGTGCGTGGTTTCCGGCAGAGCAGGCGATCACGCCCTTTTCGCTCTCCTCCCTGGAGAGCTGGCTGATCTTATAATAGGCTCCCCGCACCTTGAAGCTGCCGGTCACCTGCAGGTTCTCGGTCTTGAGGTAAAGGCGGCAGTCCTTGGAGAGCTTGGGCGCTTCAATGAGGTCGGTTCTGCGGGCAACGTCCTTGAGCACAAAGGCGGCGTGGTAGATCTTATCCAGAGTCAGCATGACGATACTTCCTATCTTCTATCCTTGATTTTTGCATGTGAATATGCATCCCAGTATAAATTAGCAAAAGTATTTTGTCAAATGAACGTATTTCAACATTGTGCTTGCTGGGGTGACCGCCAATGGCTACGCCCGGACAGGCGGCAGCCCTGTAGCCTGATGCACGCTCCACCTGTTCCCATGCCGTGGGAGCGGTTTCCCCTGACCCAGAACGCCCCTCTCCGGCATCTGTGAGACCGGAGAGGGGCGTTCTCGTTTTTAACCTTTCATCGGCACAAATCCGACCAGATCCTTCACGACCTCGCCGCCGATGATGAGCCCGGCCACCGAGGGCACAAAGGCGTTGGAGCCGGGGACCGAACGCCGGATGGTGCACTTGCGCTGGGTGCCCGGGGGGCAGATGCAGTGGTCCTTGCAGCTGATGGAATCATCCTCGATGGGGGTCATGGCAGGCTCCTTGGAGTAGACGACCTTCAGGTGCTTGATCCGCCGCTTGCGGCACTCGGTGCGCATCACCTTGGCCAGCGGGCAGACGGAGGTCTTGTAGATATCCGTTACCTCAAAGCGGGTGGGGTCCATCTTGTTGCCTGCGCCCATGGCACAGATGATGGGGGTGCCGGCCTCCTTGGCCTTGACCACCAGCGCGATCTTGCCGGTGACGGTGTCGATGGCATCCACCACATAGTCGTACTGGGTGAAGTCGAACTGATCCTGCGTTTCCGGGGTGAAGAAGGTCTTGTAGGTGGTGACCTTGATGTTGGGGTCGATCTCGTGGACACGCTGTTCGGCCACATCCACCTTGTACTGGCCCACGGTCTTGCGGGTGGCCACGATCTGGCGGTTCAGGTTAGTCAGGCAGACCTTGTCATCATCAATGAGATCCAGCGCGCCCACACCGCTGCGTGCCAGCGCTTCCACCGTGTAGCCGCCCACGCCGCCAATGCCAAACACCGCCACACGGGAATTGTGCAGCTTTTCCATTGCTTCCTTGCCCAGCAGCAGCTGGGTGCGGGAATATTGATCCTGCATAGATACTTGCTCCTCCATTTTACACTGTGCCGTTCATTTTACCGGTTCGACGCAGTTGCTTTTGTTTTACTTTATCACTTTCCTGCGAAGCGCCTGAGCGGTTTATTCGACCGCAACGATGGTGCCGCCCCCAGCACAACATCCCCCTGATACAGCACCACGGCCTGACCGGGCGTGGGGCACGCTGGGGCTGGTCAAATTCCAGCCGGAACTGCCCCTCTCCTGCCGGGTAGACGGTGGCCGCCTGCTCGGTCTGGTGATAGCGGGTGCGGGCCGTGACCCGCAAGGGCGTGGTCAGCTCCGGGATGGCGATCCAGTTCACCTCGTCGGCATAGACGATGCGGTCAAACAGGTTCTCCTCCGGGCCCACCGTGACGGTGTTGGCCTGCATATCCTTGGCGCAGACATACACCGGCGCACCCATGGCAAGGCCAAGGCCCTTGCGCTGGCCGATGGTATACCGCACCGCACCGTTGTGGGTGCCCACCATTTTTGCCGTTCTTGTCCAGAAAATCACCTGCCGGGTAATGCTTGCCGGTGAAGTCCTCCATGAATCGGGCGTAATCGCCATCCGGCACAAAGCAGATATCCTGGCTGTCGTGCTTGCGGGCGTTGATGAAATGCTGCTTTTCCGCGATCTCACGCACTTCGGCCTTGTGCAGAGTCCCCAGCGGCAGGCGCACATGGGCCAGCTGCTCCTGGGTCAGGTTATAGAGCACATAGCTCTGATCCTTGCCCTCGTCCAGCCCCTTTTTCAGCAGCCAGCGGCCGGTGGCCTCGTCCTGCTCCACCCGGGCGTAATGGCCCGTGACCACATACTCCATGCCATGGCTCTCGGCCCAGCGGAGCAGGTGGTCGAACTTCATATACCGGTTGCAGTCGATGCAGGGGTTGGGCGTGCCGCCCATCTCGTATACTCGGATGAATTTTTCGATGATCTTCTCCCGGAAGTCGGCGGTGAAATCCAGCACCTCATAGGGGATATCCATCGCAAAGGCCACCTCGGCGGCATCCTCGATATCCTTTTCGGAGCAGCAGGTGTGGAAACCGGACTGCCCCAGCGTCTCGTTTCTGGTGAGCCGCATGGTGATGCCGGTGCAGTCGTACCCTGCCTGCTGCATCAGCCATGCCGCCACCGAGCTGTCCACACCGCCGCTCATGGCGATGAGTGCCCCGGGGCGCTTCGTGTTCTGTGCTTCTGTCATATCGTTCCTCATTCAATAACACACTAAAACAGTAGTATAATACTACCGCAGCTTCTTTCTCTTGTCAAGACGCAGAAAATTGGGCCGCCGCAGCCAGCAGCGCGTCTTTTTTCATTGGGTGTCTGCCCGGTGATGACAGCCTCCAGCAGGGCGTTCAGCACCTGCCGCAGACCCGGGCCGGGTCTGACCCCCGCCGCCATCAGGTCACGGCCATTCACGGCCAGCTGGCTCACCCGGCAGCAGGCATTTTCTGCTGTCAGCCGCTCTGCCTCGGCCCGCAGGGCAGCAAAGGCCTCGGCCTGTTCCGGATGCCGGGCACTGCAAAGGGCGGTCAGGCGCTGGATCGTCGGCAGTTCATAGTGGCCCAAAAGACGTTTGGCCTGTACGGTCAGCGTGGTGTTGGGGGCTGCCGGGAGTTTCTCCGAGGACCGTCCGCTGGGGTGGGACCCTGTTGCCGCAGGCAATAGGGCGGGCGATGGAATGGCCCGATTCGTGTCCGAGGAGAAAGCTCCCGGCACCCCCGTCCAGCTTCCCTTTCCAACACTGTCACCTCATCTGTGAGCGCGTTGGAGCATTTCAGCTTGCGCAGAGCTTTGCGGGCACCGGCTTCACCCAGCGGGCAGAGAAGGGCCGCCAGCCGGGCGGGCACATTCTCCGCTGTTGGTTCGATCCGGTCGATGGTACGGCAGAGTTCCGCAAACCGTTCCGGCTGTTTTTCCGGTTCCAGCTCCGGCAGGATAACGGCCAGAACGGCGGGTTCCAGATAGCTTCCGGGCCGGGGTGCCGCCAGCAGCTTGAGCAGTTCCTCCTGGATGCGCTCCGCCGAGACGCAGTCCAGATGCGGCCCCAGTGCCCGGGCAGCAGCACCGGTAGCTGGGTCGATGGCAAAGCCGAACCGGGCCGCGAACCGGTAGAGTCGCAGGATGCGCAGCGCGTCCTCCTCAAAGCGGCGTTCCGGCTCCCCCACCGCCCGCACAAGATGGGCGGCAAGGTCGTCCCGCCCGCCAAAGGGGTCGATGAGCCCCTCCTCAGCGCTGTATGCCATAGCGTTGATGGTGAAATCCCGCCGGGCAAGATCCTCCCGCACATCCGGCACAAAGCAGACGGCATCCGGGTGGCGGCCATCGGAGTAGGCCCCCTCGGTGCGGAAGGTCGTTGTCTCATAGAGCCTGCCGCCCTGCTTCACCGTCACGGTGCCGTGCTGCAGGCCGGTGGGGATGCACTTTTCCTCCCCGAACAGCGCCATCACCTGCTCCGGGCGGGCGCTGGTGCAGAGATCCCAATCGTGGGGGTCCAGCCCCAGCAGGCTGTCCCGGACACAGCCGCCCACAGCGTAGGCCGCATGGCCCGCCCCATGGAGCGCATCCAGCAGCAGGGCTGCACCCGGGTCAAGTTTGATCGTTGTCATGTTGTTTCCTCGTCATATTGCAGGATGATCTGTTTGCCGTCAAAGCCACACTCCGCCGCCGGGAATACCGCCTGCGCATTGGGCAGGGCGGCTTCCGGTTCAAGGATCATGGGCGAATAATGCATCAGCCAGAACCGGCGCACGTCAGCCTTTTTTGCAATGGCCGCACCCTGCGCAAAAGTGCTGTGCCCCCACTGCTTTGCCTGCGCCTCCTGCTCGTTGTCGGGGTAGGTGGCATCGCAGAGGAAAAGGTCGGCGTTCTGCGCGGCCTGTTCCAGTGCCGGGCAGGGAGCGGTGTCCCCCGAGAATACGAACCGCAGACCCCGGCGTGCCGGGCCCAGCACATCCGCGGGGGCGACCACCGCCCCGTTTTCCAGCGGGATGCTCTGGCCCCGTTGGAGCAGCTTCCATGCAGGCACCGGAACGTTCAGTGCCCGGGCCTTTGCAGGGTCAAAGCGGCCCGCCCGGGGCAGGTCGAGCCGGTAGCCCCGGCTGGGCACCCGGTGCCGGGTGCGGAAAGGCGTAAGCTGCGCCCCCCGCAGGCCAGCCGGAGGAGAGGGTGGTCAGGTCGATGGGGTCTGTGTCCAGCTGCACAGCCCTGACCGGGTACGGCAGCGGCCCGGCCAGGGTGCGCAGGGCGGGCCAGACCTCCCCCAGTCCCTCGGGGCCGTAAAGGGTCAGCGGGCGCTCCCGGCCCTGACAGCCCAGCGTCTGCAGCAGGCCCGGCAGGCCGAAGATATGGTCGCCGTGATAGTGGGTCAGGCAGATGGCATCCAGCTTCATCAGGTTGACCCCGGCGCGGCGGGCCGCCGCCTGCGTGCCCTCGCCGCAGTCAAACAGCAGGGCATGGCCCCCGCATTCGGCCAGCGCGGCGGTCAGGGCACGGTCCGGCAGGGGCATGGTGGCCGCCGTACCCAGCAGTGTAATGGTCAGCATAACAGTTCCTCCGTGATTTGTCGGTAACAGTGTACCACATTTTGCGCCCGCACACAATCGGCACAGCCCGGCATAGGATGGCGCAGAGCTTTTATGTAAGGGGAGGTTTGACCATGCAGCGCAAAAAAGGTCCCCGCCGGGCACCACCGCTTCGGGCTGGCCCGGCTTGTTCTGGTTCTGGCACTGTTGTTTCTCGTCGTGGCGCTCACCGCCGGGCTGGCGGGCTGCCTGTTCCAGCCCGTACTGGCCGCCCGGGGCACGCTGCTGTTCCTGCCGGGGGCATAATTTTTTGAAAATCAAAATTTCCCTCTTGACTTCAGGACAGTGACGTGATAAAGTCCCACCAAACCAGTGAGAGGGCATCCTGCCCGCCCCCGAGAGCAGCCACGCCATCCTCTGCAAACAGAAAACCGCCAGCGTATCTCTACACTGACGGTCTTTTTTATGGGCGCGGGTGGATTACGCAAGCCGCGCTGCTAAAAACAGCCCACCGGGCTGTTTTTTGCGCTGTCTTCTGCGACAGCGCCGCAGCTGTTCGAATCCACCCTTGCGGTGCTTTGTAGAAGTTCAGACAAAACAGAAACTCCAGCGTCATCACAACGCTGGAGTTCTTGGTGGGCGCGGGTGGATTCGAACCACCGAAGCTGAAAGCAGCAGATTTACAGTCTGTCCCCATTGGCCACTCGGGAACACGCCCAGATTCTGTTCACGTCCGTTGCCGGACGACTTGTTTATTTTATCAGACTGCGGGCGATTTGTCAACTACTTTTTTCGGATTTTTGCAGCTTTTCTGCGGAAACTGTCGGCAGGGTCAGTTTTGGGTCAGATGTTTCCGGCGCTCGTAATCCCGCAAGGCGGCAATGGCTTCGCCGGACATGGGGTAGAGGGCAATGAGATTAAATATGGTCATCAGGCCGATGCCCACATCGCCCAGATCCCACACCACGGTATAGGCTTCCAGGCCGCCCACCATCAGCATGACAAGGGCCAGCACTTTATAGGCTGTCTGCCAGCCCCAGCGGTCGCCAAAGAGGTACGCCACATTGGAGCGGGCATAGAACAGGATGCCGATGAAGGTGGAGAAGCTGAACAGCGCCAGCGTGACGGCAATGAACACCACGCCAAAGCTGCCCAGATGGTACTGCGCCGCTGCCTGCAGCAGGTCCATGCCGGTCAGCCCAGTGGTGACATTTGCGGGAGCCAGCAGCATCATAAAGGCAGTGCAGCTGCAGATGACCACCGTGTCGATCAGGACACCCAGTGCCTGCACAAAGCCCATCTTCACAGGATCATCGCAGGAGGCAGCCGCCGCCGCACAGGGGGCCGAACCGCTGCCCGCTTCATTGGAGAACAGGCCGCGCTTGACACCGTTCATCAGCACCGCGCCAAAAGCCGCCCGCGGCCACCTGCCGCAGGCCGAAGGCTTCCGAGAAGATGCGGCCCAGCACAGCGGGCAGCTGGTGGAAATTCACCGCGATGATGATGACCGTCATCACGAAATAGCAGACCGCCATGATCGGCACGATAACATCCAGGCTTTTCACGGTGGCATCCCTGCGCAGGACAATGACCGCCGAGAGCACCACCAGCACCACCGTGGTCACAATGGGCGGGATGGAGAACGCATTGGCAAAGGCAGAGCTGACCGAGTTGCTGATGACCTGGCTGATGCCGCACCAGCAGATGAGGCCCGAAATGGCAAACAGCACCGCGATGATAGAATGACGCAGCATTTTTGCCCCGCTTGCGCTCGGCCAGCACATGGATGTAGTAGGCCGGGCCGCCGCGCTGCCCGCCATAGAGTGGGTCAGGCTGCCGGTACTTCTGGGCCAGTGTGGATTCTACAAAGGAGGTGGAGGCCCCCAACAGGGCCGTGACCCACATCCAGAACACCGCACCGGCACCACCGGCAGACACTGCCGCCACCACGCCCACCAGATTGCCCATGCCTACCCGGGTGGCCGTGGAGACGATGAGCGTCTGAAAAGAGGAAAGGCTGTCCATACTCTGGTTCTTTTCGCAGACAGCGGCGATCATATCCCGGAACAGCCGCACGGGCAGCAGCCGGGTGCGTAGGGTGAAGAACACGCCCGCCGTGAGCAGCAGCACCGCCATCAGCGAAATGCCGATGCCGCCGCCCACCGGCAGGGTGAACAAATCACCCCAGAGCAGGTTGTATACCGTTTCGATCAAATGGGACATTCTGAGGAGCCTCCTGTTGTGTGATTACTTTATTATAATACAGCACTTCAGGTTTGTAAATCAGAAAATCCCAGCGCAAGGAAAATAAAAAATCCGAACCCTTCTCTTTCGAGAAAAGGTTCGGATTTTCATTGTTTGGTGCGAGTAGTGATACAGAACTTTCCAAAAACCATCGTAGTACAATTTGTTTTTGAGGTCATCGGATAGCAACTTGCTTGTATCGCACCCCGATGGGTAGCTGTGTTTGAAATCCAGTTGCCTTTTATATACCACACAACCTAAAAATTATCAAGTACGCGCAGCGTTCACTTCTCCCATCACCGGGAGCAAATGAACGCTGCTTTTTTTGTTTACAGCGAAAGGAGGCATCCGTGAAATGGCAGTTTTTCGGGTAGAAAAGAACAGTGGCTACACGGTCATGTCGAACCATCACCTGCGGAACCGAGCCTTGTCCCTGAAAGCCAAAGGCTTACTCTCCCAAATGCTCTCCCTGCCGGAAGATTGGGACTACACCCTGCAAGGGCTGGCCCGTATCAATCGGGAAAGCATTGACGCGATACGGCAGGCCATCCGGGAACTGGAACAGGCAGGCTACATCCAGCGTTCCAGAGAACGGGACGAGAAAGGGCGGCTGCGCGGTGCAGACTATGTGATCTTCGAGCTGCCGCAGCCCGTTCCTGCATCGGTTTCACCTACATTGGAAAATCCAACGTTGGAGAATCCCACGCAGGAAAACCCTACGTTGGAAAATCCAATGCAATTAAATA
>ENA-OQES01000344-OQES01000344.1-human-gut-metagenome-genome-assembly--contig:-NODE-344-length-20165-cov-3.547061_pt1 | contig 20165 bp, 18 predicted proteins | sample MGYA00242798_ERZ504641 | MGnify/ENA primary metagenome ERZ504641 (study PRJEB26092, sample SAMD00036327) | human gut metagenome | host: Homo sapiens | study: EMG produced TPA metagenomics assembly of... | reverse complement strand
CATGCCAATGGTTGACATTGATTGGCTCAAGGACCATGTCGAGGTTCCGGAAGGCCTTACGTACGAACAGCTTGCCAAAGATCTGGTGAAGGTCGGTCTCGAAGAGGAAGAGATCCACACCTCCCAGGTCACCGGCCCGATTGTCGTCGGCTATGTGGTCGACGCCACTCCGGAACCGCAGAAGAACGGCAAGATCATCAACTGGTGTCATGTGGACGTCGGCGACGAATACAACGAGACCGATGAAAACGGCAACAAGGTGCCACGCGGCATCATCTGCGGAGCTCCGAACATGGCAGCCGGCGAGAAGGTTGTCGTGACCCTGCCGGGCGCCGTGCTGCCAGGCGATTTCAAGATCGAACCGCGCAAGACCTACGGCCACATCTCCAACGGCATGTGCGCCTCCGAGCGCGAGCTTGGTCTGGGTGATAACCACGACGGCATCATCCTGCTACGCAAGTACGGCTTCACCCCGGAGGAATACGAAAAGCTCCAGCCGGGCGATGACGCCATGCATCTGCTGCACCTGGACCAGCCGCTGCTGGAAATCAACATCACTCCGGATCGCGGCTACGCGTTCTCCTACCGTGGCGTGGCCCGCGAATACCACCATTCCACTGGCGCCGTCTACACTGATCCGGCAACCGCCCTCGGCAAGAAGGCGCCCGTCACTCAGGGTCTGCCGGAAGGTGTCAAGAGCGACATCGAAGTGATCGTCGACGACAAGAATCCGATTCACGGTGTGGTCGGCTGCGATCGTTACTACGCGCGCGCCGTGCGTGGTTTCGACCCGGCAAGCCACACGCCGAACTGGATGCGCCGCCGCCTAATCCGCGCAGGCATGCGCTCCATCTCTTTGGCGGTGGACGTCACCAATTACGTGATGCTTGATCTTGGCCAGCCGATGCATGCCTACGATCTGGACAAGATTGAAGGACCGATCGTCGTGCGCCGCGCCAACGAAGGTGAGAAGCTCACCACATTGGACGGCAAGGATCATGACCTGAGCGTCGAAGACCTGCTGATCACCGACTCGCCGAACGGCGAGCGTGGCTCTCGTGTGCTTGGCATCGCCGGCGTGATGGGCGGCCTGTATGGCGAGGTCACTACTGAAACTAAGAACATCCTGCTGGAATCCGCTCATTTCGACCAGGTGTCGATCGCGCGTTCTGCACGTCGTCACAAGATTCCGTCCGAAGCGTCCCGTCGTTTCGAGCGTGGCGTGGATGATCAGCTGCAGCCGGCTGCCGCCCAGATGGCCGCCGAGCTTCTGGTCAAGTATGGCAACGGCGAGCCGAGCGAGCACCCGACTGATTACAACACTGTCTGCAATCGTCGTCCGATTCTGTTCAAGGCGTCCGAAGTGGCCCGCGTGGCGGGACTGGACACTGACGTGAACACCATCAGCGACATTCTCACCGATATCGGCTGCACTGTGGCCGGCGGTGGCAACGGTGAGTTCTCCGTGACTCCGCCGAGCTGGCGTCCGGACCTCAACGAACCGTGCGATCTGGTGGAGGAAGTGGCCCGTCTGGTCGGCTACGATGAGATTCCGGTCACCGTGCCGCCGGCACCGGTCGAAGCCAAGGTCGGACTGACCGCCGAGCAGCTGCGCAAGCGCCAGGTGGCCGACGAACTCGCCGAATACGGCATGGTGGAGACCCTGAGCTATCCGTTCGTGGGCGACGAAGACTACAAGAACTTCGCACTTGACGCCGACGCCACCAAGAAGGTCAGCGTCGAAATTGCCAACCCACTGGCCGGCGATCGCCCGTTCCTGCGTCGCGACATCATCCCGACCCTCGCGCAGACCGTGCAGCGTAACCTGCGCCGTGGCGTGGAAAACGTGTCGCTGTACGAAATCGGACACGTCTACCTGTGGGATCCGAACGCTCCGGCCATTCCGGCATTGCCGGGTGCCGTCAAGCCAACCGACGAGCAGTTGGCCGCGCTTGACGCAGGCCTGCCGGACCAGCCGATGCACGTCGCCGGCATTCTGACCGGCAACGCCGTCGACTCCGGCTGGATGGGCGATCGCCGTGCCGTGGACTGGTCCGACGCAGTTGAAGCCGTGCAGCGTATTTCCGACCGCATCGGCGCAAAGCTCACGTTGGACCAGCCGAAGGCTGAGGACGTACCCGCGCAGTGGCATCCGGGCCGTGCGGCACGTGTGATGGCAGGTGACACGTTCGTCGGCATGGTCGGCGAGCTTCACCCGCATGTCAACGAGGCGTTGGGCTTCCCGGCCCATTCCGCGGCCTTCGAGCTGAACCTCACCGCGCTGTTCGCCACCTTGAGCGGCAAGCCGGTGCAGGCCAAGCCGATTTCCACCTTCCCGCCGGTCAAGCAGGATCTGGCCTTCACCGTGTCGACGGACGTCACCGCCGCCGAACTTGAGAAGACCATCGTCGAAGCCGCCGGCAACAGCTTGGAGAGCATCGACCTGTTCGACGTGTACACCGGCGACCAGCTGGGTGAGGGATTGAAGTCCCTCGCATACGCCGTCACGTTCCGCGCTGAGGACAAGACGCTGACCTCCGAGGACAGCGAAGCCATTCGCAAGCGCATTGTGGATGCGGCCGCGAAGCTGGGCGCGCAACTGCGTGCCTGACACGTCAAGTCCATCGAAGTAACCAAAAAGATAAAGAGGACGACATGAACGAACCGGAGCAGAACCAGCCGATCAACCCCGACGAAGGGCAGGAGGCGGCCGGGGCTGCTCCGGTTTCGTCGTCTTCGCCGTCGGACCAGTCGGCACAGCCGGAATTCGGACAGTACAACCAGCCTGAATATGGCGCGATGTCCAACCAGTATCCGGCGAACTACAATCCATACATGTATGGGGCTCCCGACCAGCCCAAGCCGGCGGACGATGCACAACAAACGGCGCAGCGGCCGCAGACGAATCCGTATATGCAGAACGGGTATCCGGCGAATCCATATGATGCATCGGGACGGCAGCAATCAGGCCAGCCCAATGGCTATCAGTATGGGCCGAATCCATACCAACAGCCCGGCATATATCCCATCAACCGAATGATCCCAGCCAGAACCCCCGTGTACGGCCATTGGGATAGCTATGCGATCATCTCGTCGTGTTCGCACTATTGCCTGCCGGTACCGGTCATCCCTGCGGTGATGGGCGCCATCGCCATGTGGCGTACCAAAAAACTGCATATGAAAGGCTACGCGCTTGGCGTGGCAGCGCTGATTATCAACGTGCTGTACACCATTGCGGTGATTTGGATGACGGTTCACGGCATTTCCACAGCCGATTTGTATAACCAGATGATGCAGTACATGTTCGGTGGCAGTGGACAAAGTGGTGATTCCAGCTCGATTTCCGCCTGAAACCAATCTTTTTATGTTCGTCTGAACGGTCCCGTTATGGGCGGTGACCACTATCCGACACGATTGAACTGCATAATTATGCAATGTAGTGCATAAAGTGTATGCTGAATGTGTTTCAACGAGTCAAGGAAAAGAGACGTGACATGGCCAAATACACAGTAGCCGTGGCCGGCGCGACTGGATACGCGGGTGGTGAGGCGCTGCGCATACTCGCGGCACACCCGAATTTCGAAGTGACCTGCGTCGCCGGACATTCTTCGGTGGGGGACAAGCTTGGCAAGCATATGCCGCACATTCCGCAGTTGGCGGACCTCGTGGTCGAGGACACCACGCCGGAAGTGCTCAACGGCCATGACGTGATCATCCTGGCATTGCCTCATGGCGCTTCCGGAGCATTGGCCTCCCAGCTTGACCCGAATGCCGTGGTGGTGGATTTGGGCGCAGACCACCGTCTTGAGGAGAAGAGCGCGTGGGACGCGTTCTACGGCGGTGACTTCTACCAGCATTGGACCTACGGCATGCCGGAACTCATCACCGGCGTCGCGGCTGACGGCTCCTACAGCCGTCAGCGTGAAGCGCTTCCCGGCACCAAGCGCATTGCGGGACCGGGCTGCAACGTCACTGCGACCACGCTGGCTTTGCAACCGGGCATTGCGCAGGGTCTTGTCGAATCGAAAGACATCGTGGCTGATTTGGTGGTCGGTTATTCCGGCGCCGGCAAGAACCTCAAGCGCACCAATCTGCTTGCGGCTGAGGCGTTTGGTTCCGCTCTGCCGTATTCGGTAGGCGGTACGCACCGCCACATTCCGGAGATCCTGCAGAACTTCGCGCACGCGGCCGGCAAGAGTGCTGCGGAGGCGGACGATTACACCCTCGCCTTCACGCCGATTCTCGCGCCGATGGCGCGCGGCATTCTCGCCACCGTTTCCGCCAAACTTACCGACAAAGCGCTTGGCATGACGGATGCCGAGATCCGCCAGGTCTGGCTGGATGCATACGAAGGCCAGGATTTCATGGTGGTGCTGCCTGAAGGCGTGATGCCGGCCACCGCCAACATCATCGGTTCTAACGCGGCCCACATTCAAGTGGTCGTCGACCATCATGCCGGCCGCCTGCTGGCATTCGCGGCCATCGACAACCTCAACCGAGGAACCGCCGGGCAGGCCGTGCAGTCGCTGAATGTGGCATTGGGACTTCCTGAGGATGCAGGATTGACGAAGATTGGAGTGGCACCGTGAGCGTAACGTTCGCACAAGGTTTTTCCGCAGCTGGCGTGGCAGCTGGCATTTCCGCGGTCGAAGGCAAGAAGGATCTGGCTCTCGTGGTCAACAATGGACCGCTTGACGCCGCTGCCGGCGTGTTCACCTCGAACCGTTTCTGCGCGGCCCCTGTGCAGTGGTCGAGGAACATCGTATCCGACGGCCATGTGAAGGCCGTGATTCTGAACTCCGGCGGCGCCAACGCATGCACCGGCAAGCCAGGATACGAGCAGTCCAAGGCCACCGCTGAAAAGGTCGCCGGCCTCATCGGCGCCAAAGCCGAAGACGTGGCCGTATGTTCCACTGGTCTCATCGGCGAATTGCTGCCGCTCGACAACGTGCTGTCCGGCGCGGACAAGGCATTTGAAACCCTTGCCGATACCGCCGAAGCCGGAGCCGATGCGTCGCACGCCATCATGACCACCGACACCAAGCCGAAAACCGTCGAGCTGGAAGGTTCCAACGGCTTCCGTATCGGTGGCATGGTCAAGGGTTCCGGCATGATCGCCCCGCAGCTGGCCACCATGCTGTGCGTCATCACCACCGATGCCGTCGTGACCGCCGGACAGCTTCAAGCCGCCTTGAACGCCGGAGTCGAAATGTCGTTCAACCGCATCGACGTGGACGGCTGCATGTCCACCAACGACACCGTGTTGCTGCTGGCTTCCGGCGCGTCCGGCATCGAACCGGACCCGGACGAGTTCAAAGAGCTTGTGGCCAAGGCCACCGCCTCGCTCGCTCGCCAGATCATCGGCGACGGCGAAGGCGCAAGCCATGACATCCGTGTCAAAGTTACCGGCGCGACCACCGAAGAAGCCGCTCTGGCATGCGGTCGCGCGGTCGCAGCGTCCAATCTGCTCAAATGCGCCATCTCCGGCAACGATCCGAACTGGGGCCGCATCGTCAGCTCCCTCGGCACCGTGCCGCCCGACGTCGCACCATACGATTCCGAAAAGGTCACGGTGGACGTCAACGGCGTACGCATCTGCGAAAACGGCGGAGCCGGACGCGACCGCTCCGAAGTGGACATGACCCCACGCGAGGTGCACATCGACATCGACCTGAACGCCGGAGAAGCGGAAGCGACCGTCTGGACCGACGATCTGACCCACGAATACGTACACATCAACGCTGACTACGAAAGCTGATCGAATAGGAATGGCCAAAGAACTCAAAGGACCTGGATTCCACTTCGACGTGCACACCGACCTGCGCGCCGACCAGAAGGCGGAAGTGCTTATCGAAGCGCTGCCGTGGCTGGAGGAATTCGCCGGACAACGCATCGTCATCAAATATGGCGGCAATGCGATGATCGACGATCATCTGAAAGCCTGCTTCGCCGAAGACATGGTGTTCCTGCGCCAGGTGGGACTGCACCCGGTCGTGGTGCACGGTGGCGGTCCGCAGATATCCCAAATGCTTAAGGCCCTGGGTATCAAGTCCGAATTCAAGGGCGGATTGCGTGTCACCACTCCGGAAGCCATGGATGTGGTCCGCATGGTGCTGACCGGCAAGGTGTCCCGTGAACTCGTTGGCCTGATCAACGCGCACGGTCCATTCGCGGTCGGCCTGTCCGGCGAGGACGGCGCCCTGTTCTCGGCCATGCAGCGCAAACCGGTCATTGACGGCAAGCCCACCGATATCGGCTTGGTCGGCGACGTGGTGAGCGTCGACGCGTCCGCCGTGGAGGATCTAATCAACGCTGGACGTATTCCGGTGGTTTCCTCCGTGGCTCCGAATGAAGACGATGCCACTGAAGTGCTCAACGTGAACGCCGACTCCGCCGCGGCCGCCCTTGCCGCGGCCCTTGGAGCCAGCAAGCTGGTCGTGTTGACCGACGTCGACGGTCTGTATGCCGATTGGCCGGACCGTGACTCCCTGATTGGCCGCATCGGCGTGGAGAATCTGCGCGATATGCTCCCCGACCTGGAAAGCGGCATGCGTCCGAAGATGGAAGCCTGCGTGCGCGCCATCGACGGAGGCGTTCCGCGGGCCCATATTATCGACGGTCGCAAACCGCATTCCATCCTGAACGAGATCTTCACCACCGACGGCATCGGCACCATGGTCGTGCCCGAGGACGGTATTGAAATGAGGAGTTCCTATGGCAACTGAACAACTGGAAACACTCGGCACTGAAGATGCCAAGTGGCTGGGAGAGTACTCCCAGGTGCATATGAACGTGTTTGGCACGCCCCTGCGCGTGATGGACCACGGTGAGGGCGCCCACATCTGGGATGTCGACGGCAATGAATATCTCGATTTCCTTGCAGGCATTGCCGTCAACGCGCTCGGATACGCCCATCCGAAGTGGGTGAAGGCCGTCAGCGAACAGGCCGCCAAGGCCGCGCATGTGAGCAACTACTTCGCCACCGAACCGCAGATCAAGCTCGCCGCCAAACTCGTCAAGCTCGCGGGCGCTCCGGAAGGTTCCCGCGTCTACTTCGGCAATTCCGGCGCGGAAGGTAACGAGGCGGCGCTGAAGCTCGCCAAGCTCTACGGGCGCACCCTGCCGGGCGCGTTGCCTGAGATCGGCGGCAAACCGGCACGCATCATCTCCATGACCCACGGCTTCCACGGCCGCACCATGGGCGCGCTGTCCGCAACGTGGAAGCCCGCCATCCGTGAGAAATTCGAGCCGCTGGTACCGAACATCGAATTCGTCGAAGCCGGCAACGTCGAAGCCTTGCACGACGCTTTCGCCGAAACCGGCCAAGGCAAGTACGGCAAAGGGCCGGTCGCGGCCGTCATCATGGAGCTTATCCAGGGCGAGGCCGGTGTGATGCCGCTCGGAGCGGACTATGTGAAGGCCGCCCGCAAACTATGCGACGAACATAAGGCGCTCCTCATCATCGACGAAGTGCAGACCGGCATCGGACGCACCGGAGCATGGTTCGCCTTCCAGCGTGAGGATCTTTCCGGCGGTGTGACCCCGGACATCGTCACTTTCGCCAAGGGCGTTGGCGGTGGTTTCCCGATAGGCGGCATGATTTCCTTTGGCGCCGAACTGTCCGCGCTGTTCACCCCGGGTTCCCACGGCTCCACTTTCGCAGGCAATCCATTGGGCGCTTCGGCGGCATTGGCAACGCTGGGAGTCATCGAAGAGGACAACCTCGTGGACAACGCCGAAGAACGCGGCAAGCAGCTGCGCGACGGTATCGCCTCCTGCGGTAATCCGCTGTTCGTCTCCGTGCGTGGCCGTGGCCTGCTCGACGCCATCGAACTTGCCCACCCCTGCTCGCATGCGGCCATGAACTGGGCTTTGGAACACGGTCTCATCGTCAATGCGGTGGCTCCGAATGCGTTGCGTCTCGCCCCGCCGCTGGTCATCACTGCTCAGGACGTCGATCAAGCGGTGTCCATCCTCGCCAAGATTCCGTCCGACCTGCCTAACGACTGATCTCGGACGAACCCGAAGAATTTGAAAGGAGCCTCTATACCAATGGCAACCCCTGAACTGCGCCATATGCTGCGCGATGACGATCTGAACCACGAAGAACAGAAGCAGGTGCTGGAACTGGCCATCAAGTTCCACAAGAACCGTTTCTATCACCAGCCGTTCGCTGGCCCGCAGGGCATCGCCGTGATTTTCGACAAGCCCAGTACCCGTACCCGCTCCAGCTTCTCCATTGGCGTGGCCGAACTCGGTGGCTATCCGCTGGTCATTGACAAGTCCGGCTCCCAGCTGGGCCGTGGCGAACCGGTGGCCGACACGGCTCGCGTGCTTGACCGTATGGCCTACGGCGTGGTGTGGCGCACCTTTGGCCAGGACCGTGTTGAGGAAATGGCCAAGTACTCCACCCATCCGGTGGTGAACGCACTGACCGACGAATTCCATCCGTGCCAGATTCTTGCTGACTTCCAGACCATCTCGGAACATCGCGGCGGTGTAGACAACCTCAAGAACCAGACCATCGCCTATCTTGGCGACGCGGCCAACAACATGTCCAACTCCTACCTGCTCGGCGGCGCTGTGGCGGGCATGAACGTGCGTGTGGCAGGACCGTACGGATACCTGCCGGATCCGCAGATCGTTGCCGATGCCGAAGCGATTGCCTCTGAGACCGGCGGCTCCATCCTCGTCACTACTGATCCGAATGAGGCTGTTGCCGGAGCCGATTGCGTCTTCACCGACACGTGGGTCTCCATGGGCGAGGAAGCGGAATACGCTGTCCGTTCCAAGCCGTTCTGGGATTACCAGGTGAACGCCGAACTCATGGCCAAGGCCAAGGACGACGCCATCTTCCAGCACTGCCTGCCTGCATATCGCGGCAAGGAGGTCACCGCCGAGGTTATCGATGGTCCTCAGTCCGTGGTTTGGGATGAGGCAGGCAACCGTCTGCACGCCCAGAAGGCGTTGCTGACCTGGTTGGCCGGCAAGGCCCGTGGCGATGAAAGCCTGCTGGTCTGATGACTGACCACACTCCCGCGTTGCAGCGTCCTGCCACACGAACCGCTCGACTGAGCGCCATTGAGCAGGCGCTGCTGACGCGCATCGTCACCTCGCAATCGCAACTGTCGCAGATTCTCGCCGACCAGGGCATCGAGGTGACGCAGGCCACACTGAGCCGTGATCTCGATGAGATTCACGCCACGAAGACCCGTCTTGCCGACGGAACCGTGGCCTACGCCGTCGGCAAACAGAACATTGATGAACATCCGGCTTCTAACCCGGACGCCAAAACCGAGCAGCAGATTAGCCGGGTACTGTCCGGACTGGTCACATCCGTGGCCGCGGCACGTAATCTCGTGGTCGTGCACACGCCATCCGGCGCCGCGCAATATGTGGCCAGCGTCATCGATAAGCAGCCCATCGAAGGCGTGCTTGGCACCATCGCCGGAGATGACACGGTCATGGTTATCTGCTCCGAGGATGATGTCGCCAAACGGCGTGCGCAATGGCTGCTTGATGTCGCTTCCAAAGCGTGAATAGCCATATAGTGGACACGACGCACCAAATATGCATAAATATACAGAGCTGTGCATATACTGATGAATAACGTTGGATGTTAGAAAGGGAAACCATGAGCGATCAGAATCGTCTCGTCCTGGCGTACTCCGGTGGTCTTGACACCTCCGTCGCCATTTCGTATCTGAAGGAACGCACCGGCAAGGATGTTGTGGCCGTGTCCCTCGACGTCGGCCAGGGCGGCGAAAGCCTCGAAACCATCAAGCAGCGCGCGCTGGCATGCGGTGCGGTCGAAGCCTACGTGGTCGATGCCCGTGATGAATTCGCCAACGAATACTGCATGAAGGCCCTGAAGGCCAACGCCATGTACGAAGGCGTGTACCCGCTGGTCTCCGCCATCTCCCGTCCGCTGATTTCCAAGCATCTCGTCCGTGCCGCCCACCAGTTCGGCGCTGACACCATTTCCCACGGCTGCACCGGCAAGGGCAACGATCAGGTTCGTTTCGAGGTCTCCATCGCCTCCATCGACCCGACGCTGAAGGCCATCAGCCCGATTCGCGACCTGTCTCTGACCCGCGACGTCGAGATCGCCTTCGCCAAGGAACACAAGCTGCCGATCGTGCAGACCGAGAAGAGCCCGTTCTCCATCGACCAGAACGTGTGGGGCCGCGCCATCGAGACCGGTTTCCTCGAGGATCCGTGGAACGGTCCGACCAAGGACTGCTACTCCTACACCGACGATCCGGCGTTCCCACCGGTCGAGGATGAGGTCGTCATCGAATTCAAGCAGGGCGTCCCGGTCAAGATCGACGGTCATGACGTCACTCCGCTGCAGGCCATCGAAGAGATGAACCGTCGTGCAGGCGCGCAGGGCATCGGCCGTATCGATTTGATTGAGGATCGTCTGGTAGGCATCAAGTCCCGCGAGCTGTACGAGGCTCCGGGCGCAGTGGCGCTGATCACCGCCCACCAGGAACTCGAGAACTGCTGCCTCGAACGCGAGCAGCACCGCATCAAGCGCGACATCGACAAGCGCTGGGCCGAACTGGTCTACGACGCGCAGTGGTTCTCCCCGGCAACGCAGTCCCTGAACGCCTTCATCGAAGACACCCAGAAGTACGTCTCCGGCGAGATTCGCATGGTTCTGCACGGTGGCCGCGCCGTCGTGACCGGCCGTCGCTCCGACAGCTCGCTGTACGACTACAACCTGGCCACCTACGATTCCGGCGACAGCTTCGACCAGAAGTCCTCCAACGGCTTCATCGACATCTATGGTCTGCCGAGCCGCGTGGCCGCAGCCCGCGACGTCAAGTTCGGCAACGGCATCGAGGTTCCGGAGAACAGCGTCGAGTAAGCATCATCCGGATTCACGTTGTGAATCGTCTTGATAATGGGGGAGAGCGTACCGTCGGGACCATCCTGACTGGTAAGCTCTCCCTCAGTCATATCTGCAAGGAGATTTGGAAAAACAATGACCGAGAGCACTACTAATGGTGAGCATCTTGCCCTGTGGGGCGGCCGTTTCAAGTCTGGTCCGTCGCCGGAACTCGCACGGCTGAGCAAGTCCACCCAATTCGACTGGCGACTCGCCGATGACGATATCGCCGGTTCGCGCGCCCATGCCCGTGCACTGGGCCGCGCCGGACTGCTGACCGCCGATGAGCTGCAGCGCATGGAAGACGCCCTTGACGAGCTGCAGCGCCGCGTGGATTCCGGAGCGTTCGCTCCGATCGAGGATGACGAGGACGAGGCCACTGCACTCGAACGCGGTCTACTCCAGATCGCTGGTGACGAACTCGGCGGCAAGCTCCGCGCCGGCCGTTCCCGCAACGATCAGATCGCCGCGCTCATCCGCATGTGGCTGCGCCGCCACAGCCGCATCATCGCCAAAATGCTGCTCGGTCTCGCCGCAACACTGATCGAGCAGTCCGAAAAGCCGGTCGCACCGTCATGCCGGGACGTACGCATATGCAGCACGCCCAACCGGTTCTGCTTGCCCACCAGCTCATGACCCACGTGTGGCCGCTGCTGCGTGACGTGGAACGTCTCGCCGATTGGGATAAGCGCATCGACGCCAGCCCGTACGGCTCCGGTGCCCTCGCCGGCAACACCCTTGGACTCGAACCGGTGGCTGTGGCCCGTGAGCTGGGCTTCTCCAAGGTGACCGCCAACTCCATCGACGGCACCGCCAGCCGTGATCTGGTCGCCGAATTCGCCTTCATCGCCGCCATGACCGGTGTCGATCTGAGCCGCCTGTCCGAAGAGATCATCATCTGGAACACCCAGGAATTCGCGTTCGTGCGTCTTGATGACGCCTACTCCACCGGCTCGTCCATCATGCCGCAGAAGAAGAATCCGGACATCGCCGAACTCACTCGCGGCAAGTCCGGACGACTCATCGGCGACCTGACTGGCCTGCTCGCCACCTTGAAAGGCCTGCCGACAGCCTATGCGCGCGACCTGCAGGAAGACAAGGAAGCCGTATTCGACCAAGTGGACACGCTTGAAGTGCTGCTGCCGGCGTTCACCGGCATGGTCGCCACCATGGTCTTCGACAAGGAACGCCTCGAAGCCGAAGCCCGACCGGTTTCGCCCTCGCCACCGACATCGCCGAATGGCTCGTCAAGAACGGTGTGCCGTTCCGCCACGCGCACGAGCTTTCCGGCGCCTGCGTCAAGATTGCCGAAGACCGTGGCCAGGAGCTGTGGGATTTGACCGACGAGGACTTCATCAACGTGTTCAAGGACTTCCTGCCGGCGGACAAGGCCCCGCAGGTGCGTGAAGTGCTGTCCACCGAAGGCTCCGTCTCCGCCCGCAACGGCAAGGGAGGCACCTCCCCGCTGCGCGTGCGCGAACAGATCGTTTCCGCCAAGACCACCATCGAGCAGCTACGCGCCTTCGCCAACTCCGTGTCTGACGGTTCCGCATACAAGTCGCCCGAATCCCTGCTCAAGTAATCCCTATCAAGCAAGGAGCAAAAAGCGGTGCTGTTGACGCGCACGCAGATACGACGGCTGGTCTACGCGCACGGCCGGGAGATTCTGGAACATGACCACATGGCCATCGAAAGGGTCTGCTACCAGCATGGCGTGGTCACCACATTCGCCCATTCCATTCGTGTGGCTTGTCTGTCCGTCTGGCTGGCAGACAGACTGCACCTGTGGAATAGGGTTGATCTACATTCGTTGATTCGCGCCGCTTTGCTCCATGATTACTTCCTTTACGATTGGCATGACTGGGACAACGGCACCCATCGGCTACATGGATTCACACATGGTGAAACGGCCATGCGCAACGCCATACGGGATTTCAAACTCAACCAGATCGAACGGGACAGCATCGAACATCACATGTTCCCATTGACTCCCTATCCGCCGAAGTACATCGAAGGATACCTTGTCACCGCGGCCGACAAAATCAGCGCCACGAAGGAAACGCTCTCTTTCGATCGTTTCGACAAACCCGCATCCGGACAACCGATGGACAGGAGCTGATGGCTGTGGCGCTCACACTCGAATATTTGTTCCTTTGGTTCCTGTTGTACGCCTTTATCGGATGGGTGTACGAGTCGGTTCTCGTGTCCGTTTCGGAACGTCGATGGGTCAACCGTGGTTTCCTTAACGGGCCGTTGTGCCCAATTTACGGATGCGGCGCGGTGCTTGCGATTGTGCTGTTGCATGACTTCACGAATCCCATCGAGATTTTCCTTATCTCCTCATTTGGCGCGAGCATACTCGAGTACATCACCTCTTGGGGCATGGAAAAGTTGTTCCACGCCAGATGGTGGGATTACAGCCATTACCGATTCAACATCCAAGGCCGCATCTGTCTGCTCGGCGCAATCGTATTCGGATTCGGCGGAGTATTGATTATCGATGTGGTCCAGCCGCAGGTCGAACGGCTCACCGCCATGATTCCGCTGCTTGCCGTGCACGTGATATGCGCGGTCGCCGCTATCGTCGTTATCATCGACACCATCGTCACCGTGGTGGGCATCGTCGGTCTGTCCGAGCGTCTCGCCAAATTCAGCGAAGCGGTGCAGGATCGTGCGGAGAAGGCCGGAGACTCCTGGCAGTGGGGCAAAGAGGAGTTCCCGGGAAAAGATGCATGATTTGTCGGAATCGTCGCAGGAACGTGTTGCCAATATGCGTCAGCTTGTCTCTTCCGCGTTGAATTGGCAGCAACGTCGTATGATCCGCTCCTTCCCACGCATGCGTTCCACGGACTCCACCAAATACAGCAAGATCATGGAAACCGTGCGTGAGATGCTGCGCCGAAAGTAAGTTTCCACCGGCCACACGTGTCGTATAGCGTGTGTCCAAAAAACGATTTGCCCCGCCAACCTGCGTTGCGCACGCTGACGGGGCAAAATCCCTTTATGCATCACATCGGATAGGGGCTACGACACTTGCGATGTGGCCGACCCCTTGTAATCGGTGATGCCGGCACCAATGTTCGGATGCTGCGCCGAATACGCCTGGTCCACACAGTAGAACGCCAGAAGCACGACGGCCACAACGGTGAGCTTTCTTGTATCGATACGACTCAGCAAGTTGTCCAATGCAGGAGCCAGCAGATACACGATCGCCAAACCGCCCAAACCAAACGTCAGCAGACCCTCGGCACAGATACGACCATTGAGATTGAGAAAATAACCGGTGTAATCCCACCAGCGTTGTCCTCCGTGGGTCTTCTCCAGATACCAGGACGAGAAGTACTCCAACCCGCCACACAAGACCATGGCGGCCAGGAACTCGAACAAGGGCTTCTTCCTCAACTTCTTCAGCAGAATAAGGATAATCACTCCGCCGGTGCCATAGATCGGCAGCCATGGCCCATGCAGCGTGCCACGATTCACGAACGTTCCTTCGGAAATGAAGGCGAGGCTCACCTCCCATACCCATCCCACGAAACAGAAGATGAAGAACATCATGACCAGATTGACCAACGAATAGCTGCGGTCGGAGCTGACGGTGCGGGATTCGCGGAACCGGAACGCCATCGGCGCCGGAGCCAGACGACCAGGATAGATAGCGCCGTTCAGAATCTCCCTGCCGGTATCGATCTGATGCAGTTGCTCGCGATACTCCTCATACTTGGTCACCGACCGCGCATGCAGGATACGCACGCCCAACCATTCGGACAGGAACCCGACGAAACCGTTCGGCTTGTCCACCGGAACAAGATTGCTGGACAACTGCTCCACCGTTTCGGCAACATCACCATAAGCGGCATGCAATGTCTCAGCGGAGGCCTTGCTGTACAGGTATTCGTCGCTGAGCAGCTCGCTTCCCTCCAATCCCGAATCCTTGGACAATCCGCGCACATGCACGTAATATTCGACGAAAAACGCCGCGTTATAGCCGTTGGAATAGAAGATGCCGCTCAAGCCGAGCGTGAACAGATTGAGCAGCCACCAGCCAAGGAACGACAGGTCGGCCACGAAACACTCCCACTTGTGACCCTTCATCATGCGCCTGGACAGGCTGATGGCCTCCCGTGCCCCGATATTCGGATTTTCGGCGACGATGTAGGGCACCATACGGTAGGAATACGGTTTGATGAACGCGCCGATGATGGTGAACGTCCACAGGAACAGGAACACGTTCTCGAGCAGCATCACCTTCGCCATCGACAACCATTTGCGCGTGGTGATCGGGTAGAGGAAACGGCTCACGGGAAGTTTGTCGTAGGTCCGCCCCTCAAGCAGCATGCGCATCATGACCACCCGGTATGTCTGCTGGACGAACAGCCATACGAAAGGGTAAACGGCCAGGGATACGACGATTGGTACGGCCACTGCGACGCCGTCATTATGCACGATGGAATTGGCCGCATCGGCCATCGACAGAATGACCGAACCCGATGAGAACGAGTTGAGCAGAGACGCGAACACGCCGCGTTTACGCCCCATCATGGCATTGGTGTCGTTTTGCACGATCTGCTCCTGATTGTGCTCCACTTGCCTGCGTGCCTGGCTTTCATCGCCGACAAGCAGGTTCTCCAACACTTTCGACACGTTGTCGGATTGCGCTGTGCCATCCTCCTGCACGGTTGCGGACGGGGAACTGGCGTTCACCGACCATGTCGACGAACTGTAGGCGACACCGAACACCGAAGCGAACAGGCAGATGACGACTATCATCCAATAGTGTCTCTTATAGGCTTTCCTTGGCATTGGCCTTCATGCCTTTGCGATCCATGAGGCCTCCCTTCTTCTCGTCAATGAGATTCCGTTTTCGATTTTAACCGGCATGTTCCGTGATCGCTTTGATAAAATCATGGAAAATCGGCACACGCGGCTGTCTGCGTCTTCTGCGAAACTGTAGGGTGCGTAAATCGCGGTAATGTCCACAATTCGATAGGAGAAAGCACAGTTATGGCTCACGTCATCGATTTTCAAGGAGGCCGGTTTTCGATTTCCGTCCTCGATGAACTGGAATGGCGCGGGTTGATTTCCCAGTCCACTGACAGGGATCGACTCGCCGAAGCGTTGAACGGAGAGCCCATCACCTATTATTGCGGCTTCGATCCGACCGCCGCCTCCCTGCACATCGGCAACCTCGTTCAGCTCATCAACATGCGCCACCTGCAGGCCGCAGGACACCATCCGATCGCGTTGGTCGGCGGCGCCACCGGCCTGATCGGAGATCCGCGCCAGTCGGGCGAACGCACGCTCAACCCGAAGGACGTCGTGGCCGGCTGGGCCGATCGTCTGAAGAAGCAGATCGGCGGCATCCTCGAGACCGAAGGCAGCAATCCGGTGCGTTTCGTGTCCAACTACGATTGGACTGCTTCGATGAACGTCATCGACTTCCTGCGTGACGTCGGCAAGAATTTCCGTATGGGCACCATGCTCGCCAAGGACACCGTGGCCCGTCGCCTCAACTCCGAGGAAGGCATCTCCTTCACCGAGTTCAGCTACCAAGTGCTTCAGGGCAACGACTTCCTGCACCTGTTCGACGAGTACCATTGCGTGCTGGAGATCGGCGGCTCCGACCAGTGGGGCAACCTCACCTCCGGTCTGGATCTGATCCACAAGGTGCGCGGCGTGGACGTGAACGTGTTCACCAGCCCGATCATCACCGACGCTCAGGGCAAGAAGTTCGGCAAGTCCGAAGGCAACGCCGTCTGGTTGGATGGCACGATGCTCAGCCCCTACAAGTTCTACCAGTTCTGGTTCAACCGTCCCGACAGCGAGATGGAGAACCTGCTCAAGGCGTTCACCTTCCTGCCAAAGGCCGAAATCGAACGGCTTATCGAGGAAAGCAAGACCAATCCGGGCGCGCGTGAGGCGCAGCGCACCCTCGCATGGGAGGTCACCAGCTTCGTGCATGGCGAGGAAGCCACTCGCCAGGCCATCGAAGCTGCCGGCGCGTTGTTCGGACGTGGCGGCGATCTGGCGGACATCGACGAGTCCACGCTTGAGGCCGCTATCGATGGCATGAAGGTCGATGGGGAATTCGCCAAGGTCGCAGCCGGCGACCGTGTGGCCGAGGCTGGTATGAAGGCAGGCCTGTTCAAGTCGATTTCCGAGGCGCGCAAGACCATCAAGTCCGGTGGCGTGTACCTCAACAACACGCGCGTGGAGGATGAGGAACAGACGTTGCAGGACGGTGACTTCCTGCATGGTCGTTTCGTGCTCATCCGCCGCGGCAAGAAGGCGCTCGCGTCGTCGAACAGGCGTGAGACGCATAGGTAATCGTAAGTAAATAATCGCAAGTATCTCAAGACCAATAAGGAACAGCATGACAGAAGAACAGCGCGGATCGCGCGGCAAGTCCTACGGCAACCACAAGTCCTACGGCTCGGGCAGGCCGGGTAACCGCGTGGCAAGGGATTCAAGCCGCGTGGCAATGGCGGCAAGTCCTACGGCCACAAGTCCGGCGGCTTCCACAACGATGACCGTAAGGGCGGATATCGCAAGGGCAATGGCGGCGGATACCGTCGTGGCGACCGCGATTTCCATCGCGCCGGCGAAAGCGAAGGCCAGGAGCGTCGTTTCCACAACGGTCCGCGCAAGTTCAACCGCGATGGCGAGCGTCGTGACGACCGCCGCGGCGGCTATCGCGGCAATCGCGGCGACAATCCGCGCTACCAGCGTGATGGCGAGCGTTCCGGTTTCCGCCATGATGACCGTCGCGATGGCGAGCGTCGCAATTTCCGTCATGACGGTGACCGTCGTGACTTCCGCCGTGACGATGGTGAGCGTCGTGGCGGCCGCAACTTCCACAAGGACGGCGATCGCAGGGACTTCCGCCGCGATGACCGCCGCGGGGAGCGCCGTGATGGCGAGCGTCGTAATTTCCGTCGTGATGATCGTCGTGACGGCGATCGCAGGGATTTCCGCCGTGACAACCAGCGTCGTGATTTCCACAAGGATCGCGATCAGCGTCCGGAAGGCGAGGAGCGCCGCGAATTCACCCGTGAAGAGAAGATGGAGTACCGCGAGGCGAAGCGTGGCGAGTATCTGTCGAAGCCGCGTCGCAATTCCGACGGCACGATGAGCTTCCCGTCGCGAAAACCCGTACACGCATCGTCGTCCTGATGAGCCGAAGATGCCGAAGGGCATCGAGTGGAGCATGCTGTCCACTGATGACCGTGAGCGTCTGCGTGGCCTGTCCAAGGAACATGCGGAGAACATCGGCCTGCACATCCTTGCCGCCTACACGCTTGAGGAAAGGGATCCGGAGCTGGCGCTCGAACATGCCAAGTGGGTGGCGCATCAGGCTTCCCGTATTGATTTCGCGCGTGAGACCCTTGCGTTCGTGGCCTACCGTCAGGGCGATTACAAGCTGGCCCTGCGTGAGTTCCGCACCGCGTTCCGTATGAACGGTTTCCTGGATTATCTGCCGTTCATCGCCGACTGCGAGCGTGGCGTGGGCGAGCCGAAGAAGGCCATCGAAACCGCCATGAGCGATGACGCGAAGTATCTGCGCGGCGAATCCAAGGCCGAGATGTTCCTCGTGTACGCGGGCGCGCTGGGCGACCTCGAGCTGTGGAATAAGGCCATTGAGATCGTGCATACGTTGGGCCGTTCCAAGGGATTGGCCGGCGAATACCGCATGCGTGCGGTGCAGGCCGAACAGTACTTCCTCGAGCAGGCCGGACGCTCCGATGAGGCCGTGGCTCTCGACCAGCTGCTTGACAAGCTTGAGCTGCAGTACGCCGATGCCGAAGAGGACGAGACCTCCGACGATCTGGTCATTGAATACGACATGCAGGAATTGAACGACGAGCTTATGGACAAGCTCGGCATTTCCGAAGATGACGCCCAGTATGCGCCGGAAGACGAGGATGAGGACGATTCCGAGGCCGTCGACGAGAACGGCGAGACCAACGATGAGACCCAGCTTGATGCCGAAGCGGCCAAGGAAGGCGCCGAGTCCGACGACGAGCCTGCCGGTGACGGCGAAAACGCGGGCGGCTCCGAAGACGACCAGACTGAGGATGAGGTCGAATCCGCAGCCGATTCCGACAACGAGTGAGGTGCGGCAAAACAATGCTGAAATCCACAACCCGTCCGCTGAGCGAAGCCTACCAGCTGGCGCTGCTTGATCTTGACGGCGTGGTCTACCGTGGCAAGAATCCGGTGGAACATGCTGCAGAGAGCATCCGCAAGGCCGAAGGCCTCGGCATGACGGTGGAATACACCACCAACAATTCCTCCCGACTGCAATCCGTGGTGGCCGACCAGCTTAAAGGCTTCGACCTTGACGTCGAACCATGGCAGGTCATCACCTCGTCCGTGGTGGCTGCCCGCATGGTGGCCCGTGCGGTGCCGCAAGGTGCGAAAGTGTTTGTGCTCGGCGCACAGCATCTGCGTGAGGAAGTCGCCAAGCAGGGTCTTGAAGTGGTTGATTCCGCCGAAGACAAGCCGGTCGCGGCCATCCAAGGCTGGTACCCGGACATGTCTTGGAACCAGATGGCGCAAATCGCCTACGCCGTAGAACAGGGCGCCACGTATTTCGTGACCAACCGCGACCTGACCATTCCGCGTGAGCTGGGCATCGCCCCCGGTTGCGGTTCCATGATCATGGCCGTCATCAACGCCACTGGTGTGGATCCTGTTTCGTCCGCAGGCAAGCCGGAATCCGCCATGTACGACGAAGCCCGACTGCTTGCCGCGCATGATGGTGCCGAACCAGTGGCCAAGGAAGCATGCCTCGCCATCGGCGACCGCCTCGATACCGATATCGAAGCCGGCAACCGTGGCGGCTATGATTCCCTGGCCGTGCTGACCGGCGTCACCAATCCGCATGAGCTGATGTTCGCTCCGGAGCATCTGCGTCCGACCTACATCGCCAAGGACCTGACCGGACTTAACGAGTCGGCCCCCGAAGTCGTGCATGAGGCTGGCGCTTGGAGCTGCCGCGACGTGCAGGCGCGCGTCGACGGCGATCGTCTTTACGTCACCGACATCACCAGCGTCGACGGTCTTCGTGCGGCCTGCGCCGCCATGTGGGATGCGGCGGATCGTGGCCACAACGTCGACGGCATGATCGTGCCGGAATTCCGAATCGCCTGATTGCCGCACGTGCGTATGCGCAACATGAATGACGATTCCGGTGCCGTCGTCCGACTCGACATCGCGCTGGTGGAGCGTGGCGTCACGGATAGTCGCTCCAAAGCACAACGGCTGATCG
>ENA-OQES01000343-OQES01000343.1-human-gut-metagenome-genome-assembly--contig:-NODE-343-length-20174-cov-6.848207_pt1 | contig 20174 bp, 18 predicted proteins | sample MGYA00242798_ERZ504641 | MGnify/ENA primary metagenome ERZ504641 (study PRJEB26092, sample SAMD00036327) | human gut metagenome | host: Homo sapiens | study: EMG produced TPA metagenomics assembly of... | reverse complement strand
CGGCCAGGCGATCCAGAACCTGGTGGTCACGGGTTCGTTGATCACGATCGTCCCGTTGGTCATCGCGTTCCTGTGCCTGCAGAAGTACTGGCAGTCCGGCCTTGCCGCAGGCGCCGTCAAGGAATGAATTTGTTAGGATAGTTGACCAAAAAAACAAAGGAGTGGAAATGACTCAACGTAGAGCCTATCGTTGGCCGCAGCCGTTGGCTGGACAGCAGGAACGCATCTGGTACGGAGGTGACTACAACCCGGACCAGTGGCCCGAGGAAGTGTGGGACGATGACGTTCGTCTGATGAAGAAGGCTGGCGTGAACCTCGTGTCCGTGGGCATCTTCTCGTGGGCGAAGATCGAGACGAGCGAGGGCGTGTACGATTTCGACTGGCTCGACCGCATCATCGACAAGCTGGGCGAGGCCGGTATCGCAGTGGACTTGGCGTCCGCCACCGCGTCGCCGCCGATGTGGCTCACCCAGGCGCATCCCGAGGTGCTGTGGAAGGACTACCGCGGCGACGTGTGCCAGCCGGGCGCCCGCCAGCATTGGAGGCCGACCAGTCCGGTGTTCCGCGAGTACGCGCTGAAGCTGTGCCGTGCGATGGCCGAGCATTACAAGGGCAACCCGTATGTGGTCGCATGGCATGTGAGCAACGAGTACGGCTGCCACAACCGTTTCGACTATTCCGAGGACGCCGAACATGCGTTCCAGCAGTGGTGCGAGGAACGCTACGGCACCATCGACGCGGTGAACGACGCGTGGGGCACGGCGTTCTGGGCACAGCGCATGAACGACTTCAGTGAGATCGTGCCTCCGCGCTTCATCGGCGACGGCAACTTCATGAACCCGGGCAAGCTGCTCGACTTCAAGCGGTTCAGCTCGGACGCGTTGAAGGCGTTCTACATCGCCGAGCGCGACACGCTTGCCGAGATCACGCCGGATCTGCCCCTGACCACGAACTTCATGGTGTCCGCGTCCGGTTCGGTGTTGGACTACGACGATTGGGGCGACGAGGTCGATTTCGTGTCGAACGACCATTACTTCATTCCGGGCGAGGCCCACTTGGACGAGCTCGCGTTCTCCGCGAGCCTGGTCGACGGCATCGCACGCAAGGATCCGTGGTTCCTGATGGAGCATTCCACCAGCGCGGTCAACTGGCGTGAGATCAACTACCGCAAGGAGCCCGGCCAGCTGGTGCGCGACTCTTTGGCTCATGTGGCCATGGGTGCGGACGCGGTGTGCTACTTCCAGTGGAGGCAGTCCAAGGCAGGCGCGGAGAAGTTCCATTCCGCGATGGTGCCCCACGCGGGCGAGGATTCCGCCGTGTTCCGCGACGTGTGCGAGCTGGGCGCCGATCTGAACAAACTGTCCGACGAGGGCATTCTGGGATCGAGGCTCGCGAAGTCCCGTGTGGCCGTGGTATTCGACTACGAGTCCGAATGGGCCACCGAACACACCGCCACGCCGACCCAGCACGTGCATCACGTGGACGAGCCATTGGCGTGGTTCCGCGCTTTGGCCGATCAGGGTGTGACCGCCGACGTGGTGCCGGTGCGCGGCGCCTGGGATGACTATGAGATGGTCGTATTGCCGAGCGTATACCTGCTTTCCGAGGAAACGACCCGCAGGGTGCGCGATTACGTCGTGGGCGGTGGTCGACTGGTCGTGACCTACTACACGGGCATCTCGGACGAGAAGGACCACGTGTGGCTCGGCGGGTATCCGGGCTCGATCCGTGACGTGGTCGGCGTGCGCGTGGAGGAATTCATGCCCATGGGCGACGATTTCACGGGCGTGCCGGATCGCCTCGAGTTGTCGAACGGCGCGGTCGCGCACGATATCGCCGACGTGATCGGCTCGGTCGACGGGACGGCCACCGTGCTGGAAACGTTCAAGGACGATCCGTGGACCGGCATGGACGGCGCTCCGGCGATCGTCGCGCACACGTTCGGCGAAGGTCGCAGCGTGTACGTGGGCGCGCGCCTCGGGCGGGACGGCATCGCGTTGAGCCTGCCGGAAATTCTTGATTCGCTCGGCATGGCCGAAGCGGGCGGAAACGACGGCCGAGTGCTGCACGTTGAACGTGAGGACGCGGACGGTTCGAGGTTCGTGTTCTCGTTCAACCGCACGCATGAGACGGTCCGGGTTCCGGTGGAAGGCGAAGTCGTGGTCTCCTCGTTCGCGGACGTGGACGGCGAAACGGCCTCGATTAAACCGAACGGCGTGATCGTCACTAAGCAGTAAGCGGACAGCAAGCAAATAATCGCAACTTATGGGTGTCGGCAGGTTGATGATTGTCAATCTGCCGACACCCATTTAATTTATACTATTCGAATAAAACTAGGCGTGGAATTCCACTGCAGCCCAACTGATTGCTGGCAAAGTGCAGTGAACTGATCCATTGTCGATTGTTGCATGAAGCTCTTGGGGTGTCACTGCGGTTGGGTCGTCTGCGGAATTACGCTGATATGGATTGTCGTCATGCAGAATAATGGCCTTGTCTATATGGAAGTCGGATATGTCGAAATACGGCAGTTGAGACAGAGAAGCTGTAACCTTATGTGCGTCGGATGCGTCGCGATTCACCATAAGCAGAAGACCGGAATGATTCGTTTCGTCCCAAGTGATTACTGAATCAAGGGCATTGACCAAGCCGAAAGATTCAGTCTCTACGTTGGGAGAGTCGATGACTGGACTGTAGGCAATGCCATGGGCGTGTTGTGCGGCTTCGGCAAACGGATAGAAGACAGTTTGACGCCATGCGGGACCGTTCTTTTCGGCCATGATTGGCGCAATCACATTGACCAACTGCGCGCGCGAGGCAGAACGCACTCGGTCGCAGTGCTTAAGCAGAGTGATCATCAGCGACCCTTCTACCACTGCATCGGCTGCATTGTAGATATCTTCGAGCAGACGCGGTGCTTTCGGCCATGACTCATGATGAAGATCCTTGCCTGATTGGGCTTTCCATTCAGCTTCCTGCTGATTCCAGACGTCGGAATACCAGACGCCCCACTCATCAAATGACAGTGCTATATCATGATCGCCTGTGTGGGCATTTTTGGCTTCGTCTGCACATGCCGCCACAGTGGAGATGAACGTTTGCATGTCTTGTGAACTTGCCAGATAATCTTGCAACGATTTTGCCCCACGTTCGTAGTAGTAGGCATGGCAGGAGACGAAATCGAGATTGTCGTACGCTTTGGTAAGCACGCTGCGTTCCCAGGATCCAAACGTTGGCATATGGGCGCTGGAGGAGCCGCAGGCCACGAGTTCCAAGCCTGATTCCGCGAGTTTCATGGCGTGTGCGACTCGGTCCACGGCTGCGGCATACTCGTCAGGGCTCATATGTCCCACCTGCCAAGGGCCATCCATTTCATTGCCGATGCACCACATTTTGATGGCCATTGGTTCGGTGATTCCGTTACGTACGCGGCGATCGGCAAGCTCGGTGCCGGGCGCTCCGTTGACGTATTCCAACTCTTCCAGTGCGGCCTTCAATCCTCGGGTGCCCATATTGACGGCAAGCATGATTTCGGTACCGGTCTTCTTGCTCCATCGGTAGAAATCGTCGATACCGACTTCATTGGTTTCGGTGCTGTGCCATGCGAGATCTCGTCGTATTGGGCGTTGCCCCCGTGGCCCTGTGCCATCCTCCCAATTGTAGGCAGAGACGAAATTGCCGCCGGGGTAACGCACGCAGGTCACACCAAGTTCTTTGACTAGATTGATGACGTCTTGGCGGAATCCGTTTTCGTCGGCTGTGGGGTGACTTGGCTCATAAATGCCTCCGTAGACACAACGTCCAAGATGTTCTACAAATGATCCGAAAATGCGGGGTGGTATATCAGCAATTGCGCTGATTTTTTTGCACTGTGATTGTGCTGGTTCCGGAAGTCATGCCGTTCCTTTCGATGAGTGGTCTGATGAAATGTCTGCGTTGCGCGAGCTTCGACGGATATGCATACGTCTAGTATGCAATCATATCGTGTTTGCGTAGCTAAACAAAATATGCTAGGTAACTAAAGAAATACTGTAAAATCAACGATTTGCCTATTTGTTTGCGTAAACATAACTTTTGTGTTATCCTCATGACTGTCGGAAGGGTCAATGAATGATTCATAGCCGATAATGTTGGTCGATGTAGGAGGTCGGCCATATTTAAAGGAAGGAAGAACGATGAAGTTCACTGCATCCAAGAAAACAATCGCTCTGGTTGCTGCTGCTGCGATGCTGACTAGTGTCGCAGCCTGCGGGAGTTCCTCGAATTCGAGTTCTTCGGGGGTGACAGAGGGTGGTAAGACTGAAATTACGGTATGGTCTTGGGATTCCACTTTGCCGCGTACCGTGAAGGATTTTGAAAAGGCCAATCCGGACATCACTGTTAAGGTGACCAATGCCGGCACGAACAAGACCGAATACACGGCTTTGAACAATGCGCTTTCTGCAGGTAAAGGTGCGCCAGATTTGGTGCAGATTGAGTATTATGCACTTCCCGAATATCAGGTTCGTGGAGAGATTGAAGACCTGAGTCAGTTTGGTGCGGACAAGTTCTCGGATTTCTATACGCCGGGCACGTGGGCTTCTGTGAAACTTAATGGCGGTGTGTATGCACTGCCGATGGATTCCGGACCGATGGCATGGTTCTATAACAAGGATGTGTTTGATAAGGCCGGGGTCGATCCGACTCGGGTGAGGACGTGGGATGAGTTCTACGATGCTGCCAAGAAGGTTCGCGCAACAGGGTCCTACATTACGTCCGATTCTGGTGATGCTGGCTTCTTCGATTCCATGACATGGCTGGCGGGCGCGACGCCGTTCTCCACTGGTTCCGATGGACAGTCCGTCACCATCAACCTCAGCAATGATTCCAAGGTCAAGACTTTTGTTGATTTCTGGCAGAAGATGATTGATGATGATCTTATCGATACCAAGACCGCAGGCTGGAGTGATGATTGGAACAAGAGTTTGAATGACGGCTCTATCGCTTCGCTGCTGACCGGTGCTTGGATGCCGTACAACTTGCTTTCCGGTGCTCCTGACGGTGAGGGGAAGTGGCGTGTTGCTCAGATGCCGACTCCGGATGGATCTGAAACCAATTCCGAGAACGGTGGTTCTTCGCTGGCGATGGTCAAGACGGATGACAAGGCCAAGGCCGAAGCTGCATACAAGTTCGCTGAATATGCGTGCCACAATGCCGAAGGCATCAAGACTCGCGTCGCTGGCGGCGCATTCCCTGCCGATAACGACACTCTCGCTTCTGATGACTTCCTGAACATGACCTCTCTGACTGATTCCGATGGCAATGCGCACGAATACTTCGGTGGTCAGAAGTTCAATGAGGAGCTCGCCAAGGCTGCGGCCAATGTTTCGACTGGCTACAAGTTCCTGCCGTTCGAGGTTTATGCGCGTGGCGTATATAGCGATGATGCCGGTGGTGCATATACCGACAAGTCCGTCACCCTTGCTGAAGGTGTTCAGGCTTGGGAAAAGAATATCAAGGATTATGCATCTCAGCAGGGCTACACCGTGAAGTAGCTGCATGATTCCATAGTGGAATCGGTAAATATGAGCGTCTGTGGATTGAGGGATTGTCAATCGGCGGACGCATTTTTTGAGCTATCAGTGGATTGCGTGGCTGAATCGAAGAGATTGGAGGATTGTACGCTGGCTTTCGGGTGACTGACGTACACTCGAATGCGTATGTCTGTACGTACGTTTTCGTTGGGAACATCAAACGGAAGGAATCGGCTTGAAACTGGTGAAACGACTCATCGCCATCTGCTGTGCGGCCATTATGGCAGTCAGTGCGGCCGCTTGCGGAGCCAACGTCGATTCCCGCACCGAAATCACCGTGTGGTCGTGGGAACCGAGCATGAAACAGGTCATTGCCAGCTTCGAAAAGGAAAACCCCGACATCCACGTTATTTGGAAGAACACAAGCGGTTACGACAATCTCAACAACGCCATTCAAGACGGTTACGGCATTCCCGACGTGGTGCAATTGGAATACTATGCGTTGCGCCAGTACGCGGTAAGCGGCCAGCTGGTGGCGATCACCGGGCGTACGGAAGGCTACGGCGATTTCTACACGCCCGGTACGTGGGCTTCGGTGCAGCTGAACGGCCGCGTGTACGGCCTTCCCATGGATTCCGGTCCAATGGCGTTCTTCTACAACGACAGCGTGTTCGAGCAGGTAGGCATCGATGCCTCCAAGATTCGCACGTGGGACGACTATTACGAGGCGGCCAAAAAGCTGAAAAGCATCGGCGTGTACATCGCAGCCGATTCGGGTGACGCCAGCTTCTACGACACGATGATCTGGCTTGCCGGAGGCCGTCCGTTCTCCACCTCCAACGACGGCAAAAACGTGACCATCAACCTCACCGGCGATGAGGGTACGAGAACCTTCACCGAATTCTGGCAGAAAATGATCGACGAAGGTTTGGTCGCCACCAATCTGACCACATGGTCCGATGGGTGGAAGGAAGCCGTGGGGGAGGGGAAGATCGCCTCCATGTTCTCCGGTGCTTGGCTGCCGTCGCTGCTCATGTCGAACCTTCCCGGAACCGCGGGTTTGTGGCGTGTGGCACAGATGCCCACGCCGGATGGCAGTTATACCACGTCGGAAAACGGCGGTTCGGCGCTGGCTGTGTTGCAGCGTTCGCGCAAGCCCGAAGCGTCATATCGTTTCATTGAATACGCATGCCATAAAGCGGAAGGCATCAAAGCCCGTGTGGACGGCGGTGCGTTCCCCGGCCGATAACATCACGTTGTCTGATCGGGAATTCCTGCGCAAAACCACCGTGACCGACGAACGTGGCATTGAAATCCCGTATTTCGGCGGTCAGGAATACAATCGCGTGCTTTCCCAAGCCGCGGAAAACGTGTCGACCGGTTACCAGTATCTGCCGTTTGAAGTGTATGCGCGAAGCGATTTCCGCACTACCGTAGGCAAGGCCTACAAATGGTCGAGCCGGTTGCGCAAAGAGCAGGACAGGCTGAATATCATCGCGGCCGGTGGCAAAGTGTCCGACAAATCCGCCATCGGCGACGCGTTGAAGGAAACTGATTCCGCTGATCGTCTCAAATTGAAAAGCGGTATTGCGCTGTGGCAGAAGGATTTGAAGGAATACGGAGCCAATCAGGGCTTCACTATTCAATAAATATTAATTATTTGCTATAGTTGTAAAAATAATGATGGCTGTCTTGTTTTCTTTGAATTCAAGACAGCCATTATTTTTATATATTGAGATTGTATGTTGACGAAAAGTATTGTCGAATATTGCGTTCGTAAATATGCAGCATGCCTTTGAAAATCAGATCAGGGTCATAAATGTCGATCATGTCGGTATCGTCGGCGAACACGCGGCTTAATCCGCCCGTCGCAACCACGCGGAAATCCTCGTCGATTTCACGATGGAATTGCGCGATCGTACGTTCGATGCCGCCAAGGAAGTTGTAATACAGGCCGGCCTGCATGGCTGGCCTGGTGCTTTTCGCCAGAATCGACGAGGGGCGCGTGATCTCCACTTCCGGCAACTGGGCCGTGGCATCCCACAAGGCGGCCGCGCCTGTGCGAATGCCGGTGGTGATGAGCCCGCAAATCACCGACGCATCGGCGGTCACATAGTTGAATGTGGTGGCCGTGCCGAAATCCGCCACCAGAATCGGCCCGCCATACTCGTAGTAGGCTCCCGCACAGTCGGCAATGCAGTCCGCGCCCATATTCTGCGGATTGTCCATGCGAATATTGATGCCGGTTTTGACTCCCGGTCCAACAATCATCGGATCGATATTGAGGAATTTCACAATGCTGGCACGGAACGAATGCATGACCTTCGGCACCACCGACGTGATGATCACATCGTCCACATCGCCCGGCGCATAGCCGCTCAGCCGCAGGAATTGCGTGATCATCAGGCCATATTCATCCGACGTGTGGTTCGCCTTCGTGGTGATGCGATACGTGCCGGCGATATGCCCGTCATCGAGAAAGCCGATCACCACATTGGTGTTGCCGATGTCGACTGCGACCAGAAGCATGTCGAATTCTCCTTACGATTGCTGTATTGACGCTATTTCCTGTGATGTTGGTTGATGGTTACGATGCTTGCGATTCAGCGGATTCGGTATTGCGCAACGCTGCCAATTCGGTGAGGATGCGTTCCGCCAATTCCTGCTTGCTCATCTTGTTCCAATGCTCGATGATCGGTTCGTCGGTGGTTTCGCCGGGTTTCAGCACGGTCACCACATTCGTATCCACCGCGAATCCGGCGCCAGGAGTGTTGAGATTGTTGGCCACCAGCATGGAACAATGCTTGGATGTGAGATTTTTTCGCTGCGTTCGATTCAAGATCCTGCGTTTCCATGGCGAAACCGCACAAGGTTTGACCGGCGGGTTTTATGCGCGCCTGCCCATGCGAGAATATCGGGATTCGAAGTGAGCCGCAGATCGATATTGACGCGCCCGTTCTTCTTGATTTTCTCCGAAGACTGCTCAATCGGGCGGAAATCGCCGACGGCAGCGGCCATAATCGTCAAATCGGCCTGCGCGAAATGCTCTTGCACCGCGTTGAACATTTGCTGCGCGGTGGTGACGTGAACCGTATCAATGCCGCGGGGAGCGCTCAATGTGACAGGGCCGGATACCAGCGTCACATCCGCGCCCATATCGCGTGCCTGCTCGGCGATCGCATAGCCCATTTTTTTCCAGTGGAATGATTGGTGAGGTAGCGCACGGGATCAAGCGGCTCCTGTGTGGGGCCGGCGGTGACGAGCACATGCAATCCGTGCAATGGCAACGTTTCTGCGGGCTGGTTCGCACGCAGCAGATCAGCTACGGCAGCTTCGATCGCAGCAGGCTCCTCCATGCGCCCCTTGCCAACATCCTGGCAGGCAAGCATACCGGATCCCGGCTCCACAATGGTCCATCCAAGTTCACGGCAGGTATTGAGATTGCGTTGCGTCACGGCATTCTCATACATGTGCACGTTCATGGCAGGGCATAGGATTTTCGGTCCCTCGCTATAGGCAAGCACGGTACTTGTCAGCTGGTCGTCGGCAATGCCGCATGCGATTTTCGCAATGATATCGGCGCTCGCAGGAGCGATGACGAGCATGTCCGCCCATTTCGCATCATCCACGTGATTGATATGCAGCGGATCGGATGGCGTATGCGCAACATCGCCGTCATTGCGCTGTGCTGCGAACATGGACGTGCGCGTCTGCGTATGCGTGAGCGAGCTGAACGTCAACGGGGTGACGAACTCCTGCGCGGCCGCGGTCATGGCCACGCGAACCTCATGTCCCTGCTTGCTCCAGTCGGAGGCGAGATGGCAGGCCTTGAATGCGGCGATGCTGCCGGTCACGCCGAGAAGAATATGCGCCATAGCCGATATTGTCCTTCCATTGACGTTGGCAAGACTTACGAAAACTGCGTCAAGTATATATCGAACCGGCTGAAGCATGCGGCATTGCGGCATTGCCGTCAGATGAATCCTGCGGGCATGGCGGATTGTAGAATCAGACTTTGGTGATCGACCCGTACAGGCGGTCAACCAGAACAAACACATAATCAAACAGGAGCAATCATGTCGCAATCTTCAGGTGCGTACGGCGAAGCCGACGCAACCGAACAGAAGAACGAACAACACAACAATCAGCCCGCAACCTCGGCAAGCACCGACGCAACTTTGAACGCTCGTGCCAAATCGCCGAAATCCAAGGGGCCCAACAAGTGGATCATCGCCATCATTGCAGTGATCGCAGTGGTCGCCATCATTGTGGGCGTCGTCGTATTCCGTAACAACAATGCATCCAGCGATACCGCGGAAAATGGCGCCTCCAACACCGTGACCATTGGACTGAAACTCGCCCCCGTAAGTCTCGACATTCGCCACCAGTCCGGATCGGCGATCGAACAGGTGCTGATCGGCAATGTGTACGAAGGGCTGCTGTCGCGCGATTCCGACAACAAAGTGCAGCCGGGACTGGCGAAAAGCTGGGATATTTCCAACGACGGCACAACGTATACGTTCCATCTCAACGAGAACATGAACTTCTCCAACGGAGACACGTTGGACGCCGAAGATGTGGCCTGGTCCATTAACCAGCTCAAAGAACAGCAGTATTACAACGCCAATCAGGTCGAAAGCCTCGAAAAAGCCGAAGCGGTCGATAGCGACACCGTGAAGCTCACGCTCAGCACCCCCGGATTCCAACCTGCTGTGGTACCTGACCGGACGCCCCGGCCTGGTGTTCGATAAGGACGCCGAATACAACGCGAAAACCGAAGCCGTCGGATCGGGCCCGTACACGGTGGAATCCTTCGATTCCGCCAGCAAAATGGCGCTCAAAGCCAACCCGAAGTATTGGGGAAGCGCACACAAGGCCGCAACCGAAAACGTGATCATCAAATTCCTCACCGACGATAACGCAGCCGTCAACGCGCTGAAAAGCGGCGAAGTCGACGTGCTTTCCCCGGTGAACGCCACGCTCGCCAAATCGCTTGACACCAACACGTATCAGGTGTCCGCGGCGGACGGCAGCGACAAATACGTGCTCGCCTTCAACTGCGCGAACAGCAAGCTTGCCGACAAGCGCGTGCGTCAGGCAATCCGTTACGGCATCAACCATGAGGAAATCATCGCTTCGCGCGGTAACGTCGACTATGCGCTCGGCGGGCCGATCCCATCCGTGGACCCGGGCTATGAGGACTTGACCGACCTGTACCCGTACGATGTGAACAAAGCCAAGGAACTCATGGCTGAAGCCGGCTATTCCACCGATAATCCGCTGAAACTCACCCTCACCTACGCCAACACGTACGGCACGGAACTCGGCGACCAACTGCGTAGCCAGCTCGCCAAAATCGGCATTGATCTCAGCATCAACTACGTGGAATTCTCCACATGGCTGCAAGACGTGCACGCCAACGGCGACTATGAACTTTCGTTGGTGGACCACGCCGAAAGCCACGACTTCTACAAGTGGACCACGCCCGACTACTACTTCCACTACGACGGCAAGCAAGCCCAAGAACTGTATGCCAAGGCGCTCGCCGCCACCGATGAGGAATCCAGTGCAAACTACCTGAAGCAGGCTGCGAAAGCAGTAAGCGAGGATGCCCCCGCCGACTGGCTGTTCGGCTATCGTGTGACGGTGGCATACCACAAGAACGTGCAGGGATTCCCCAGCAAGCTGAGCCAGACGGTGCTGCCATTGTGGCAGATCACCAAGGCGCGGTGAATCGACGAAAAATCGATGGAAAACAAGTGATGAAAACTGATGTGTGGCGGTGTTTGCAGCGGTATCGTTGCGGCACCGCCACACGTTGGCGCGATATTGTTGGATAGGGTAATGACGGTGAATAGGTGCGTATCGCTGCAAACGCACGGATCGAGCGATAGACCAATGGTGGTTCAACTATGAGATTTGTAGTCAAACGGCTGGGACTGTTCGTCGTGGCCCTGTTCGGTCTGTCGCTTCTGGTGTTCGTGCTGTTGCGCATGCTGCCGGGCGATGTGGCTGCGGTGATCGCAGGAACGAACGCAGCCCCTGAACGTATCGCGTCGCTTCGTACCGAACTTGGCTTGGACAAATCGTACGTGGCGCAATACGGCGATTGGATGCTGGGATTGCTGCATGGCGATCTTGGTGTGTCCACCATCGGAGGCAAAGCGGTGTCGGCACAGGTTGCGTCTCGTGCTTCGGTAACGTTTCCACTGATCATCGTGAGTTTGCTGATCGCATTGGCGATCGGCCTGCCGCTTGGTTGCGCTGCTGTGCTGACCCGTAATGCCCGCTTGCGTGGGCTTTGTCACGGTATTGCGATTGTTGCCGGCGCCATTCCCGCATTATGGGGCGGATTGCTGTTGATTCTGCTGTTCTCACGCGGTTCAGGACTGTTGGGATTGCTGCCTGCTCAAGGTTTTCCCGATAATGGCTGGGGCGCGCCCTTGCAGGCGTTGGCTTCTTTGATACTTCCGGCGCTCGCCACCGGCGTTACCGCAGGCGCGTCCATTATGCGTTACACGCGTGCCGCCGTGGGGGACAAGGCCTCGTCTCAGGCGGTCGACATGGCCATGGCATGCGGCATGACCCGCAAACAGGCGGTATTGCGCGTCGCTTTGCGTCTTGCCACACCGCAATTGGTGTCGGTGATCGGTTTGACGTTCGCCCAGATGGTCACCGGTGTAATGGTGGTTGAGAATCTGTTCGCGCTTCCGGGGCTTGGCACCATGCTGGTCACCGATGTTGGCAATCGAGATCTGATTGCAGTGCAGAGCGAATTGTTCCTGTTGGCTACGTTCTTCCTCTTGCTTGGATTAGTGGTTGATGTGGTGCATCGTGCGCTTGATCCGCGTCTGAAAGATGCCGGATTGGTGTCGGGGGAGGTGCTTGCATGATGAAACAGTCTGCTGAGAAAACTACTTCGAAAACGCTGTGAAAACCGTGATTCCCTCCATATGGCGTACCGCTGGTGGCAAGTATTCGCTGATCATGCTTGCGATATGGCTGGTTGTGTCGGCTATTTCGCTGGTGTGGACGCCATATTCGCTGCTTGATACTGACGGATTCAACACGTGGGCTTCGCCGTCCGGCGCTCACATGTTGGGTACTGATGGTGTTGGCGCTGATGTGTTGAGCTGGCTGATGGCCGGTTCCCGTACGAATCTTGCGATCGCGCTGCTTACCGTGGTGGTTGCCGCGGCCATCGGCCTGCTGCTGGTGGCGGCCATGGTGTCTCGCCATGGCGCATTGGCTTCCACGTCGGTGGTTGTGGTGGATGCGTTGATTTCCATTCCAACAGTGCTGATCGCCTTGATGCTTTCCGTGCCGTTCGGCGCGTCGGCAGCGGTGATCATCGCCGCATGCGGACTTGCATACGGGCTGAATTTGGCGCGTATTCTACGCCCCGCGGCCATGCTCGCCGCACGTTCTGACTATGTGGAATCGGCTTTGTGGTCGGGTGCGAGTTCGTTACGCGTGTTTTTCACGCATATTGTGCCGAATACGGTTCCGGTGTTATGCGTTCAGCTGTCGATGAGTGCGGGCACGTCGCTCTTGGCGGAGGCTGGATTGACGTATCTGGGTGTTGGCGTCGGTGCGGGAGTGCCCAGTTGGGGGCATTCGCTTGCCACGTCCGTGAAATTCATCAGCATTTATCCGATGGCTGTGGTGTGGCCGGGATTGGTGGTCACCTTGATGGTGATAGCGCTGAATCTGTTTGGCGATGCGTTGCGTGACGCCATCGATCCGCTGACGAATCCGGCATTGCGGCAAGGTGAAGCCACCCATGTTGAATCGGAGGAACGCGCATGAGCGTCAGCATCCGTAATCTCAATATCGTCATCGATGGAATGCCGATTGTGCATGATGTCGATATGGACATCGCCGACGGTGAACGTGTCGGTTTGATCGGTTCGTCCGGTTCCGGCAAATCCATGATCGCCAAATCCATCATGGGCTTGCTGCCGCTTTCCGCGCAGGTTTCCGGCAGTATTGACATGGGTGGTACTGAAATCGTCGGAGCGTCGGATCAAGCGATCGCCGATCTGCGTGGCCGTTATGTGGGCATGGTGTTCCAGAATCCTTCCGCCGCATTGAATCCGGTGATGACCGTGGCGCAGCAGGTCGCGCTGCCACTGCGTTTGCATTACGATCTGACCCGTGACGAACGGTTGGACCGTGTCAAAGCAATGTTCGCCAAAGTCAGGCTGCCGGAAGATGTGCTGAACAAATATCCGCATGAACTTTCCGGCGGACAACAGCAGCGCGTCGGCATCGCGGCCGCATTGGTCACGTCGCCGCGCCTGATTATCGCCGACGAGCCAACCACCGCGCTGGATTCGATCACGCAACGGCAGATCGTCGATCTGCTGGCATCGTTGGTGGACGATTCCGGCGCATCCATGCTCTTCATCACCCACGATTTCGCGGTACTCAATCATGCAACCACACGCTGTTATGTACTTGCTGATGGACGTGTTGCCGAATCAGGACAAACCGCCGATATCCTGCAGTCGCCGCACACTAAAGTCGCTTCGCAATTGGTGACTTCGGCACGTGCGCTGTCGTTGCGGATCGATGCCGAAACCAAATAAGGAGAACGGTTGTGACGGGCGAAAACGAAAAAACCACAATGCTGCAAGGTCGCGGCATCAACAAATACTACGGTGCGAAACAACAGCGTCGTCAGGTGCTGCACGATGTTGATATCGACGTACGTTCGGGGGAATGCCTTGCGGTGATCGGCGGATCCGGATCCGGCAAAACCACCCTTACACGAGTATTGCTGGGGCTCGAACACGCTGAAACGGGCGAGATTACGTATTTCGGCAAGCCTGTGCAAGGCGAAGTCGCCGGCGAACTGCGGCGTAGCTGCGGATTGGTGTTCCAAAGCCCATTCGGCTCGTTGGATCCGCGTTGGAGGGTCGGCAGATCCGTTGCCGAACCATTGCGGTTGCATCACCCTGATTGGTCGCAGGAACGGATTGCGGAACGCGTGTCGGAAGCCTTCCGCATGGTGAGTCTCGACCCTGCCGCATATGAAAATCGGTTCCCCGTGGACCTCTCTGGCGGTCAGGCGCAACGCGTGGCCATCGCACGTGCCATTGCGGATCATCCGAAAGTATTGCTTGCCGACGAGCCGATGAGCGCCGTCGACGTGGCCGCACGAACGCAGATTCTCGCATCGTTCGCTGCGATTCGTAGCGGCGAACCTGATATGGCGCTGATCATGGTGTCACACGATTTGGGAGTGGTGCAGCATATCGCAGATCGCATTATGGTGTTGCACGACGGTTGCGTTGAGGAATGCGGACTTACGGAAACCGTGTTGCACCATCCGACCAGCGATTACACCAAACGATTGCTGGACGCGGCTTCGCTCTGATTTGTGACACTGCGCAAAAAGCCTGCGATCATGTTGAAATCCGCATGATTGCAGGCATTTTTTGCCGCTATATGAACAGGTAAGACACGCCGATGTCGTTACGTGTGCTATTGTGTGAGCCATGTTCAATTTCTCTTGTTGTTGCTGTCGCTGACCAACCGCCCGAGGGGCGCGTGGTTCATCGAAGCATAACTTGAGACAGGGCATTCTTTTTCGGCATGCGCAACTTGCGTTGCATGCCAGAGTATCGCAGAAATCATCCCATAACCAGTGCCTTACGCGGTTGGTATTACGCGGCATATGCGGATGAACCGCAGCGAAAACACCATCACAGGTCCCGTTTCAAATCATTGCAAGTGATAAACGCGAGCTTCTCGAAATCAAAACAACGAAATCATTCATCGGAAGCCAACGGAAATCACTCTTCGCAAGGAAACGACATGACCATCCACAACTCCCTTTCCGAGCTCATCGGCAACACTCCGCTCGTCAAACTCAACCATGTGACCGACGGCATCAAAGCCACCATCGCAGTCAAAGTCGAATATTTCAATCCTGGCGGCTCCTCCAAAGACCGCATTGCGGAACGCATCATCGACGCGGCCGAACGCAGCGGCGAACTCAAGCCGGGCGGTGTGATTGTGGAACCGACCTCCGGCAACACCGGCGTAGGACTTGCCCTCGTGGCCCAGCAGCGCGGATACCGCACCATCTTCACCCTGCCAGACAAGGTTTCCGAAGCCAAGCGTGCGGTACTCCGCGCATACGGTGCAGAAGTGGTGGTAACCCCTACCGATGCTGGTCCGGATGATCCGCGCTCCTACTACCAGGTGGCGGAACGCCTCGCCAAAGCGATTCCCGGCGGATACCGCCCGAACCAATACGACAACCCGAACGGACCGGAAAGCCACTACCGCACCACCGGTCCGGAAATCTGGGAAGCCAGCGACCATCAGGTCACGCATTTCGTGGCTGGCATCGGCACTGGCGGCACCATTTCCGGCACCGGACGCTACCTGAAGGAAGCTTCCGACGGCGCAGTACAAGTGATCGGCGCCGACCCGGAAGGATCCATCTATTCCAATCCGAACGACGTGCATCAGTACAGCATCGAAGGCGTGGGCGAGGATTTCTATCCGAAAGCGTTCGACCGTGAACTTCCCGACGAAATCGTGCAGGTCAACGATGCCGAAGCATTCGAAATGACCCGCCGTTTGGCTGCGGAAGAAGGTCTGCTGGTCGGAGGCTCGTCCGGCATGGCCGTTACGGCAGCGCTTAAATACGCACGCGAGCACGATTTGGACGAAGACCAGCTGGTCGTGGTGTTGCTGCCGGATTCCGGTCGCAGCTATATGGAAAAGATCTTCAACGACGATTGGATGCGTGCCAACGGATTCGCCGACGTTGTGGAACACACGTCCAAGCCAAGTCTTGCGGAACAGTATCTGTAAACCGCCAATTCATATCTCAACATCATGCCCATCATTCGTTCAACCCAAACCATTCGATATTTTCAAGGAGTTCCCATCATGACCATCTCGACCAACACCGAAGCCCTGAACGCCACTGCACTCGCCACCCGCGCCATTCACGCAGGTCAGGAGCCCGATCCGACCACCGGAGCCGTGGTCACTCCTATTTATATGACATCCACGTTCAAGCAGGATGGTGTCGGCGGCCTGCGCAACGGTTATGATTACAGCCGTTCCATCAATCCGACCCGCAACTCTTTCGACGAACAGCTTGCAGCGGTCGAAGGCGCGAACTACGCGCTGAGTTTCGCTTCCGGACTGGCCGCCATCGACGTGCTGTTGCGTGCCACCCTCAAGCCGGGCGACAATATTCTGCTTGGCAATGACGTATATGGTGGCACCTACCGTTTGCTTTCCAAAGGTGTTCGTGCCGTGGGGCGTCGGCCTTGACGTGGTGGACATCACCGACACGGCGGCCGTTTCCGCGGCGCTCAGCCAGAAGCAGTACCGGTACATTTGGGTGGAAAACCCCGTCTAAACCCGCTGCTCAAACATCACTGATATCGCGGCCACGTCAGCTGTCGCTCACGCGCATGACACCAAAGTGGTGGTGGACAACACCTTCGCGTGCCCCGGTATTGCAGCATCCGCTCGCAGACGGCGCCGACGTGGTCGTATATTCCACCACCAAATACATCGGCGGCCATTCCGACGTGGTAGGCGGAGCGGTGGTGCTCAACGACACGGGAAATCCGCGATGAAGTGGCGTTCCTTCAGAATGCGGCCGGAGCCGTGCCATCTCCGTTCGACTCCTGGCTTGACATTCGTGGCCTCAAAACGTTGGATCTGCGCGTCAAGCAGCACAGCCGTAACGCCATGAAGGTGGCGCAATGGCTGGAAACCCGCCCTGAAGTGGAACGCGTATGGTACCCGGGACTGGAATCCCATCCAGGCCACGAGATTGCCGCACGACAGATGCATGGAGGCTTCGGAGGCATGATCTCCGTGCAGATCGCAGCTGGATTCGAAGCGGCAAAGAAGTTCGCTGGTGCCACGGAAGTGTTCACCTTGGCCGAGTCGTTGGGCGGCGTGGAATCCCTGATTGAGCATCCGGGCGCCATGACCCACGCTTCCGTCGCCGGCACCACGCTGGAAGTGCCCGCCAATCTCGTGCGACTTTCCGTCGGTCTTGAAGATGCTGACGATTTGATCGCGGATTTGGAACAGGCTTTTCGCCAGATCTAGCAAAAATCAGCTTGTGATAAAGCCATCATGAGAATGTGACAATTTTGTGTAATCTGTCACATTGTTGCGGCATGTACAAATCCTCGCCATCGGATTCGCCAAAAGCGTATATTATGCTATTTCGAATCTGCTTATAGCGAGGGTTTGCCATATAATACTTTCGACAACGTTCGTGTTCATCTACCAGCGCATTCTCTGTGGAATCGAACGCCCATGATTATCGAGACGAGGCGGTATGCTGCAAATTCAAGGCATCTCCAAACAGTATAAAACCGGCGACTTCGTGCAGCGGGCGCTGGATAACGTCAGCCTTAACCTGCGTGACAGCGAATTCGTGGCCATTCTCGGACCTTCCGGCTCCGGCAAAACCACACTGCTCAACATCATCGGCGGACTTGACCACTATGATTCCGGCGATCTGGTGATCAACGGCATTTCCACCAAACAATACAAAAGCCGCGATTGGGACTCCTATCGCAACCACACCATCGGTTTCGTGTTCCAGAGCTACAATCTCATTCCCCATCAGACCATTCTGTCGAATGTGGAACTTGCCCTAACCATTTCGGGCGTATCGCATTCGGAGCGTCGAGAGCGTGCGCGCAAGGCGCTTGAACAAGTGGGTTTGGGCGAGCATGTCAACAAAAAGCCGAACCAGCTTTCCGGCGGTCAGATGCAGCGCGTGGCCATTGCGCGCGCATTGGTGAACGATCCGGACATCGTGCTCGCCGACGAGCCGACCGGTGCGCTTGATTCCGACACTTCCGTGCAGATCATGGATCTGCTCAAAGAGGTCGCCAAAGACCGCCTCGTGGTGATGGTGACGCATAACCCCGAACTGGCCTACCAGTATGCCACGCGCATTGTGGAGCTCAAGGACGGTGTGATTCGTTCCGACTCCGACCCGTTCGAACCAGCCCAGAACGAAACGGCTACCGCTTCCGTGCACAAGACCATGGGCCGCGTATCCATGTCGTTCGGCACGTCGTTGGCATTGAGCTTCAACAATTTACGCACCAAGAAGGGCCGTACGTTCCTTACGGCATTCGCAGGATCCATCGGCATCGTCGGCATCGCATTGATCATGTCCGTTTCGGCAGGCGTGAACACTTATATCGACAATATTCAGCGCGAGACGATGACTGCTTACCCGATCAGCATCGACGAACAGACCTTCGACCTGACCAGCATGATGACTTCCGGCCAGCAGAGTGCGGACAATCAAGGCAAGAAGCATAAGAGCGACGCGATTTATCCGGATGATGCCGCCATCAAGGGCACCGCTTCGATGACCAGCAGCATTACCGAAAACAATCTGAGCGCGTTCAAGAAATACCTTGATAATAAGGACAGTGACATCAATCGGTATATCGGTTCCGCGGGAATCCAGTATTCGTATGATACGAGGTTCTCCGTATTCTCACACGATCCAGACGGCACGCTTGTCAACGCCGATGGTGTGACGGTGGGCAAAACCGGCACCAAATCGATGGCCGACCAGATGGCGGACGGTTCGCTGATGTCTGCCGACTCATCCACCTTTACGTCGACGCGCGTGAGCATGCTCACGGGTAAAACCGACCAGAATGCTGCACCGAGCTCGTTCCATGAGATCATGCCAAGCGCTGATGGCAAAAAGAACGTCGGCAAGGTCATTTCCGACAATTATGAGGTAGTCGAAGGATCCTGGCCAAAGAACAAGAACGAGGTTGTACTCGTACTTGACGAGAACAATTCATTGTCGTTAACCGCTGTGTATGAGCTAGGCCTCAAATCCGCCAGTGAATACCACGATATGATGAACCAGCTCAATTCCGGCGACGATGTGAAAACCGATACCAAGAAGATTGACTATTCCGACGTTATCGACCGCACGCTGAAGCTGCTGCCGGCCTGCGACCAGTATGTCAAAGGCGATAACGGCCATTGGACGTACGTGGGCGACGATGTGGACCAGATTAATGCGCTGATCGACTCCGACAAGGCCATCGATCTGAAGATCGTGGGCGTGGTTAAGCCGGTAGAGGATGCTGACGCAACCCCGCTTTCCTCCGGTGTGGGCTATACGCGTGCTCTGACCAATGAGCTGATCGACCGTGCCGAATCCAGTGAAATCGTCACCGAACAGCGGTCCGATAAAGATCACAATGTGCTCAACGGCATGACGTTCTCGCCGTCCGACGATGCCACCAAAGCTCAGGATGCCCGCGATTACGTCGCATCCCTCGGCGTAAGCAGCAAGGCGCAGATGGCGCAGAACATGATGGCGGCCGCAGGCGCATCCGGAGGTGACTCCCAGCAGGCCGCGGCCATGGCTCAGATGGGCGAACAGCAGCTCGCCGACCAATTCGACGCCTATATCGCCACCGCCGACGAGGCCACGCTGGTCGCCATCTACAACCAGTACGTGTCCACCGGCTCCTACAACGACAATCTCGCTGATTTCGGCGTGGTCAGCCGTGACGCACCAAGCTCCATCAACATTTACGTCGACAGCTTCGAAGACAAGAATTCCATCAACGACGCCATCGACGAATACAATAAGACCGCCAAGGAAAAAGACAA
>ENA-OQES01000342-OQES01000342.1-human-gut-metagenome-genome-assembly--contig:-NODE-342-length-20181-cov-12.938067_pt1 | contig 20181 bp, 18 predicted proteins | sample MGYA00242798_ERZ504641 | MGnify/ENA primary metagenome ERZ504641 (study PRJEB26092, sample SAMD00036327) | human gut metagenome | host: Homo sapiens | study: EMG produced TPA metagenomics assembly of... | reverse complement strand
AGATTGAAAATATTAATATAATTGTTGGAAATCCTAATTTTTCTAATCCAAGATAATTCGTTAAAGTTATTTTTTGATTAACTCGACTAATATTAATATTGCATTCCAAACATTTTTTTTCGAATTCATCATACGCTGTATCTTTTTATAAAAAAATTTTTAGATATTTTTTAAATTATACTCTACAATTTCATCGATAGGATACACATATGTGGTTCCTAATAAGTCAAGTGTCTGTAATGTATTTTTTACCTTTCTCATTAGAGAGATAACCATCATATTCCATTTGAGAACTTAATTTCTCATCAATATACGTTCCAAATAAATCCGTAATATAATAACAAGTTTTTTAGTTCTGTACCATCATTCACATTATAAGTCTTATAAAGAATATCTGCTTTTGCTTTTTTACAAATTTCTTTGAGTAAATATATGTATTCCGTATTCGTTAAATCTTCTGGTTTTTCTATTTCAACTTGCAAACTGTTTGATTCAAATTTCATCTGCAATATATTAGCATAATTCATAAATGCCATAGAAAAAATGTAAACTGAATATATTACAAACACCACTCTGAATAACTGTTTCATTATCTTTACTCTCCATTTTTTGATATAAGGGCATATCCTATGATATGCCCCCAAAAAGCAATAGCGAAACTTGATGTTGAATTCAATCTTCAACATTTCTTTTCTTCATGCTCTTTTAAATAACTACTATCGCTGCCCAATGCAATAATACGCATGGTCTGTCTTACCGTCAACAGCTGTTGCCGATGCATGAGATGTTTCTCCCGGCTGTCGATTGTAATCCGTGTCAGTAACACCGTTTCCATTTACCACAGAAGAACCATGTATTTTAGATGGATGATGATAATTAGACCATACTGTACTGCCTACACCATATGACCAAGTTCCTCCACCAACAGAAACGGTTGTTGCTGCTGCAACCAAAGTTCCCATACTAAGACAAACAACGGCCAATAATGCACCTGCTCTTTTTGAAATTTTTACACTTTTTCTGAACATATTGCAATCCTCCTTTTATTATTATCATGCGACAATTTAACAAAAGTAATTTGTTTTTGTCCTATCTTTTTTATAAAATGCATTTTACATTTTTATAATACACTAATTTTTTTACATTATCCCTTTTCATGTAACAATATCGAATATTAATGTCATTTTAATTTTTAAGACAGTTTCAAATTCTGGACAATCAGAGCAAGTTTCGCAATGTAGCACAATAACCCCTTTCCGGGTTCTTGGCGACTTGCAACTTGATGGGGATTTCGTTTCCCCATACCCTCGACCACAATCACAGATATGTGTATTAGTTTCCATTTACATGGTCACAGTGCGATAATTTTTCATCACTTACTTTCCCAGCAGGCCGCAAAATTTGGAATTTTTTTATGAAACCACTACTACGAAGAAAGGAAGTTATCAATGACAAGACCTAAGAAAGAGGAAACTCTTGCAAAAACTAAAGATGTGCATTTACGCATGAATGAAACTGAATATGATCTTCTTGCAGAAAGAGCCAAGGCTAACAGCATGACGGTTTCTGATTTTGTCCGAAATGCCCTGGTCAACCAGAAAGTCATCATCAAATACGAAATTACCGCAGATGTTCCCGAAATAAAAAAACTTATTAGCGAGTTTAGTAAGATTGGCAGCAATCTAAATCAGATTGCCCGATATTTTAATCAGGGTGGTATTCTCTCTTCAGAAATGAGAAATGAAATCCGAAAATCTCTCCGGGATATTTATGAAATGAAATATAAAGTGATGAAAATGGCAGGTGATTTCCGTGGCAGTAATTAAACATATCGCAAACAAAAACTCTGACTATGGAGAATCGGAACGGTATCTTATCTTCCAGCACAACGAGTATACGCAAAAACCGATTCTTGATGAAGAAGGGCATATGATACTGAGAGAAGAATATTATCTGGACGGTCTGAACTGTGATCCATTCTCTTTTGCATCTGAATGTCAGGAACTGAACAGCTACTATCACAAGACGAAAACTTCAATGAAATAAAATCCCATCACTATATCATCAGCTTCGACCCAAAAGACAGGGATGAATGTGGATTGACCGGTGAACGTGCCAGCAACTCGGATTGACTTTTGCAAAGAAAAACTTTCCCGGTCATCAGGCTTTAGTCTGTACTCATACCGACGGTCATAACAAAAGTGGAAACATCCATGTGCATATCGTAATTAACAGTCTCCGTAAATATGATATACCACAAGAACCCTATATGGAATTTGACTGTGAAGCAAAAGCCGGTTATAAGCATCATCTAAGTGCTGCCTATCTTGCCCATCTAAAACAGGAAGTCATGGATATGTGCAAAAAATGAAGGGCTGCACCAAGTTAATCTGCTCACTCCTGCTGAAAGAAAAATCACCGAAAAAGAATACTGGGCACAACGCCGGGGACAGGAAAAATTAGATAAGCTGAATCTGAAAATGAAAGAAGATGGAATCACACCAAAGGAAACTCGTTACCAGACAGAGAAACAATTTCTCCGAGATGCGATTGATGATGCTGCAAGTACCGCCAGATCACCAGAGGAATTTTCCAAAAATCCTTGATGAAAAATATCACATCATCTTCAAGATCAGTCGAAACCGCTACAGCTATCTTCATCCTGGCAGAAAAAAAATATATCACTGGAAGGAATCTTGGAACCAGATACACAGAAGATTTTCTCTTGAAAGCATTTGAGGAAAACACAAAATCCCATAAAGAACAGAAAGAAGAAATTCTGGAACAGCAGTCTCCGAATACTTCCACAAATTTACCAACCGTTCCTTTCTCCGATACTTCTGCTATACCAGCACCGTTCATTTTCATAAAATCAGATCTCCGTCTTGTCATAGATCTGCAAACCTGTATTAAAGCACAGCAGAGCGAAGCCTATGCTCAAAAAGTAAAGCTCACCAATTTAAAGCAGATGGCTCAGACTGTTGCCTACATACAGGAACATGGCTATGATTCTCTTGATGATTTCCATGCAGCACTCGATCAGGCTTCAGACCAGACCAGTGCTTCCAGAAAATCTTTAAAAGATACTGAACAGCAACTTAAAGATGTGAATGAGCAGATTCATTTTACCGGACAATATCTGGCATATAAAAATGTGTACGCCGATTATCGTAAAAGCCGAAACAAACAGAAATTTTCTGAAGAACACCGGGCTGAACTTTCCCTGTATGACACAGCCCTCCGAACACTCAAAGAAAAATCTGGCGGGAATAAATTACCTTCCATGAAATCTCTCTATGCTGAAAAGGACCGACTTGTTGAATTGAGGGATAGACAGCGTGAAGATTTTTCTAATCATCGGGATTATGAACGGGAACTTCGCACTGTGTCTGCGAATATTGATATGATTCTTGGGAAGAATCGTGAGCAGCAACTACAGGGTAGAAAAGAGCCAAATTTATAGTTCATATTAAAAAAATGGGACAGATTACTCCTCTGTCCCTTATAATATGTCTCTATTTTTCTAACTGCTCATACCAATCTTCTGGAAACCCTATATGTCTCAATGATATATCATTCTCATATTCTTCTACAATAGCTTTTAATTCTATCAAGACTTTGTTGATCCATTCTTTTTTAATTTGGATATAATAATTTTAATACAAGTATTTGTAAAACAATTTTCTGTTTGGTGACATTTCTAATTCCCTTGGCATTTTGGGTAATGCGGGAAATGACCAATAATACAGCCTTGAATAATGTGCACAACGGTTTCTTAAATCAGTGATGCAACGTAACCAGCTTTTTAAACAGGCCACTGATGTACCATATAATTCTTTTGCTAAATATTTCTGGTCACCAGACTGCAAATCCGCATAAAAGTAGGACAACATTCCCATTGGAAAAAAATTCAACAATAACCCATATAGGAAAATTTCCGCCATACTTTTCTTTATGGTGCTGAACTACTGATGTACTTTTATTTTCCTCTATACATACATTTAACAGTTTCACGAACTTTTCATGATTGTGCCTGTCATTGTAAATAGCCCCATCCATATATCCTAAAGCCCCATGAACATGTCCACTGTAATAGGCTAATTGCGTTCTTAAATATAATTCAACTTTTTCTATATAATTAAATAATACACCACGCAATCTACTGTCAAATTCATAGATTCTTTGAATTCTGTGAAAGTTTATATTTAAAAAATACGTCCCATCCTTTTTTCTAAACGGAAGGAAATAAGCAGATAATCTATAATAATTCGCCTGTTTTAAAAATCCGATACATTCTGTATCATTATCTATAATAAAACCCTTTTCTTTAATAATTTCGACTTGTTGAGCAAAGGTTTTCGGTTGTTTCATTACCTGTACAGTTGCTTCATTATTTTGCAACTTTTCATTTTTAGTTTCACTTGTATTCACCATTATTTCTCCAAAAATAAAAATGTCTCCCCATGGGACACATCACTTGCGTGAGAGGTGCGGGGAGTCCTGTTAGTATTATGATATGATATTTGAGAGAAAAAACTCAACCATTTTTTATATATTGCCCTCAAAAATTCCGGCAAGACTTTTTTACTTCTTCTTCCTTTCCATCTCTTCTTCCATCGCCTTCTGTTGCTGTGGCTGTCCTTTCCCTTGACTGGCTATCTTCTTCTGATGATTTCGGAGCCGTTTAAGTACCGATCTCCGTGGAGCGTTCTTATCCTTTTTCTTTGGAGTGTTATTCATCAGTCCGTCAATCATATTATAGTTGGCTTCTTCTGTCATCTCTGCACTACGAAGGTATTCTCCATTATCCATGACCTTCTGCCAGTTCGCCAGCTCTGGTTTCTTCTTTTGTGTTTCTCCAGGTTGTAGCTGTCCGATCTGGAATTGTGCCTGCATTTCCTGTTGTTTCTTCTGTGCCTGCTCTGCCTGTTGCTGCATGAAGTTCTGAATATTCCGTCTGGCTTCTTCATCAAAGCCATTATAACAATCATTCATGACTACGGTGCCTTCTTCACTAAGAATCACATAAGCGGCTCTTGTCCCATACTCCTCATGTTCCATCAGAAACCATTTCTTTTCATTCATCAGGATGTAATCCTGTGCAAGCCATGTTCCTTTCTTTCCTTCGATTTCATATCCGGTCGTATCAATGGAAAGTCTGGTATCGGAGGAACTTTTGATTGTGAGAAATTCCGGAATGATGATAAAACCATCTTTGTTGACATAGTAAGCTGTGGTTTTTCCATCATCAGTGATGACGATCACATCACTGCAACCGATGGAATGACCTTTAAAGTTTTTCGGTCGTTGCTTCTGCAAGCGTGTTTTAATGTCAGCCGGAGTTTCCTCCGGCTGGATTCTTCCAATGTACACCTGCTGATAGTTTTCTACTTGGACTGTTTTTTCTTCGCTTTTCAGTTTCTCGTAAGAACGGAAACGGACATCCCGGTACTCTGGGGTATCTTTTACCTGATATACTGCACACTGACTTGTACTCATTCTTCGTCCTCCTCTCCCAGTTCCATTTTATATTCTTCCAGATCCATAAGAAAAACTTCATAACCTTCATCACTCATACAGAACAGTTTTCTTATGGTATTGCAGACAAGCCCAATCATATCTGCATCGCCTTTCAGAAAAGGAATGATATGGTCGATTGCCTCCATCGTGTCATTTCGGTTTCCTTTATCAAACATTGCGGTTACTAAACATTCATTCGCATCAAAGTTCATCGCCAGATCCATCATAATTCCACTTCTCCCTTCTTATGTGTCTTGGATTTCTCCGTTGTCTTATTCTGCTCCTGTGCTTTTGCCCTTGCCTGAAAATCTTTTAAAGACTGCAGCACAGATTTCTTCACTTCACCTTTTGCTCTGCTTGCAGGTTCTGCCTTTTGTGGCTGGCTCTGACTTACAGATACCGGTTCCTGCTCTGCCCTTCTGTCTGCCGCAACCGCAAAAGGTTTCTGTCCACTTCCTATTACTGTTTCTACCGTATGTTCCGTTTCCTTTACCCTTCCATGCTTTTCATCCAGATACTTTTCCATGTCTGCGATTGCTTTCTGCACCAGAGGACTTTCTTTATAGTGAGGAATCATATCTATCAGATCACGCCGTATCCGGTCTGCACTCATCAACTCATATTCCCCGGAATAATCTTCATCACCATCTTGCAGAGCAAATCCGATTCCCTTGATTCCATGCATCCGTTCCGCCGGAATGCTCTCATATATTTTAATGGCTTCTTCTAAAGTGAGGTTGTTATGGTATTCTCCCATGACCGGAAACTCCATGCACTCTGCAACATAAAAACTGATCGTGGCTTCTGGCTGTTCCTGCTCCGGCTGTTTATCAAAGATAGAAAGTTGCTCTGTATCTTCCAGACGGAAAAGTAAAGAACGGGCAGTTATAACATCGCTGTCTATATCGGATTCCTCGGATACCTCAATCAGCCAGTCCTTGATAGCTTCTGTTTTCTTATTCAAAATATCCTCCGTGAGCTTTTCCACCTGTTCTTCTCTATTTTCAACCGTATCGTTATACTCATAGGTATCAATGTCATAACTAAAATTATCCAGGTCCACAGCGAGCTTTTTAATCTCCTGCTGGTCAAGATATTTTTCGGATTCTTTTATATACTCTGCCAGAGTGATTCGCTCCTCTGCAATCGGGTTAATATCCACCTTAATTCCTGCCATCGCTATACCAGATTCATTTAAGGCATTGAAAAAGCTATCTTCTCGAATATCACCTTTATAGGAAAGAACCACATCAAGGTCAGAATCTTCCCGGTAAAGGTCTTGTCTGCTTCTGGAACCATACACTCTTGCAGCAAGCAGCTCTACCTCCTGTTCCATTCCCATATCTTCTAATACTGCCTGTGCATGATACAGAACCCCTCTTTCTACTTCTGCCCTGCTCAGACTATTTAATGCCAGTTCATTTCTTCCAATCTCAGAAGTCGCACGAAGTTCCCCTTCCTGCAATAAATCTTTAGAGTGCTGGATCGTCATTTCTTCAAATTCTTTATAATCCACTTTGACACATTCCATATCATCCATTCTTTCACTTTTAAGGATTTCATAAGCAGCTTCCTGAATAGATGCGTCTGGATTATCGTAATCACCACTCTGGATTTCATGCAGATCAGAGTCATAAAAAATAAACGAATATCCTTCTTCTGTTGCCTGTATGGTCAGATACCCTTTACTCCTGGTAAACTGCATTGCGATTCCTTCATAGGTTTGCATTGCTTCTTCCCTGCGAAATCCTTCAAAAATACTTGCCGGGCAGTTCTTTTCTAATTGTATCCGCTGCATCTGTTCTTCCTGAACTTCTTCCACATCTGCCATCAGATCTTCGTAATCCACTACTTTTGCATCTTCCAGTGAGTACCCTTTATCTTCTAAAATATCACTGGCAGCTTCATCTACATAGATTGTCGGATTGTCATAGATTCCTCCATCATCCTCCTGATAATCTTCATTATAAAATGTATAGTCATAACCATCTTCTGCGGTCTGGATTGTAAAGTATTGTTTTCCAATCTGATATGCAATCTGTACCTCATTCCAGTCCAGCATGTTTTCCATTTTATTTACCACTTCATATATTTCTGGATTCAGCCACCCTCCGATCTGTTTATACGCATGGGTCAGCCGATCTATCCCGTTTTCACATCGGATAAAATCCATGCTTTCCTGCATCGTTTCCGTATTCTGGATACCAAGCACTTTTTTCTGATGATTTGGCAGACGTAAATATTCCTGCATCGCTTCATCCAGTGATTCATACCGGTTTACTTTTACTACACCCTCTGCATTTACATCTTCCATCACATAAAAATTATCAACGTAATGAATCTCTGGCATTTTTAACTTTATGCCTTCCGGCAGCTGCACCTCACTGACTGCATGAAAATTAAACCGGACATCCGTTCCAGATTCATTTTTTCCTGCCATCGTTTCTTCCCAGGTATCTTTCTGTACTGCCTGTATTTCTTCGATTGTAAGTGTCTGTCCACTCCGCAGGGTTACAACAGAATCTTTCGGGAATTCCGTCAAGTCATAAAGTGTTGTTCCATTTTCCTGCAAATATTCTGAAACTGCTTCCAATGCTCCTGCGTCAAACCCGTTCCATAAGTCCTCCGCTACAAGCTGTCCATTTTCTGCTACGATAATGCCTGCCACATCGGATCCAAATTCATCCTGTTCCATTAAGAAAAACTTCTCCCCGGCATATTCCTTTTCATCAACCGTATGCCATGTTCCGTTATGTCCTTCTGCTTCATACCCTCTTGTCTCTGCCGTAATCGTCACTTCGTTTTCTCCTATCGCCTGTTCTATCCTCTGCATCCGAATCTCAGCTCTTGCCATGTCGATAAACCCATCTAAAACTGCCGGGTGGCTTTCGATCACATAATCCAGATTCAGATTTCTGCCCCGGCTGATATTTTCCGGGACTTCAATATGCTCCGCCCAGTCTTTGTTCTGTCTGGAGAATCTTCCATCATGGGAAAGTTCCTGGATGGTATTTGCCATAACAAAATTCATACGTTCTTCCCCAAAGCGTTCCACGACTTCTTTTGCTGCATTCTGCTTTAAGTGCAGCCCGTCAAAATTCTCCCGGATAGCTTCTTCGATTGCTTTCTTGCAGTCCAGGTTTAACTTTCTCGAATCCAGATAAGCATCCACATCCCGTTCTCCCATTGCCTGTTCCAATGTTCCTTTATAAACTGGCGGATATGCCCTGACGGAATTATGTTCCAGTATGTTCATTCTCTGCTGGACAAACTCCGGAAGTTCCTGAAATCCAAAAGAATCTACATAATAGGCTGTAATCTCTGCACCCCTGTTTATCACGATCACATCACTTACCGATAAAGAATGACCACGGAAATCTTCCGGTCGGTCAATGTTAAAGCGTTCAAATATATTTTCTAACGTGATTGTTGGCATCCATGGTGCTGCATAAACCATCCGGTAATCCTTTCCGTCAATGGTATATCCCAGACTCTTTGCGGATTCCATTCCCATAAACTGATAAGTATGCTCATCCCCACTATCCATCTGATAAATGGCAAACCTTCCGCTTTCTCCATGCAGAAGAAGTGTCTCATCAATCTTTTCTGCACTCTGCTGTTCCAGTGCTTCCTGTTTTGTAGCAGATATTTCTCTTTCTTTCTGCACTTCCCATTCTGTTTCTGTGATTCCAAAGATACCGTCATATCCAAGAATTGCATCTTCTGTGTCTACAAGTGTTGATTCTGCCAGCTGTGGATTCTCTTGATTTCCATGTAACACATAAATTTCTGCCCCTCCACGGTACAATTCATATGCACGGTCTTTCGTAAGCGGAAGCATATGGTCTAACTGGATTCCTGCCTCGTGCATTTCTGTAAAACCAACCATGCCATCCGGGAAATTGTCAATCTGTGCCTGTATTTCATTCATAAGGCTTCTCGTATATTCACTTCCCGGTCTGCGGATTGCAGTCATCATACGGTTCACCAGTCCAAGCACTTCGTCTTTATCATCCATCTTATATGCAAAATTCACAATAAGATTTCTCTGGGAATCTGTGAAATCTCCCGTATTGGCAGCTTCTGCTGTTTCAATCAGACGGTGGGCATACTGCATGGCTGTTTCTTCTGCAATTTCCGGCTCTTTCGCTTGGAAGTTCGCCCTTGCTGCCTGGATCACTTCATACACCAGCTTTGAACCGGCTTCATCGTAAGATTCCCTCATATCCCATACCAGGTCATTCAGTCTTTCCACCTGTCCAGGGAAGGTTTCTGCATATTCATTTACAAATGCCTTTTCATTTTCCGAAAAAATTATTTCTTGGAAACTCTGCTTTTTGCACCAGCATCTCTGCCTGATCTTTCGGAGAAAGGTCAGAAAAATAAGTAACGCCTGTGTCAGCATCATATTCCACATCATAAAAATCAATCGGATAGTTCTCTCCGTGCCCACTGCTGTCATAGAGTGGTGTGACGGCAGCACCTTTTTCTTCCAGAAAACTTTCCAGTGGTTTCTCATTTTCCTCTATCTCACCACTTTCCAGAAGGCGGACGTATTCCCCCACATTCTGCTCTAACTGTTCCCTGCTCATGTTTTCGATCAGATCATAAGTAAACTCGGAACCCATACTGCCTGAAAGATGCAGAATTAAATCTTCCTTATGAAAAGTATCCCGAACTGGTCTTTCCATTTCCAGCTCGTGCATCTGTGTCTCGATATTCTCAATGACTTCCGCAGACGTTTTCCGTATGGTATCCATAGATGCCCGGAGTGCTTTCATATCCTTGCTTTCACACCAGCTGGCAATATAGGTAAAAGAGTATTCGGAAGTATCCAGACCAAAGTGGTTGCAGACAATATAGGCAATACTTTCTGCTTCCACTTCTTTGGTTGTCCGGTCTTTTAAAATCCCTTCCGCATCCATTACCTCCCGGTCATGCAGCAATGCATGGCTTACTTCGTGTACTCCGGTTTTCATGGTCTGAAGATTACTCATATCTTCCTGAATTGCGATATACTTTTCTGTCTGATGATAATACCCCTTTGCTTCCCCTTCTATTTCCATCATGCGGATTGGCACAGGAGAAATGTTCTGCAATGCTTCCATAAACGTGTCATAAAACTGTACACTCCCGGTAAGTTCCGGTACTTCCAACTCTACAATCGGCTCTCCCTCTGTCTGGCTGACATCAAATACCGTTGTCACACGAAACCTTGGAATGACCATCTCCACAATCTCTGTTTCCGGCTGACCGTCATCCCCGATCACCGGCTCTTTTGTTACAGGGTCAATCTTTTCAATCTCCTGTTTCTCACGGATGGGTGCCGGTGCGATAATCTGGATTCCTTTTTCCCCTCTCTTTACATGGCGGTTAAATTTCTTCTGCCACGCCTGATACCCTGCCACCAGAGTAGCCTCCGGTTTCTGCATGGTGATCAGAAGGGTGTTATTAAAACTGTAATTATGGAACTTGGACATGGTATTCAAATATTCCGTATATCGTTCCGAAGTAAAAATCTCCTTTACGCCCTGTTCCAGCCGTTCCGATATTTCCTTTAACTGTTTCTCTATATTATTTGCCATAAACAAACCCTCCATTTTATGTCCCCGCCAGAGAAAACTCTGACGGGAAATCTTTTATAACTCCTGTTCGTGTTTTTTCTTTGCAGTTTTCTGTACAGGTGGCTGTTCCGCTGTATTCTGCTGTGCCTTTTCCTGCTTTAAGCGTTCCAGAATAGATGGCTTATGGATTCTGTCTGCTGTTTCCGGAAGTTCTTTTTCTTCTACAGCACCCCTGCTATCTGTGCTACTTCCTTCTCTGCCAATATCCTCATCTGCCATAATCGTCTCATTGCCCTTTTCATCCATGTTCAGCAACGCATTTAACTCGGATAACCGTTCCATCTTTTCATTCAGCTCTGCTTCTTTCGGGAATGGTTTCTTTACCTCTTCCTGTGCAGTCGCAAGCTGCTGTTGTACGGTTTCCAATTTCTGCTCACTTTCCGTCAGCTTCCTGTCAATGGAAAAAAGGGTGTTATGGATACGCTGCATATTTCCTACCGGGTCTTTTCCGATCTCCAGCTTATAAGAACATTTCCCTTTGACCGTCAGTTCAAATGCATTGGAGAACATATTGTAGGAAGCAGATAACGTAAACCCATGATATTCCCCGACCTTTCCACCGGTGCTAACGGTTTTTAGTCCTGCACAGGCAGCGATCAATGCCTCGCCTGCTTCTTTCTTATCTTCATAAAGGACATTTCCTACTGTCATGGCAAACGTGTCATTATCCTGTAAATCCACGCTTTTTACTACCTGGGAATCTATCTGCATCCCGGCAATCCGCTCTTTCAATGCACTGATCTGTACCGGGAAATTCTTTGCAATATCGGATTCCAGACGGTAAATCTGACTGGTATGGTTTGCCTTTAAGAGTTTCAGTTTACTCACTTGCACATCCAGATCCATTTTTTCCTTAATGTACGGATTGCCTGTAGCAAGTGCCTTGATCTCTGCATAGGACAGTGCCGTATCATCCACATCTTCACAGGCCCTGACCGGGGATTTACTGGTCATGATCTGACTGATGAACTTCTGCTTATTCTCCAAAATCTGCCACATATACGCATCAAAAGTGTTCTCCGTCACATACCGGAATATCTTTACTTTGTCATTCTGGTTTCCCTGTCTTAAAATACGTCCTTCCTGCTGTTCCAGATCAGTCGGTCATTTTTTGCGGACAGTTCATACATGCTATCCTTTTCTGTTCTCTGCTCCTGCGTTTGCTCTCGTTTGATTTCTCCCTCCGTATCTTCTTGGCACAAGCAGGACAATACCTTGATGCACCAGAGCCCGGGACATATTCAACGCCGCACACCGTACAATTTTTAGCGGGCATTGCTGCCCACCGTTTTGTAGGTATGATATGTAATTCATCGACAAAGCCGATGAATTTATAATAAATCTTGATTTCCTGCTTCACTGTTCCGTCTGCCATCTTCTCACGCTCCGAAACAAGTATCTTGTCTATGAGTGCGTTTATAACTGTTGCATCCAGTTCTTTTAAGCCTTGATAATTTCGGATAAGGGCGAGGAAGTCACGGATTCCCCGTGATTTCTCGTAGCTTTCATTAAGAGTTTCCGTCACCTCTTTCAGCCTTGCTTCAATTTCAAGCTGCTCTTTCTGGTATTTCCCCGACATCATCTCAAAATTCCGCTCGGTAATACGCTCCATGACCTTATCCTCGTAGAGAGAGGAAAACAGCCTGTCCAGTTCCGCAAGGCGTTTGTTCAGCTTCTTACGTTCTTTCTCTAATGCTTTCGCCCTGCTCTGGTCTGTTTCCGTGAGCCGCTTTTCTATGGCCCTGACCGCCTTTTCATCATTCACTGCCATATCCGCAAAACAGTTGATGTCGGCAAGAACGGCATTGAATAAATCCCTTGCTTCTATATTGTGGGCACTACACTCGCTTCTTCCGTTTCTTGCATAATTATTACATGAATACTGTACACAGTCGATAATCTCTGGGCGTTTCCTCCTGTGTACGTTCATTGCCCGCAGAGCACATCCGCAGTCCACACACTTGATAACGCCTGCAAAAATATTTACAAATCCTCCCTTGTTCTGTGGAAGCCTACGACTTGTAATAAGCTGTTGGACAATATCAAATTCCTCCTGCGTGACTATTCCCTCATGGGTATTGGGTATCACTTCCCATTCTTCGGGCAGCTTAGAGGGGCGTTTCTTGCTTTTCATATTGGCGGCAATCCGTTTGTAGCCTACAAGATTTCCCGCATATATCGGGCTTCTTAAAATGCTCCTCACGCTGTTCCCACTCCAAATATAGCGTTTGTCCTCGTTCCCCTCAAAATGACGTTCAAAGCCTGTTTCGCCACGCTCCGCCGCATAAGCGGCAGGGCGTAGGATATGCTGTTTATTAAGATGTCTGCAAATTTTGGCAACTCCATTCCCTTTTAATGCAAGGTCGAATATCTCTTTTACAACATGTGCCACTTTATCATCTATCAGCAGATGGTTGTGGTCGGCAGGGTCTTTGATATAGCCATAAGGGGCGGTAGTTCCCATGAATTTCCCCTGTTGAAACCTCGCCCGATATGCCGATTTTATCTTAACAGATATGTCAGCGGCATACATTTCGTTTAAAATGTTGCGGAAAGGCGTGATGTCCATAGCAGATTTATTCAAGGTATCTACGCCGTCATTGACCGCTATATACCTCACGTTATGCTCTGGGAAGAAAACTTCCAGATATAACCCACAATCAAGATAGTTTCTCCCCAGACGGGATAAATCTTTCGTAATCACGCAGTTTATCAGACCACTTTCAATGTCTTTTATCATATTCTGGAAACTTGGTCTTTGGAAATTTGTACCAGAATAACCATCGTCCACATACGTTTTTGCTATGTGCCATCCCTGCTTTTTCACATAATCCGTGAGGATGGATTTCTGTGTCGCAATGCTCGCACTCTCGTTATCCGTACCATCGTCTTTAGATAAGCGGCAATAAATGCCGACTAAATAGATTTTCTTTTCTTCTTTGATTCCTGCCATACTGTAAAACCTCCGTATCTGTCCTATCTGTTTTCATGTCCCATTGCGTACATTCTAAGCGGACAGCCCCTCATTGTCGAAGGTGTCGCCCTCGGCAATCTTCTTCCGAATATCCTCGGAGATAATCGGGACAAACGCTTCTGTAACGGTCTGTGTGCCGACATATTCACGGCTGATTATCATCTGCACTGGTGCTTTTGGCACGATACGCTTTCTCTTTTTATCTGCTTTCTTATCCTCGCCCATACTTAAATCTTCCTTTCCAGACAGGGCAGGGAAGAGTTTGGAAATGTCCCCGCCCTGCCAATCAGATACCATTAATCCTCGCTGTTTAATTCTTTCTGTAATGCTTTAAGGAGTGCCGCCGCTTCATCAGCGTTCAGCGTGATTCCCTTGCCGCACTTTTCACGGTTCGGGGAAAAGCTGCGGATGTCATACTTCGGCTCTTTCCCATTCCATGAAATGAGATTGATTTCCTTTGTGTAGCCACTGTCGCCCGTAGACAATACTGCGATTTCCTTTACGATTTCATACTGGATTTCTCTCATTCTCCATACCTCAACTCTCTGTATTTACTTCCCGAAAAAAGAAGATTAGCGGCTGTCACGGTTGCGTTTCCTCTGCAACTCACGCTCCAAAAGTTTGATGATGGTTTCCTCCATCTGCTTCGGCGTTGTGTTCTTCGGAAAGTATTTTTTCAGCTTGCTTGTGTTGATTTTCAAGGTTTCTTTCTGGTTGCCCTTTTCCTCCGTCATAATCGCAAATATCGTATCCATGTCAAGCCGCCCGCTCTGGCTTAACTGTTTCATCCGCTGTGCCTGTGAGAGTGAGGGCGTTGCTTCTTCGCTCTCCATCGTGGCAAAGAGGTTTTCCTGCTCGTCTTTCTTCAAGAAGGACAGTTCCACCGCAGGCGTGAGGGCGATTTTCCCCTCGTCCACCATCTGCAAAATCGGCGGTATCAGTTCCGTCAGGCGGATAAAACGCTGCACGGTCATCCTGCCCACGCCGAAGCCCTGTGCCACCTTGTCGTCCGTCCGCAACTTCGTCACAACTTGTGACGAGGTTAAGTCTGTGCGGAAACCCTGCCGCTTCATGGCTTCGGATTTCATCTTGTAAGCAAACGCCCGCTCCGATGGCAGGATATTCTCACGCTGCAAATTGCTGTCTACAAGGGTGATGATGGCTCGGTCACGGTCTAAGGGCAGGACAAACGCAGGCACGGTATTTATCCCTGCAAGTTCAGAAGCACGGACACGCCGCTGTCCTGCAATCACTTCATAACCGTCCCCGTCCTCTTTCGGGCGTGTGATTATCGGCGTGACAATGCCAAATTCCTTGATGCTTTCCGCTAACTCTGACAGTGTTTCATCTTCTGCCACATGAAACGGATTGTCGGGGAACGGGTACAAGTCTTTGGTCTTTAACACCTTAAAATCCTGTTTCTTCATTCACATATCTACCTTTCTTTCGCTCTGCTTCTATGATTTTTCTGCAATTCTTCCAACACTTCGGGCGGTATTTTTGACAGCAGCCGCCCCATCTGCTCGTTGGTTCTCTGCAATTCAAATATCTTCTGATTCGCTTTCTGCACCTTTAGTTCCTGCTCGTACTTTTCATCACGCATACGCCCCGCATAGTCTGATTCCTGCCCAATTCTCTCTTTCAAACTGTCGATATACGCCTGCTGTTTCCCGATTTCCTTAGAGAATTTCTCCACGTCTGGCAGCCATGCAGAGAGTAAATCTAACGCTTTATCCCTTTTCTTCCCTGCGTTAAAGGCGTTGATGTCGGATAGGGCAGACACGATTTCTTCATACTGTTTATCAAGCCTGCCGCCTAATTTATAGAGCCATGTGGGGACGTGTTTCCGCTTGGTTTCCATTGAGGACTGCCCCCGTTCAAGCTGATTCCACCGTGAGGACATCCGCTCATGGTAGGCGGTCTGCCACTCGGATAATGATTTCTGGTTGCCTAAGATAGCTTTCGCTGACAGCTTATTGTCTGGCGTAATCGGCACAAAGCAGAGGTGCATATGGGGCGTTCTCTCGTCCATATGGACGACAGCGGAGAGGATATTCTGCTTTCCAACACGCTCCGAAATGAAGTCAAGAGCCGTCTGGAAATACGCTTTTTGTTCTTCGGGCGGTAACTGGTTCATAAATTCTGGTGAAGCTGTGATGAGCGTTTCCACCATCATCACGCTGTCTTTCCTTGTCCTGCACCCCGCTTCGGCTACCATGCGGTTAATCTCTTTCTTGTAGGTGTACTTTGGTGGTGCTATGAGATGGTAATTGTTTTTAGAGCGTTCCATATCTATATCTGGGTTGCTTTTGTAGGCTTCTTTCTTCCGCTCGTTGTGGCGTTCACAAGCCGCAACGCCGCCCGCTTTTCGTTTCTGGAAACGCAGGATTGCATAAGGCATAGGCGGATTCCTCCTTTCTTTCGGCGGGTGACCGTCCTTTGGGGTGACAGCGGTGACGGTGGTGACAGCAGTTTTGGGATACCCCCTGCCGACTGCCGCAACTGTCACCCTCACCCCCTGCATGACGGTCATGTCGATGATGACGGTGTTTTTGGGATACCCCCCTCGCAAGAGCCGTCACCGTCATGCCGCCATTCTTTTATCCGAAGCCGTAAGGCGTAGGATAGCAGGGCACAGCCCTGCCTTAAGGGAGTCCAGAGGGAACGTCTGGCACACGACTTTGCAGGGCAAAGTGTAGTGTGTTACACCCTGTAAACGCAGTCGGAAAAATCGGAATGATTTTTCTGACCGCAGGGGTGGTTTTACACGACCGAAAAGGGCGGGTAAATCCTACGCCTGCACTTTGCGTTTACGGGGTGTTCTCCCGTAGGGATGACAGCGGCAGGGTATCCTAAAATCACTGTCACCACCGTCACTGCTGTCACCCGCAGGGCAGAGCCGCCAGCTTTACATGGCTTTAAGCGTCAATGACAGTAACACGGGGGGTATCCTAATATCGCTGTCACCACCATCACCGCTGTCACCCGCCCTCCTTGCAAGGGCAATCCGCCTGCCGTCTTTCCTGCGGCTGTACTGGTAGCAGATACGGTTCTCGCTTAAAAATGTGGTGCGGTATTCATTCAGCCATTTCGTAATCACCGTGGGTATGGTTTCCGTTTCCCCCATAGCGGCTAACAGTTCCGTTGCCGTGCCTATCCATTCTTCCTTATCCCTCATAAAATCCACCAACCGAAAAAGGACATCTGGTATCGTTTCTTTCGCAAGCTGCTCCTGCGTTTTCCGCTCCACAAGCTCCCAACGGCAATCACGGAAACGCAGCGTGTATTCCTGATAAGGCGTGTCCCTGCCCGTCACATACAGCTTGGCGGTGTCAGACGCACGTTTCTCCTTTTCCAGAACAAAGGTAGCGTCCGCACTCCCCGTTAATCCTGTCGTCCCAGACACCTTGTTGAACACGTCGCTGTCATTCTGCTTTCGGATGTGGTGTACGACAATGACCGCCAGAGAGTGCCTGTCGGCAAAGTCTTTGATGAGGGAGATGTCCCCATAGTCGCTTGCATAGGCATTGTCTTTTGAAGCTGTACGGACTTTCTGCAAGGTATCAATGACAATGAGCCTGCTGTCTGGGTAATCTTTCAGATAATCTTCAAGCTGCACGATAAGACCGTCTGACAGCTTGCAGCTTGCCACGGCAAAGTGGAGCCGCCCGCTTGCTTCGTCCGTCAAACGAAATAACCTGTCCTGTATGCGGCAGAACGTGTCCTCAAGGCAGAGGTAAAGCACATCGCCCTCCATTGTCGGCATATCCCATAAAGGGATTCCCTGCGACACGCATAAGCATAGCTTCAGCATGAGCCAGCTTTTGCCTATCTTCTGTGAGCCGCAGAACAGCGATAAGCCTGTCGGGATAAGGCTGTCCACCACAAAGGATGGTTTCTCAAGCGGTTCATAAAGGAGCGTTTCGGCGTTGACTGTCTGTAACTTCTGCATGGCTTTCCTCCTTTCGGGCGGTGTCTTTGTTTTCGTTGCACATAGGCGTTGACCTCCTTAAAAATAGATTTACTCCCACGGAAAAAAGTGAGAGTATGTAATGCCGCCAATCCCACACAAATAAAAAACAGATTTCTTTTTCGGGCGGTGTCGGTCACGGTTGGAGATATTTCTTCAATTTCCGCCTTTACTTTCTCCTTTGCAATCGCAACAGATTTCTGTATTGCCGAAGCGGTGCAATGCTCCATAGCGGCGATTTGGTAAAAATTGAACTCATACTCGTAGTAGAGCAGGAAACGCCGCCTTTGTATCTCTGGAAGGCTCCCAACCGCCTTATAGAGCGTTTCATTCCGTTCTTCCTCAACCATGCGTTCATCAAGGCTCTTAGGCACACGCAACGCCCGTCTGTAAAGGGTTTCGTCCCATACCTCGTTAAACTCCCTGTGCCGCTCGTCCCATTAGAAAAGATTCCTGTTCCTGCGCTCCATCTGCCGAAACTCCATAAAGAACTGTTCCGACACTTCCAACTCGTGGGATTTGCCCTGCCCGTCCTTAAAGCTGATAAAATACCTTGTGCCGCTTTCCGTGGATTCCTCCCGAAGCGTGTATGCCTTAACCCTGTATGCCATCCTGTTGTCCTCCTGCAAAAAATTGAGTGAGGGGATTTCCATCCCTCACCCAGTAGCCCGCAGGATGGCAGGCTGTTTTAGAAGCTATAAAATTTTCCGCAGCTTCTTCCGCAGATGGTCTAACCTCGCATAGATGGCACCAGTCGTCAAATGCACAAGCGGGGCAATCTCCTTTGTGGAATACCCCTGCATTTTCAGCAGGACGATTTTCAAGGTACGCCCGTCCACCGTGACTAATACTTGATAGAGATTTTCGCTCTCAATCTCTTCCAGTAACTCCGCAACCGTACCCACTTCCGCCTGCCGCTCCCTGCCTGCCATGTCCTCAAGATATTCCGCAACGTCATTCGTCCATCGGTAAAACCGCCTGTTGGAATTGAAGTCTGCCCTGTCCGCCATGCGTATCTGCTCAATGGTCGCTTCATCAACGCCGCACTCACGCAGCAGCTTTTCCTCCGCTTCTTTCCAGATACGCCATTTCCTGTCCTCCCGTCCGTGGTTGTATGCCATTCTTACTTCCTCCAATCAGAATTGATTGAGAGGGCAGAGAAAAGCCCCCTCATCTTCCCAAAGGAAAAAACAAGGGGGCTGAACGCCTTAAATTTTAATTTTCTATTATCTTTCTTAGTTTTATTAGGATTCTGGCTTTGCGTTTGTTTACAACGCTCTGGGTTATGCCCAACCTCGCCCCGACTTCACGCTCGGAAAGTCCGTCAAAAAAGATTGCCTGTATCAGCTCCTGTTCACTATCCGACAGCAAAGGCAGGGCGGCTTTCAGCCTGTCCACCATGACCGCATTGACAACGGTTTCTGCAATGTCCACCGCTTCATCAGTGATAAAGTCCAGAGGATTCCCCTCGCTGTCCGTAAATCCGTCGAGAGATAGCAGTCTATTCTTTGTATCTAATTTTTGCAGATAACGCCACCGTTCCTTGTCACGGTAGAAGTCTGTGTATTGCTCCCTCACGACTTCAAGCAGACAGCCTTGAATGGGGATAAACAGCTTGTCCATATAGGTCTGGTCGGATTCCCTGCAACGGCAGAACTCCGTGTAGGATAATTCCACATAGCCGCCACTTTCTCTGATATATACCTTTCTTGGTGCATATTTCACCATAAATACCTCCCATCTGAATTTTTGAAATGTAAAAAAGTCCAGATGGAGAGGCGGAGAACGACACCGCATATCAGAAACAGCCCTACGGCACTTTCCAACAAAAATCGACAAAAGAAAAACCGCAAAGGCTCTGTGACCTTTACGGTTATAGGAAATAGTAATTCTATTGTATGGAGATTGTACTTCTACTTTCAAGGTGAGAAGTACCGTTGCACTGGCAGAAATTTTTTTCAACTGGTTTCCTGCCGTTCTCTGATATGCTATGTATTGATAAATTTTGCTTCGTATGAGCAGATAGATAACTGCCCGAAAAAATGGACATAAAAAAATTCCCTCCAAATTTAAAAACAAATTCAGAGGGTAAT
>ENA-OQES01000341-OQES01000341.1-human-gut-metagenome-genome-assembly--contig:-NODE-341-length-20205-cov-4.018428_pt1 | contig 20205 bp, 21 predicted proteins | sample MGYA00242798_ERZ504641 | MGnify/ENA primary metagenome ERZ504641 (study PRJEB26092, sample SAMD00036327) | human gut metagenome | host: Homo sapiens | study: EMG produced TPA metagenomics assembly of... | reverse complement strand
GGACGGCAGCAACGATGGCAAAGGCGTTCGGCGGGACCGTTTACAGCTCTGTATGTCCGGACTCCGGATTCGGATCAGATGGGAAAAGAAGACTGTCGGCGTTTGCAGCAGCACATTCGTATGGCAGAGCAGGCAGGTGCCGACATTTCTACGATCTACGGGGATGACATTCCGCAGCAGATCGCAGAGTTTGCCCGCATCTCCGGCATTACAAAAATTCGTGCTGGGGCGCTCCAGCGTACATCGCCGCCATTTCTGGAGTGGACCGTCACTGACTGAAAAATTTGACGATGACTGCGCCTAATCTGGATATTTACATCATCCCGGATGCTTCTGCAGAGAACGGCTACGGCTCAGGACGGAAGCTGTTCATCCGTCCGTTTCTGCCTTCTGTCCGCGATTTACTGATCACCGCAGGCATTTTGAGCTGCATCACGCTCATCGGCTTTCTTTTTTTGACAATTGGACTTTGCGCGCTATAACATTATTACGTTCTATATGCTGGGGGTGCTGTTCACCGCATTGTGTACCAACGGTTACACCTGCGGTGTGCTGGGCTCCATTGCCAGTGTTGCGCTATACAATTTTTTCTTGACGGAACCGCGCCTGACATTCCATGCGTATGATCCCGGTTATCAGGTTACATTTGCCCTGATGCTGACCTCTGCGATCCTTACCTGCACCCTGACAACACGGTTGAAGGATCATGCAAAAATGTCTGCGCAGGCAGCGTTCCGTACAAAAATACTGTTTGATACAAATCAGCTTTTACAGAGAGCAAAAAGCGAGGAAGAAATCCTCTCTCAGACAGCGTCCCAGTTGATGAAGCTGCTGAACCGGAGCCTGATCGTCTACCCGGAACAAAACGGAGATCTTGGTTCAGAACAGGTTTTTTGGGGTTGACGGGAAAACGGTGCAAAACATCTTTTCTGCACCGGAAGAACGGGATGCAGCAAATTGGACGTTTGCCAACAAAAAGCGTTCCGGTGCAGGCACGGATAGCTGCCCGGACGCAAAGGGACTTTATCTTGCACTTCGGACCGGAGGCGGCGTGTTTGGAGTGGTTGGGATCGATCTGTCCGAAAAAACCGCTGGATGCCTTTTGAAAACAGCGTGCTGCTTTCCATTCTGGGTGAAGGCGCGCTGGCAATCGAAAACCGCAGAAATGCGCTGGAAAAAGAGCAAGCTGCATTGCAGGCAAGGAATGAAGAACTGCGGGCAAACCTGCTGCGCACGATCTCCCATGATCTGCGCACCCCGCTGACCTCCATTTCCGGCAATGCCAGCAATCTGCTTTCCAACGGAGAAACGCTGGATACAGAGACCCGGAACAAGATCTGCACCGATATTTTTGACGATGCACAATGGCTGATCGGTCTGGTGGAAAATCTGCTTTCCATCACCCGCATTGAGGATGGTCGGATGAATCTGCAGATCTCACCGCAGCTGATGGATGAGATGATCGAAGAAGCACTGCATCATGTCAACCGGAAAAGCTGCGAACACACCATTACAACACAGTATGGGGACGAGATCCTCCTGGTCAATGTGGATGCACGGCTGATCATGCAGGTCGTTGTCAATCTGGTGGATAACGCCATCAAATACACCCCTGTGGGCTCGATCATTCAGATTTCAGCTTACCGGAAAGACCATCAGGTCGTAGTGGACGTTGCAGATAACGGTCCCGGCATTCCGGATCGCGCAAAAGCACAGGTGTTCGAGATGTTTTATACCGGGCAAAGCCGCATCGCAGACAGCCACCGCAGCCTTGGACTGGGCTTGCCCCTCTGCCGTGCGATCCTGACGGCTCACGGCGGAACATTGACCCTGCGTGACAATATTCCCAATGGCAGTGTCTTTTCCTTTGCATTGCCGCAAAGCGAGGTGAATATCCATGAATAAGCCGACCATTCTGGTCGTAGAGGATGATGTTCCTGTACGGTGTCTGATCACAACGACCCTGAAGACTCACGGCTATAAATATCTGACTGCTTCCAATGGGGAAACGGCAATCATGATGACTACCAGCCACAATCCGGACATCATGCTGCTGGATCTTGGACTGCCCGATATAGACGGCATCGAGGTCATCCGCAGCGTCCGCACATGGTCGAACCTGCCCATCATCGTCCTGAGTGCCCGGAGCGAAGATTCTGATAAGATCGAAGCACTGGACAATGGCGCAGACGATTATCTGACAAAGCCGTTTTCCGTGGATGAGCTGCTGGCAAGACTGCGTGTAACGCAGCGCCGATTGAATCTGCTGGCTTCTGACGGCATAAATAGTCCGGTTTTTGTCAATGGTCCTTTGAAGATCGACTTCTCGGCAGGCTGCGTCTGGTTGAGCGAGAATGAATTGCATTTGACCCCCATCGAGTACAAACTGCTGTGTGTGCTGGCGCATAATGTGGGCAAAGTGCTGACGCATACCTCCCTCACGCAGAAAGTATGGGGCAGTACGCAGGAAAATGACATTGCATCCTTGCGAGTTTACATGGCATCCCTGCGCAAAAAAATTGGAACGATGCCCGGATGCGCCGCATCTGATCCAGACCCATGTTGGTGTCGGATACCGGATGCTGCGCGTGGAAAATGATGAAGCATAGTAAAAAAACAGGGTGCGCCCCTGAATGAACACGACCACATCTTGTGGAGGGGTTCAAACCAATCCACAAGAACAGGTGAGCATGACCAAAATGATCTTCCATATCAAGCTTCTGCTAACAATGTTAATACGTCCTAACATCTCTGAAAAAACCATTGCAAAAAGTCCGAAAGCGTGCTACAATACAGAGATAAAGAGCCTGCCCCCGCTCAAGGGGATGGGCGCTCAGACAGGAAACATAGAAATGAGGGATAAATATGTTTGATACAAAAAAGGCTTGCACTGCTTTTTGGGTGGTGTAGTGTTCGGCTCTGCCGGCTTCAAGGTGCTGTCCAGCAAGGACGCCAAAAAGGTCTACACCCAGACCACTGCTGCGGTGCTGCGGATGAAGGACTGCACCATGCAGACTGTGAACAAGGTGCAGGAAGAGGCCGGTGACATCCTTGCCGATGCAAAGGCCATCAACGAGAGCCGCGCCGCCGAGGCTGCACAGGAGGTCATCGAGGATACGGCTGAACAGCCCGCAGAGCAGACTGCACAGTGATACAACGCAGCGGAGCCGCCCTTGGGCGGCTCCTTTTTTACGCAGAGGGGTAAGAAAAGCAATGAAATGTACGATCTTACATGAAGGTAAGGGACGGATGCGGGTGCACGTCTGCGCCGTGCAGATGACCCTGCACCGGGCAGATGTGCTGGAAGCCTACCTGAACGGGCAGGACAACATTCAAAAAGCCACCGTCTACGAGCGCACCGGAGATGTGGTGCTGACCTACCGGGGCAGCCGGAAGGATGCCGCCGCCCTGCTGGCAGCCTACCGCTTTGACAACGAAGAGTTAGAGGTGCTGGTCACTTCCCACGACAGCCGGAAAATCAATCAGGAATATCAGGAGAAGATGGTCAGCCTTGTGGCGGGCCGGGTGTTCCGCAAGGTGTTCCTGCCCGCGCCCATTGCGGCGGCATATACGGTGTGGCGCTCCATCGCCTTTGTCTGGAAGGGCATCCGCTGCCTGCTGCACCGCAAGCTGGAGGTAGAGGTGCTGGATGCGCTCAGCATCACCGCCTCCCTCCTGCGGGGGGATTACAGCACCGCAGGGTCGGTGATGTTCCTGCTGACGGTGGGCAGCCTGCTGGAGGAGTGGACGCGGAAAAAGAGCTTGGATGACCTTGCCCGCAGCATGGCGCTGAACGTGGATAAGGTCTGGGTGCGCACCCCGCAGGGCGAGGTGTTGGTGCCGCTGACCCGTGTCCACGCCGGGGACGAAGTGGTGGTGCGCTCCGGCAACATGATCCCGCTGGACGGCATGGTGCTGGAAGGCGAAGCCATGGTGAACCAAGCTGCCCTGACCGGCGAGTCCATGCCGGTGCGCAAGACCACGGGGCTACCGTCTACGCCGGAACAGTGGTGGAAGAGGGCGAATGCGTCCTTGTGGCCAAGGCAGAGGGCGGTGCCAACCGCTACGATAAGATCGTGGCCATGATCGAGGAATCGGAAAAGCTCAAGTCCGGCACCGAAAACCGGGCTTTGCAGCTGGCCGACCGTCTGGTGCCGTGGTGCCTTGCCGGTACGGTGGCTACCTATGCCTTTACCCGCAACGTCACCCGGGCCATCTCCATCTTGATGGTGGACTTCTCCTGTGCGCTGAAGCTTTCCATGCCGCTGGCGGTGCTCTCTGCCATGCGGGAGTGCGGGGAATATCACATCACCGTAAAGGGCGGCAAGTATCTGGAAGCGTTGGCAAAGGCGGACACCATCGTGTTCGATAAGACCGGCACCCTCACCCGTGCCACCCCACAGGTGGTGCAGGTGGTGCCTTTCTCCGGCTGCGGGGAGCAGGAGGTGTTGCAGCTTGCCGCCTGTCTGGAAGAGCATTTCCCCCATTCCATGGCAAACGCCGTCGTCCGTGCTGCCAAGGAGCGGGGAATCTCTCACGAAGAGATGCACTCCGAGGTGGAGTACATCGTGGCCCATGGCATTGCCAGCCGGGTAGGGGGCAAGCGGGTGGTCATCGGCAGCGCTCACTTTATTTTCGAGGACGAGGGCTGCACCATCCCGGCAGGGGAACAGGCAAAGTTCGACGCGCTGGATCCGCAGTATTCCCACCTGTATCTGGCAGCCTCCGGGGTGCTGGTGGGGGTCATCTGTATTGCAGACCCCCTGCGCCCGGAGGCGGCACAGGTGCTGCGCCAGCTCCAAAAGCTGGGCATCACTCAGACCGTCATGATGACCGGCGACAGTGACCGCACTGCCCGCGCCATTGCGGCGCAGGTGGGGGTAGACCGCTGCTTTGCGGAGGTGCTGCCGGAGGATAAGGCCGCTTTTGTCCGCGATGCCAAAGCCGAGGGACATACAGTTGTGATGATCGGCGACGGCATCAACGATTCACCCGCTTTGTCGGCGGCAGATATCGGCATCGCCATCCATTCCGGTGCCGCCATCGCCCGGGAGATCGCCGATGTGACCATTCGCGCGGATAGTCTGGAAGAGCTGGTGACCTTAAAAGCCATTGCCAACGCCCTGCAAAAGCGGGTGGGCAGCAATTACCGCTTTGTGCTCAGCTTCAACTCGGCCCTCATCCTTCTGGGGGCTCTGGGCATCCTGCCCCCTGCCACCAGCGCCATGCTGCATAACCTTTCCACCCTTGGTATCAGCCTGCGCAGCATGACAGACCTGTTGGAGCAGAAGCCTTCCCTGTGAAAATAGTACGCCGGAGCGTCCGCAGATGCTCCGGCGTACCGAAATGATAGCTCTTCCCATAAAAAGGAAGCTGCTGCACAAATGTTGTGTGATATGTACCCCCTAATACTGGACATCCAGTATTGGGGGTATATATTTAGGTGCCCACCCTCTTAGTCCGTGTGCTGTAAACAACAATGCAAAAAAGTCCGACCCGATTCTACGATGCCATAGCATTGTATGAATCAGATCGGAGAATGAAAAGTGTTTGCAGAAGGATGCGAGGGTGAGTGTGGAGTCAAAAATTATAGAATGTTTTGCGGCGGGGAGAAACGAAGGTTACACAACCAGAAAGCAGTGCATCTTCTACAAGAAACTGCTGGATGCTGGGATGACGCAAAGTAAAACGATTACTTCCCCAGATGCCAGATGTCGCGGTCATACTCGGCAATGGTGCGGTCGGAGGAGAACATCCCGGCTTTGGCAATGTTCACCAGACACTTGCGCCGCCAGCCCATGGGGTCGCAGGCGTAATCGCTGAGGGCCTGCCCTTTGCGGACGACATAGGCGTTGAAGTCCGGCAGGGTCTGGAACCAGTCCTTGTGGATCAGCTCATTGTGCAGGCGGGTCAGGTTTTCGGCATGGCCGGCAGCCAGCATCTCCGGGCCGGTGAGGAAGCTGATGGCCCGGCGGATGTTGGCATCGCCCTCCACCCACTGGGCCGGGTCGTAATCGCCCACGGCGTAGCGGTGGATGACCTGATCGGAGGTCTGGCCGAAGATATAAATGTTCTCTTCGCCCACCTGCTGGCTGATCTCCACATTGGCACCGTCCATGGTGCCCAGCGTCAGCGCACCGTTCAGCATGAACTTCATATTGCCGGTGCCGGAGGCCTCCTTGGAGGCAAGGCTGATCTGCTCGGACAGGTCACAGGCAGGGATGAGCTTTTCGGCAGCAGTGACGTTGTAATTTTCCACAAATACCACCTGCAGCCACTTGGACACCTCCGGGTCTGCGGCGATGACCTTGGAGAGGGTCAGCAGGGCATGGATGATGTCCTTGGCAATGGTGTAGGCAGGAGCAGCCTTGGCACCAAAGATGCTCACCAGCGGCACGGCAGGCAGGTGCCCTGCCTTGATCTCGTAATACTGATGGATGAGGTACAGCAGGTTCAGCTGCTGACGCTTATACTCGTGCAGCCGCTTGGACTGGATATCGAACATGGCATCGGGATTCACGTTCACCTTCTGGGTGCGCAGCAGCCAGTCGGCCAGTTCCTCTTTGTTTGCCTTCTTCACGGCGGTCAACTCGTCCAGCACGGCTTCGTCGTCGGCGAAGGCCAGCAGCTTCTCCAACTCGGCAGCGTCCTTGCGGAAGCCGGAACCGATGTGCTTTTCCAGCGTGGCGGTCAGGCGCGGGTCACATTCCAGCAGCCAGCGGCGGAAGGTGATGCCGTTGGTCTTGTTGTTGAACTTTTCCGGGGTACAGCTCATAGAAGCCGTGCAGCTCGGAATTTTTCAGGATCTCGGTGTGGAGCGCCGCAACGCCGTTGGTGGAATGGGTGAAGTGGATGTCCATGTGGGCCATGTGCACCGGTCGTCCTTGTCGATGATGGCAAGGCTCTCGTCCTCGGTGCGGGTGCGGGCCAGTGCGTCCAGCTTTTCAATGATGGGCATCAGCTGGGGCACCACTGCATCCAGGTAGGCGCGGGGCCACTTTTCCAGTGCCTCGGCCAGAATGGTGTGGTTGGTGTAGGCGCAGGTCTTGGTAACAATCTCCACAGCTTCCTCAAACTCAATGCCCCGCTGCCCCAGCAGCCGGATCAGCTCCGGGATGACCATGCTGGGGTGGGTGTCGTTGATCTGGATGGCGGCGTAGTCGGCCAGATCGTGGTAATTGCAGCCCCGGGCGGCGCACTCTGCCAGAATGAGCTGGGCACCGGCAGAAACCATGAGGTACTGCTGATACACCCGCAGACGGCGGCCTGCCTCATCGGAGTCGTCCGGGTAGAGGAACAGGGTCAGGTTCTTGTCGATGGCGGTCTTGTCAAAGGCAATGCCGTCATGGACGATGCTCTCGTCGATGGTATCCAGATCGAACAGATTCAGGGTGTTGGTGCGGCCCTCGTAACCGGTGACAGCCAGCTTGTACAGCCGGGCAGTGTATTCCTTGCCCGCCAGCTCCACCGGGTAGGTCACATCGGTCTTTTCAGCCCAGCTGTGGGCGGTGAGCCACGGGTCGGGCTTTTCGTTCTGCACACCATCCTCAAAGGACTGGTGGAACAGGCCGAAGTGATACCGCAGGCCCACGCCGTCGCCGGGCAGGTTCAGCGTTGCCAGCGAATCCAGGAAGCAGGCAGCCAGACGGCCCAGACCGCCGTTGCCGAGAGAAGGCTCCGGCTCCACTTCCTCAATGTCCGAAAGGCGCTTTCCGGCAGCGGCCAGTGCATCCCGGGCTTCTTCATACAGCCCCAGATTGATGAGGTTGTTGGACAGCAGCTTGCCGATAAGAAATTCGGCGCTGATATAATACAGCTTGCGTCCGGTGACGGGCTGCACGCGGTCGGCACTCTTCTGCCGCACCAGCTCCAGCAGTGCCAGATACAGCTCCTGATCGGTGCAGTCCGCCAGCAGCTTGCCGGTGATACTCTGTAATGTTTCGGTAAAGCTCATAATGGCTCCTCCTTTGCTACGGAAAACAGGTTTGACATCTATAATGCAAGATATACCAGATAAAACAATCGAAATCTTGCTTTAAAGGTGCAAATTGTGGTACAATCCTATCATCTGGAGGTGAGAAGATGCAAAATCAGGCTTCATTGCAGGAAACCAAGCAGCACGGTGCCGTGCGGTTCCCCTTCAATCTGTATCCCTGCACCATTCCGGGAGATTTTCCGCAGGTGGCACTCCACTGGCAGGAGAGCATGGAGCTGGTCTTTGTCAAGCGGGGCGCGGGGCTGGTGCAGGTGGGCGCTGAGTCCTGCCCGGCCTACCAGGGGGATATCTTTATTTTTACGCCCGGCACCCTCCACGCCCTGCGGCAGGCAGAGGGGCAGCGCATGGAATACGAGAACATCATCTTTGAGCTGGAGCTTCTGGGCGGTGCGGAGGACCTTTGCGCCGAAAAATACCTGCTTCCGCTGCAAAGCGGGCGGCTTTCGCTGCCCGCGCGCCTGACCCCGAACGATTTGTGCTATCTGCAAGCCGCTGCCTGCCTGCGGGAGGTGGAGGAAGCCAACCGCGCCAAGCTTCCCGGCTATGAGCTGCTGGTCAAAGGAGCACTGCTGCGCTTCCTCTCCCTGCTCATTGCGCAGGGGAAACAGCAGTTCCCCGTGGAAACTGCCGATACCCAGCGGCTGAAAGCCGTTCTGCAATGGATCTCTGCCCATTATGCCGAAGGGCTTCGGGTCGCCGATGCCGCCGGGGTCTGTTCCTTCAGTTCCAGCCACTTCATGCGCTGGTTCCGGCAGATGACCGGGCAGAGCTTTGTTGCCTTTCTGAACGAATACCGGCTGAATGCCGCCGCCGAAGCGCTGCATGCTACGGACGAGACGGTGCTGACGATCGCTTCCCGGTGCGGGTTTGAAAACCTCTCTTATTTTAACCGGGCATTCAAGGCACATTTTGGCATGACTCCGCGGGAGTACCGGGAAAAAAATAAGCAAAATGAGGCCGTTCCGCTTCTCTGAGAAAGAGAGGGAACGGCCTCATTGTTTTGATCAGACTTCCGGCGGGCAGCAGCTCTCCCGGGGGGAATGAGCTTGTGCGGTACAAGGATCTTTGTTGCCAGCAGATTCGGGTTCTCGATGTGGTTGATGGTCTGGCTGGCGGCCTCCATGCCCAGCTGATAGGGGTTCACATCCACGGTGGTCAGCTGGGGGCCTGGTGATGCGGGAGAACAGCGAATTGTTGAAGGAAACGATGGAAAGATCCTTCGGGACGCGCAGCCCCAGTTTGCCGCAGAACTGTTCCAGCACCACGGCCAGAATGTCATCGCTGACCAGCATGGCTGTGGGATGGTCCGGTGCGGTGAGAAGAGCCTTCAGCGGCTCTTCGTAAGCGTCGTTCAGGGTGTTGACCTCCACACAGTCCTCCTCCCGGGGGGTGATGCCGTGCTTGAGCAGGGACATCTGGTAGCCGCGCCTGCGCTCTGCCGAAAACAGCATGGCGTTGCTGACACCGAAATAGGCAATGCGGCGGTGGCCCATTTCATAGAGGTAATCGGTGGCTTCCTCACCGGCAAGGGCGTTGTCATTGTCGATATAGATGGTCTGATTGGCGGACTGCGCCGCCTTGCCCACGATGACATGGAGCAGCCCTTCGCTGCGCAGGTAGGCTGCCACCGGGCAGTCCTTTTTGGAATAGAGCAGGATAAAGCCATCTGCCTGCGCGTTGGCCACCATGCTCTGGATGGCATCCAGAACTTCGGTATCGTCCTGCCCGGTGATGACCGTGTTCACATACCGCCGCTGGTTGCAGAACTGCCCGATGCCGCGGATGATCTCCAGATGGAAGGCGTTCTCGTAGACATCCCGCTGGGAGGAGGGCAGAATGATGCCGATGGTCTTGGAGAACGCCTCCACCGGTTCGGCCTCAAAGTTCGGCTCATAGCCCAGCTGTGCCATAATGCGGCGCACCCGCTCCTTGGTTTTCCCGGCTGATGGAAGGGCTGTCCTTGCAGGTGCGGGACACCGTGGAGGGCGATACCCCCGCCGCCGCTGCCACATCCTTGATGGTAACTGCCATAGTCTGTTCCTCCCTGATGTAATAGGTCTATTGTAAAGCGGTTTGCACGCAATGTCAATGATTTGTGCACGAGCTTGCGCAGAGTATGCAACCGCACCCTTTGCACACCTTCGATGTTTTCAACAAAGAAACTTGCAAACTGTTGTGCAAAAAGCGGAAAATATATTTTTGACCTAGAAAACTCTTGTAAAAATTGCAGAGTTGGATTATTCTTGTTGCGTAAAGTTATGCAACGTAAGAGCAACAGTTGCGTAAAACGGCGCAAAAGGAAACAAGGAGGAACATTATGGCAACAACACAAGCAGCTCCGGGGAAAAAGGGGCTTATCAACTTTGACTTCTTACAGAAGCTGGGCAAGGTGCTGATGACCGTCATCGCCGTCATGCCCGCTGCCGGCCTGATGATCAGTCTGGGCAAGCTGGTGCAGATGGGCGGCGGTGACATTGCGGCAGTTATGACCATTGGCACCACCATGGAAAACATTGGCTGGGCGGTCATCAACAATCTGCACATCCTGTTTGCCGTGGCCATCGGCGGCAGCTGGGCAAAGGAGCGTGCCGGCGGTGCCTTTGCGGCTGTGCTGGCATTTGCCCTCATCAATGTCATCACCGGCAACATCTTCGGTGTCACCAGCGCCATGCTGGAAGATCCCAACGCCGTGACCCACACCCTGTTCGGGCGGGAGATCGCCGTCAACGGCTGCTTCACCTCTGTGCTGGGTGCCCCGGCCCTGAACATGGGCGTGTTCGTGGGTATCATTGCCGGTTTCGTGGGCGGTGTGGCTTACAATAAATACTATAACTTCCGCAAGCTGCCGGATGCACTGGCCTTCTTCAACGGCAAGCGCTTTGTGCCTATGGTGGTTATTGCCTATTCTGTGGTCATTTCCATGGTGCTGGCATTGTTCTGGCCTGTGGTCCAGACCGGCATCAACAACTTCGGCATCTGGATCGCAAACTCTTCCGAGACTTCTCCCGTTCTGGCTCCGTTCATCTATGGCACGCTGGAGCGTCTGCTGCTGCCCTTCGGTCTGCACCACATGCTGACCATCCCCATGAACTACACTTCCTTCGGCGGCACCTACACCATTGCCACCGGTGTCAATGCGGGCAGCCAGGTGTTTGGTCAGGACCCGCTGTGGCTGGCATGGGCCAACGACCTCATCAACTTCAAGAAAGCCGGCGACATGGCCGCTTACAACAACCTGCTGACCACCGTTACCCCCGCCCGTTTCAAGGTGGGCCAGATGATCGGTGCAACCGGTCTGCTGCTGGGCATTGCGCTGGCCATGTTCCGCCGTGTGGATGCCGACAAGCGCGCAAAGTATAAGTCTATGTTCATCTCCACCGCGCTGGCCGTGTTCCTGACCGGTGTGACCGAGCCGCTGGAATTCATGTTCATGTTCTGCGCTATGCCGCTGTACATCGTGTACGCACTGCTGCAGGGCTGTGCCTTTGCCATGGCAGGCATCATCCATCTGCGCCTGCACTCTTTCGGCAATCTGGAATTCATCACCCGTATCCCCATGTCCCTGCAGGCCGGTCTGGGCGGCGACATCATCAACTTTGTGCTCTGCGTGGTGGCGTTCTTTGTCATCGGCTATTTCGTGGCCTACTTTATGATCGGCAAGCTCAAGCTGGCAACGCCGGGCCGTCTGGGCAATTACACCGATGACAACGCGGACGATGCTGCAGCCGACACCAAGGCCGAGAAGAAAGCAGACAAAAAGTCCGATAACGGCCAGGCCGAGCGCATCATCGCTCTGCTGGGCGGCCGGGAGAACATTGTGCTGGTGGATGCCTGCATGACCCGTCTGCGTGTTACCGTGAAGGACCCTGCCAAGGTGGCCGACCTTGCCGCATGGAAGGCCGAGGGCGCTCTGAGCCTGCTGGTGAAGGGCGACGGCATTCAGGCTGTGTACGGCCCCAAGGCAGACGTTCTGAAATCTGACATCAATGATATTCTGTAAAAAACTATGAAACTGCTGACTTTGAATACCCACAGCCTCATCGAGCCGGACTATGAGGCAAAACGGAAGATCTTTGTAGACTTTATCGCCAGGGAGCAGCCGGAGGTGTTCGCCCTGCAGGAGGTGAACCAGACCGCCGCCGCTCCGCTGCTGGGAGAGGCTCCGGCGGGATATTATCCCTGCTCCGGCAATACAGTGCTGCTGAAAGCGGACAACCACGCCGCAGCCGTGGCCCGGATGCTGGAAAAGCGGGGCGTGCAGTACCATTGGAGCTGGCTTCCGGCAAAGATCGGTTACGACAAGTACGATGAGGGCATGGCGGTGTTCAGCCGTGCACCCATCACCGCTGCCGAAAATCTGCTGCTGAGCAAGTCCGGCGATTACAGCAACTGGAGGACCCGCCGCACCCTGGGCATCTGTGCAGGAGATGTCTGGTATTACACAGTGCATCTGGGCTGGTGGAAGGATGAAGCGGAGCCTTTTGCCGCCCAGTGGGAAACGCTGTCCCGGGCGGCAGGCGCAAAAAAGACCGCCTTTCTGTTGGGAGACTTCAACAGCGAGGCCGATGTGCGGGGCGAGGGCTACGACCTTGTGCTCCGCAGCGGCTGGCAGGACACCTACCGTCTGGCACAGCAGCGGGACGAGGGCTACACCGTCGTGCAGGCCATTGATGGCTGGCGGGATGCCCCGGATGCGGCGGCCAAAAAGGCGCATCGACCAAATCTGGTGCTCCCAGGTGATTGCTGTAAAAAAGGCACCCGGGTGGTGTTCAACGGCTTGCGGGAGCCGCAGGTATCCGACCACGCGGGTGTTCTGATCGAGTTATAAAGGAAGAAGGAAATGAAGATGCAGAGAAGTGCAGGCATTTTGCTGCCCGTCAGCAGTCTGCCGTCCCCTTACGGCATCGGCTGCTTTTCGCAGGAAGCATACGACTTTGTGGACTGGCTCAAGGAAGCCGGGCAGACTTACTGGCAGATCCTTCCGCTGGGTGTGACAAGCTACGGCGACAGCCCTTATCAGAGCTTTTCCGCCTTTGCGGGCAATCCGTATTTCATCAGTCTGGACGCACTGGTGGAGGAAGGGGTGCTGACCGCCGCCGAGTGCAAAAAGGCAAACTTTGGCCGCAAGGCAGATGATATCGACTACAGCCGCCTGTATACCGAGCGGGGCCGCCTGCTGCGGCTGGCCTACTCCCGCAGCGACATCGGCCACAACGAAGCGTTTACAGCCTTCTGCGAGAAAAACAAGTGGTGGCTGGACGATTTTGCCCTGTTCATGGCAGTGAAGGGCCGCTTTGAGGGCAAGCCGTGGATCGAGTGGGCCGAGGATATCCGTCTGCGCTGGCAGCCCGCGATGGACTACTACCGCCGGGAGCTGTATTTTGAGGTGGAGTACCACAAATATCTCCAGTTTAAGTTCGACCAGCAGTGGCGCAGGCTGAAGGCCTATGCCAACAGCAAGGGCATCCGGATCATTGGGGATATCCCCATCTATGTGGCGCTGGATTCGGCAGACGCTTGGGCAAACCCGGGTCTGTTCCAACTGGACAAGGACAACATTCCCACGGCGGTGGCGGGCGTTCCCCCGGATGGATTTTCGCCCACCGGCCAGCTCTGGGGCAACCCGCTCTACCGCTGGGAAGCCCATCGCACAACCGGCTATCAGTGGTGGATCACCCGCCTGTGGTACTGCTTCGAGCTTTACGATGTGGTGCGCATCGATCACTTCCGCGGCTTCGATGAGTATTTCTCCATCCCCTACGGCAGCGAGACTGCCGCGCCGGGCCACTGGGAAAAAGGCCCCGGCATCGAGTTGTTTCGTGCTGTGGAGCAGGCACTGGGCAAACGGGAGATCATTGCGGAGGATCTTGGCTACATGAGTGACACCGTGCGTCAGCTGGTGCGGGACAGCGGCTTCCCGGGCATGAAGGTGCTGGAATTTGCCTTTGACTCCCGGGATACTGGCAGCGCCAGCGACTACCTGCCCCACAACTACCCGGTGAACAGCGTGGCCTATACCGGCACCCACGACAACGAAACGCTGGTATCGTGGTACCAGACCATCACCGGCGCGGAGCGCGCCATGGTGCGGGATTATCTGTTCGACTACGCCACCCCGGAGGAGCAGCTCTATAAAAGCATGATCGCACTGATCCTGCGCAGCGCAGCGGCGACCTGCATCATCCCCATGCAGGACTGGCTGGGGCTGGACAACTCCGCCCGCATCAATCAGCCCTCCACCGTGGGCCAGAACTGGCGCTGGCGGTTGAAAAAAAACCCTGAGCTGACCCGAAAACTCCAAAAGAGATCTGCCAGCTGACCACCCGCTACGGGCGGAAGAACTGGGCGTAACTGTATTAAAACCATAAAACCCCATGTCCGGGCCGTTCACACAACGGTCTGGGCATGGCTCCATCATTGTAAAGGTCATCAAGCAGTACAATTCCGCTCCCGTGGGTGACTATCTCAACTGATTGCTCCCTGACGAAAAGGCCGCTTCCGTTCAAAAACGGAGGCGGCCTTTTGCGTCCGGCAGATTTACCACTGATTAAAATGTACCCGATCATCCTCATAGCGGCTCTTACGCGGGGCAGTGATGTCCGCTTCCGGGTAGCCAAGGGCGATGATGGAGTGGGGCACAATGGCCTCCGGCAGAGCGAACAGCTTTTGCTGGGCCTCTACCCGGTCCATCTGGGGCCAGGTGCCCAGCCAGACTGCGCCAAGCCCCAGCTCCTGTGCGGCGAGGCAGATGTTCTGGGCGGCAATGGCTCCGTCAATGACCCAGTAGTCCTTTGCAAAGCGGAACGCACGGTCAAGGTCGCCGCAAACGAGGATGCCGGCGGCGGCTTTCCGCAGCGGCTCGGCAGGGCGGCCATTGGCATCGGCCATCTGTGCCAGCTTTTCCGGGTCGGTCACCACCACGAAGGACCAATCCTGTGCATTGACGCAGCTGGGGCCGCTCATGGCCGCTTCCAGCAGCTGGTGCAGGGTTTCGCTTTTGATGGGCTTGTCAGTGAATTCCCGGCAGCTGCGCCGGGTGAGAATGGCATCCAGAGTGTTCATAGATCAGTGCCTCCTGTTTTGATTTGCCCCAGTATAGCACAGTGATCATTCCTCGGCTTCGGCCTTTGCAGTTTCAAGGAAGGCCCGGATCTTGTCCACCTGGATCTGTGCCACGGCCCGGCCGGTCTCGTAGACGCGGCGCAGCTGGTCGGGGTCACGCTCCATGGCACCGATCTCCAGCGGGATGGGCGGGCGGATGACGTAATCCTTGCCGGACTGCTCCAGCATGGAGATGTAGCTCAGGGTTTCGTTGTAGCGCTCGTGGCGGTCGGCCACAGCCTCCACAAAGGCAGGATAGCGCAGATACCGTGCCCGGATGGCGGGCAGCATGGGATTCTTCTTTTTCACAAACCCCTTGGGCTGGGTCAGGATGATGAGGTTCCGCTTGTAGCCGATGGACTCAAAGAAGCGGATGGGGATGGAATCGGCAACGCCGCCGTCCAGCAGGCCGTAATGGCCGATCCTGACGATCTTTGCGGCCAGCGGCATGGAAGCCGAGGCTTCCATCCAGAGCACATCCTCCGCATCACCGGTGCGGCACTTATGATAGATGGGGTCGCCGGTGCGGACATCGGTGCAGACCACAAAGTAATCCATGGGGGATTCCCGGAAAGCCTTGTCATCGAACGGGTCGAGCTTTTCGGGCACCTCGTGGTAGCAGAAATTCTCACTGTACAGGTTGCCGGTGCGCAGCAGATTGCGGAAGCTGGCATAGCGTTTGTCGTTGCAATAGGTGGTGTTGTAGCGGATGGTCCGCCCGATCTGGTGGGATTTGTAGTTGCAGCCGAACACTGCTCCCGCCGAAACACCTACCATACCGTCTACCGTGATGTCCTGCTCCATCAGAACATCCAGAACACCGGCGGTGAACATGCCCCGCATGGCACCGCCTTCCAGGATCAATCCGGTCTTCATACGCGTGATACTCCTTCTCCTCACAGTGCATCCCGCCCGAACAGACGGCAGGATGCAGAAAACGGGCACCTTTCCCTGTGCCCGGAGCGCCCCGGAAATCCACCCGGAGCCGTTGCTTCCAGTATACTCAGATTTTGCTGAAAAACAAGAGAGAAAATGCCAAAAGACCTTGAAAACAGGGGGCAAATCCGGTATACTAGGTAAAATCAAAATGCTGTACCAAAGCTTGGAGGAAGAGACGGATATGAAACTGCTGGAAGAACGCATTCAGAAAGACGGGATCGTGCGCGAGGGCAATGTGCTGAAGGTGGACAGCTTCATCAACCACCAGATGGACATCCCCCTGTTCCGCGAGATGGCAAAGGAGTGGAAGCGCCTGTTTGCAGGCAAGCCCGTCAACAAGGTGCTGACCATTGAGGCCAGCGGCATCGGCATTGCCGCCGTGGTTGCCAGCGAGTTCAATGTGCCTGTGGTGTTTGCCAAAAAGTCCATGAGCATCAACCTGGATTACGACAACTATGAGACCAAGATCCAGTCCTTCACCCACAAGAAGATCTATAATGTCATCGTCTCCAAAAAGTTCCTCACCGCAGAGGATCATGTCCTGATCATCGATGACTTCCTGGCAAACGGCTGTGCCCTGATGGGCCTGCTGGATCTGGCCAAGGAGGCCGGAGCCACGGTCGAGGGCATTGGCATTGCCGTGGAAAAGGGCTTCCAGCAGGGCGGCGAGCTCATCCGCAGCAAGGGAATCCAGCTGGAGAGCCTTGCCATTGTGGAATCCATGAACAGCGAGACCGGCGAGATCAAGTTCCGCGAGCAGCCGCACCAGAACTGAAAACAAGCAATTCAAGACCGCTTCGGCGGTCTTTTTTTGCTGCCCGTTTTCAGGCCCCGTCAAAACTGTCGCCGTCAGCGGGGAGGTCGGCGGCGGTCTCTGCTGTGGAGGCAGCCGGGGCTTCCGTGGTGCGGGGCACGCCCCTGTACACCAGCGTCTGCTCCAGCACTTCGGCACAGACCGGGGCCGACAGGCTGCCGCCTGCGGTCGTCCAGCTGTGGGGTTCGTCCAGGCAGACCAGACAGAGAAACTGCGGGTCGTCGATGGGAGCCACCGCCACAAAGCTGGCAATACGGGCTTTTTCGTCGGCGCTGTCCAGCTTCTGGCTGGTGCCGCTTTTTCCGCCCACCCGGTAGCCCGGGATCTGGGCGTTCCGTCCGCCGCCGTGGAGCACCACGGCCTCCATCATCTCCCGCATGGTCTGGCTGGTCTCTGCCTTGAGCACCTGCCGTTTGCAGACAGGGGCGAGCTGTTCAATGGTACTGCCGTCCGGGGCCAGGATCTCCGAGACGACGTAAGGCTGCATCAGCTTTCCCCCGTTGACCACGGCGCAGACTGCCGCCGCCATTTCCAGATAGGAGATCTTGCTGCTCTGCCCAAAGGCACAGGAGGCCAGCTCCACCGGGCCCATCCGGTCGGCGGTATAGTACAGGCTCTGTTTCGGCTCGGCGGGTAGGTCGATGCCGGTGGGCTCCCGCAGGCCAAAGGCGGAAAAATAATCGCAGAAGGCCTCCCTGCCCAGTCGGGCTCCGATCTGGATGAAGCTCTGGTTGCAGGAATTTTTCCAGCGCCTGGGTCACGCTCTGGGCCCCGTGGCGCTTGTGGTTGGCACAGTGGAAGCGGGTGCCGGCCACCGAGATGGATTCCCCGCAGTAAAAGCTGGAATGCTTTGTGATGGCTCCGGCATCCAGCGCCGCCGCGCAGGTGATGAGCTTGAACACGCTGCCCGGTTCGTACAGGTCGCTGACGGCCTTGTTCCGCCACTGGGTCTGCTGGGCCAGCTGTAAAGCGGCCTTGCGCGCATCACCGGTCAGGGCCTCCACGGTGTTCCGGGCGGCGGTGTCGGCAATGACGCGGGGCTCGTTTGGGTCATAGGAGGGCGTGGTGGACATGGCCAGCACGGCTCCGGTGTTCACATCCATAACGATCCCCACGGCACGCGCCGCCACATGGTGCTCCTGTACGGCGTAGGACAGCGCGTTTTCAAGGTAGTGCTGGATACAGCTGTCGATGGTGAGCTGCAGGCCGTCCCCCTCGGTGGGAAAACGCTCGGTCTCATAGCTCTGTTCCAGCGTGTAGCCCCAGGCGTTGACAGCCGTGAGCACCACGCCGTTTTCCCCGGTGAGCAGGTCGTCATATTTCAGTTCCAGCCCGGCCACCCCTGCGTTGTCCACATTGGTGAACCCCTAGCACCGAAGCCAGAAACGCTCCCTGCGGATACCAGCGCTTGCTGTCCTGATTGATGCGGATGCCGGTGATGCTGTTTTCCTCGCAAAAGTCCCGCACGGCATCGGCTGCGGCACGGTCCACCCGGTAGCGGAGCAGGCAGTCGTTGGAGCGGCGGTCGCTGAATTTTTCCAGCAGGGCCGCTTCGTCCAGCGCTAAGATCTCCGCAAGGCCGTGGGCGGCAAGGGTGATTTTTTCTTCCGGCATCTCCCGGGGTGAGGCCCGCAGGGTCCAGCAGCTGCTGTTGGCGGCCAGCAAAAGGCCGTCGGCGCTGTAAATGCGCCCCCGGTCCGCTGGGACCACGGTATACCCGCAGCTGCTGGCCCTGCGCACGGTCGGCATAGAAGCCGTCGGTGCGCACCTGCAGGAAAAAGAGCCGCACGGCCAGCCCCAGGCAGACAGCACAGAACAGCACCGCCACGGCCCGTGCCCGGCGGCGGAATCCCCGTTCGGGCAGGGTGCGGAGAAATCTGGGCATGATGTCACCCCCTTTAACGGGCTCACCCTCTCCGTCATCGCTGACGCGATGCCACCTCTCCCGAAGGGAGAGGCCTTGGCATTCGATACAAAGTTTATGATTTTGTCAAAACTGGCTCTCCGATCAGGGGAGCTGGCGCAAAGCGCCTGAGAGGGTGAGCTAGTGTACAAGATATGCACAACGTCACGATAATATCCGTATAGCCAACAGCAGCATGGCGTACAATAGTAAAACTGGGGTGACGACATGAAACTGACTGCCTTGGCAGGCGGGCGGCACAGGGCACCGCTGCGGCCGCTGCCGGCCATGGACCTGCCGTTTCTGGTGCTGGTGCTCACGCTGGTGGGGTTCGGGCTGGTGATGCTGGGCAGTGCATCGGGGGCGGTGGCCCTTTACCGGCGGGGCGATGCCTTTGCCTACCTGCGCCCCCAGCTGCTCTACGCTGCCATGGGCATTGCGGGGCTGTGGCTGGCCAGCCGGGTGGACTACCACATCTTCCACAAATTGGCCTGGCCGCTGCTGGGGATCTCGCTGGTGCTGCTTGTGGTGGTGCTTTTTTCATGCCGGAATACAACGGCTGCAAACGGTGGCTGGTGCTGCCGAGGGTGGGTACCCTGCAGCCAAGTGAGATCGCAAAATTTGCCGTGGTGCTGGTGTTTTCGCACATCATCTCGCTGAACCATGACAGGATGCGCAGCTTTGTGGTGGGGGTGCTGCCCTTTGCGCTGGTGCTGGGGGTGGTGGCGGCGCTGATGCTGCTGGAACCCCATCTTTCGGGCACCTTGCTGATCCTGGGCATCGGGGCTGTGCTGATGTTCGTGGGCGGCACAGGTCTGCGGTGGTTCGTGCTGGCGGGCGTGGGCGGGGCGGCCGCCATCGGGGCGGCGGTGGTCGTTATGCCGGATCTTGTGCCCTACGCTGCCGACCGCCTGCGCTCCTGGAAGGACCCCTTTGCCGACCCGCTGGGGGACGGCCACCAGACCATCCAGAGCCTGTACGCCATCGGCTCCGGCGGAGCCACCGGGCTGGGGCTGGGGAACAGCCGCCAGAAACACCTGTTTGTGCCCGAACCTCAGAACGACTTCATCTTCTCCATCGTCTGCGAGGAGTTGGGCTTTGTGGGGGCCTGCGCCGTGGTGCTGCTGTTCGTGCTGCTGCTCTGGCGGGGGATCACCATTGCCGCCCATGCCCCGACCGTTTTGGAGCGCTGCCTGGTGGTAGGCTTTACCGTGCAGGTGGCCCTGCAGGCTGTCCTCAATGTGGCCGTGGTCACCAATACCATCCCCAACACCGGCATCAGCCTGCCCTTTTTCTCCTCCGGAGGAACGAGTTTAATGATGCTGCTGGGAGAGATGGGTATTGTCCTATCCGTATCAAGAGGTGAGACCTGACGGAATAGAAACATAAGTTGAATTGCCAAAGGCTCTCCCTTTGGGAGAGCTGGCGCGAAGCGCCTGAGAGGGCGAGGAT
>ENA-OQES01000340-OQES01000340.1-human-gut-metagenome-genome-assembly--contig:-NODE-340-length-20249-cov-8.083043_pt1 | contig 20249 bp, 13 predicted proteins | sample MGYA00242798_ERZ504641 | MGnify/ENA primary metagenome ERZ504641 (study PRJEB26092, sample SAMD00036327) | human gut metagenome | host: Homo sapiens | study: EMG produced TPA metagenomics assembly of... | reverse complement strand
TACGCTGGCTCTGGGCTATGGAATAGCAACCGTCGCGGTGCCTCTCATTTGCGTGGCCACCGGTTTCGGCATTGCGCTGCTCGCCAATCCGGCGTAATTTTCACGTTACGCGGACGGTCGCTGAGTAGCGTGAAAGAAATCTGAGCGCAACCGCCATCAAGGCCGCCAGTCCGGATGCAACGCTGGTGATTGCATTCGACCAGACCAAGCCGCTGCTGAAGGATGGCAAGGATATCCAGTATCAGGGCCAGACCGGTATCGGGCCGTTCAATAAGAACAATGATCCGAGTTCTGCGAATATCGGCGTCTACACCTTTGACAAAGACAACAAGCCGGTCTTTGACCACACGCAGTCTGGTGACGTTCCGACCGACTGATCGCGATGATCGCAATGTAGGCCATTATCAATACAAGAAGACGGCGCAAAGTGAGTGTGGATATCGCAAGCTTTGCGCCGTTTCTTTCGTTGTACGCAATTGTGATGTTTTGCAAGATGTTGCGCATGATATATATTCCATCGATGCGGTATCGAATGCAGTGCAAAAGTGGCCCATGAATGTGATTTCAAGAGGGCATCATGAAAATCACATGATGGAAATAAAGTTAGGGGTACCCGCGTCAAACGATATATACACCGGACTGTCGAACAGGTTCGAGAGAATGTAAATGAATGTAATATTAGCGGTAAGCACGTGAGAATACAGCGATAGAACAGTGATGACGGGGAAGGTGCGATCATGGTCGGTATGCGCGATGTGGCGAAGAAGGCCGGGGTGTCTCTGAGCACCGTCTCGCTGGTGGTGAACGGCAACGGGTACGTGTCTGATGACATGCGCGAACGTGTGCGCAAAGCCATGCAACTGCTCAATTATGTGCCGAACGAGCTTGCCCGCAATCTGTATCATGATCGTACGAATCTGGTCGGTGTCATCGTGCCCACCATCCGCCACCCGTTCTTTGCAACGTTTACCGCGCATCTGCAGCATGCGCTCGCTGCGCAAGGATTACGCACTATGCTGTGCTCTACCGCAGATGAGGCGGGCGGCGAAATCCAGTATGTCGACATGTTGCGTCGGCACATGATGGACGGCATCGTCATGTGTGCGCACACTTCGCATCCTGGCGATTATTGGACGTCGATTCATCGCCCGATCGTCGCGTTCGACCGTGTGCTTGGAGACGGTATTTCGTCGATCGGATCCGACCACGAGCAGGGTGGGCGATTGATTGCGCAGATGCTGATCCGCAATGGTGCCAAACATGTGGTGGTGATTGGCGGTCCGCGAGATCAATTCTTCGATTTGGCTGCGCGCGGAGAAGTCGAGGAAGGACCGTTCGATTTGGGAAAGACCACGTTCCCGACGGTGCGCTACTACCTCACGTTGGAACAGGAATTGACCTCCGTAGGCGTGAAATACGAGTATGTTGAAGCTGGCGAAGTGATGGATTTTGCCGGCTTTCATCGTGCGGTCAGCAATGCGCTCGACAAGGTGACGACCGACGGTGTCGATGCCGTGGTCAGTTCCGATATTGGTGCGTCGTTCTGCGTGCGCGAAGCGTTGAGCCGTGGAATTTCCATTCCTGACGAGCTGCAGATCGTTGCCTACGATGGTACGTATTTGACTGATTTGGCCGGCATGAAGCTGACCGCGGTCGCGCAGGATTTCGCGGCGATCGCACAGTCGGTGGCCGACCATATCGTGCAGGCTATTGCCAATGAGGAAGTGGCCGCGGCTAACGCTTCACGCAAGAACGTCCCCAAGCCGTTCGAGCCGAACGTGCTTATTCCCATGACGCTGGTGCCAGGCGATACCACGCGTTGATGCTGCGCGTCTTCATGCGTGTGCCCGGTGTGGATCGCATCGATTTCAGAGGCGTCCACAACCAGCGGACGCCCGTCGATAGTCGTGCTCATCATCCGACTTGTGCATATGTGTCCGATTCTGGAGAATCGGTCATGTGTGATGTGTGAGATGTTTGGATGTCCGATTCTGCAGAAACGGACACATTGGGGTCGGACAGGCTGGGTTGTGTAGAACACCGCATCAAACCGGTTCGACACGCGCATTTTGCGGTATTACTGGACATCAACGTCCCTTTCGAGGTAATATCAAACCGGTTCGATACATACAAGTATGTAAAAGCACGCATACACTGCGTACACATTGCACCTGCATCCATGAACCAAGGGAGGTCCCATGAAAAACAAAGTGCAGCTCATCGCTTACGCCGATCGTCTCGGCGATGGCACTCTTAGCTCGATGACCGACATCCTGCGCACCCGCTTCGACGGCGTGTATGACGGCGTGCATATCCTGCCGTTCTTCACTCCGTTCGATGGTGCGGATGCAGGCTTCGACCCGATCGACCACACCAAAGTCGACCCGCGTCTCGGCAGCTGGGATGACGTTGCTGAACTTTCCAAGACCCACGGCATCATGGTCGATGCCATCGTCAACCACATGAGCTGGGAATCCAAGCAGTTCCAAGACGTGCTTGAAAAAGGTGAGGAATCCGAGTATTACCCGATGTTTCTGACCATGAGCTCCGTCTTCCCGAACGGCGCCACCGAAGAGGATCTGGCCGGCATTTACCGTCCGCGCCCGGGCCTGCCGTTCACCCACTACAAGTTCGCCGGCAAGACCCGTCTGGTATGGGTCAGCTTCACCCCGCAGCAGGTGGACATCGACACCGATTCCGACAAGGGCTGGGAATACCTCATGTCCATCTTCGATCAGATGGCCGCATCCCATGTCAGTTACATTCGTCTCGACGCCGTCGGCTACGGCGCTAAGGAAGCTGGCACGAGCTGCTTCATGACTCCGAAGACGTTCAAGCTCATCTCCCGCCTGCGTGAAGAGGGTGTCAAGCGCGGTCTGGAAATCCTCATCGAAGTGCATTCCTACTACAAGAAGCAGGTTGAGATTGCATCGAAGGTCGATCGCGTCTACGATTTCGCGCTTCCGCCGCTGCTGCTGCATTCGTTGAATACCGGTCACGTTGAGCCGGTCGCGCATTGGACCGACATCCGTCCGAACAATGCCGTCACCGTACTCGATACGCATGATGGCATCGGAGTGATCGATATTGGTTCCGACCAGTTGGATCGTTCGCTCAAGGGGCTCGTGCCTGATGAGGACGTTGACAATCTCGTCAACACCATTCACGCGAACACGCACGGCGAATCGCAGGCCGCTACCGGCGCTGCCGCGTCCAATCTTGATCTGTATCAGGTCAACAGCACCTACTATTCGGCGCTGGGATGCAACGATCAGCACTATATTGCGGCTCGCGCAGTGCAGTTCTTCCTGCCAGGCGTTCCACAGGTCTACTATGTTGGCGCGCTTGCCGGCAAGAACGACATGGAGCTGCTGCGCAAGACCAACAATGGCCGCGATATCAATCGTCACTATTATTCCACTGCTGAGATTGATGAGAATCTGCAGCGTCCGGTGGTGAAGGCGTTGAATGCGCTCGCTAAGTTCCGCAATGAGCTTGACGCGTTCGACGGAGCCTTTTCGTACAGCGCCGACGGTGACACGTCCATCAGCTTCACGTGGAAGGGCGCAACTACCGAGGCTGCGCTCACGTTCGAGCCGGGTCGCGGTCTTGGTGTGGAGAACACCACGCCGGTCGCCACGCTCGCATGGCGTGATTCCGCGGGCGAACATCGTACGGACGATCTGATCACCAACCCACCGGTCGTCGCTTGATCGCGCGTGCATCCATAAATCTGTAATCGTCCTTCCTGCCACCTCTCCTTCAGGAAGGACGATTCGCATTCTGCTTCTCAAGAAATCGTTTTTCCCGAGAATCAGCTGAAATCCAAGCAAAAGCGGGTAAGGTGAGCGTACGTCAAAGATGTCAAAGCTCTTCGATTAAGACAACATATTTTTCACCATCATGGGCGTGCTGTTTGATACGCAATCTCAAGCAGTCGCTGCTGCCATGGCTTGTGTTCCTGTTGACGGCGGTTGTGCTGGTGATTGATGGGAGTCACGTTGCCGCAATACTGCTGCGCATGGATATACAACTGGATTTGCCGTCGCATGTTTCTGTTGCCTGACAGGACGTATTGATATGGTTGATTTCGCCGAAAGAATCGCTCGAATGCACTGTTGCAGTGCGTCCGGGCGATTTTCATATGTACTGAATATTCGTGTGACATTTCGAAACGAGCAACGAAATAGAAGCAAGAACGAGAAGCGACAATATAAAACAAGAAAAACAGGAATAGAAACAAGAGATGACTGAAGACAATCAACATAATGCAGATGAGCAGCAGCCTCCAATGCAGCCGCAGCCGCTGCCGGGCCAGGTATTTGTGCGCCCCGGCATCGATGACCGTCCCGATTACGCAAAAAACGCTGACCGAAGAGGCCAAAGCGGCCCTGAAGCGCCTGGCCGTACAGCAGAATCCGCGCGTGCCCGAGGCCTCCAACGAGCGTCCGGAAGTGCAGCAGACCCTCATCAACACGGAAAGTGGCTCCCCGCTGACCGCGTTCGCCCATCTTGACGCCGCCGTGCCGAACCTCGAATCGTCGTTCCTTGACCTGCGTGATCCGATGACCGCGCCCGACGGCACTACGCCCACCAAGCCGCAGGTACATCGCCTCACCGCCGGCTTCGCGCTTGGTGCGCTGCTGTTCACCGCGCCGATGGCCGCGCTCAACTCCGTGCTCATTCCACAGACCATCAGCCGTCTTTCCGGCACCGACCGCGTCACCGATCTGGCGCTGCTCAGCGTCGTTGGCACGCTGCTGACGTTCCTGATGAACGCGTGGATTTCCGTCGGATCCGACCATTCGTACTGCCCGCTGGGCCGCCGCACCCCGTGGATCATCGCCGGCACGGTGCTGACCGCCACGTCGGTGGCGATTCTTTCCGCATGCGATTTCATGCCGTTGGTCATCGTGTTCTGGCTGTTTACGCTGATCGGACATGCGATGGTATCGATGCCGCTGGCGGCCGCTTTCGGTGAGCGCGTGCCTGACAAGTTCCGTGATCGTGCGGACGCGTGGCGTGGCGTTGGCCAAGCGTTCGGCCAGGTGTTGGGCATTATCGCGGCCGTTTCGATTACGTGGGCTGCCGACGATTCCGGTTGGGATGGCACCACGCGTTTCGCCATGATGGTGTTTGCGTTGTGCCTGGTGGTGGCTGGTGCGGCTACGTTGCTGGTGTTGCCGTTTGAGGGTTCCAGCAGCTATTTGCCTCGTGAGGGTGTGAAGAAGGGCGATTATTTTTCGCAGTATCGTCCGCCGAAGGGCGCTCCGAAGTTCTTCATTGCGTTTGCCGCGCGCATGTTTGCCATCGCAGCCACTTCCGGCATTGCGATTTACCAGTGGTATCTTGCGCAGGATGGTTTGGGCGATGTTTCGCAGGTCACCCTGTTTGGTTTGTCCGGAGCGGCTGCGGTTATGTCGATGATGGCCGTTGCCGCGTTCGTCGGCTCGCTGTTGGCTGCGCTGCTGCTTGGCCGCATCGCCCGCGCTTTCAAAGATTCCCGTATTCCCGCGATTGCCGCCTGCTTGTTATTTGTGGTTGCTGTGGTGCTTCCGTTGACGCCGATCGATAGTGCTATGGCGGTCGCGCTGTATGCGCTGTTTGCAGGTTTCGCGTATGTGGTGTATGACGGCGTGAGCCAAGGGTTGAATCTTGCGACGTTGCCTGATATACGTTCCGTTGGTCGTTCGTTGGCTGCGTTCAGTTTGACGAATACGTTCGGTTCGTTGATTGGCGCTGTCGTTTGCGCGATTGCGATTGCGGCGACTGGCGAGTATCTGCTGATTTTCGCTGTTGCCGCCGGTTGCATGGCTGTTGCGGGCGTGCTGACGTTGCTGCTGAAATGATTTGGATGACCTGAGATAATCCGAAAAACGAATATCAAATTCAAAATTGCGCGTCCACATAGTGAACCTTTAGTAGAAAGGGGCTGTGGACGCGCTTATCTTTACGGCTTAGTTCGAGCGGATAATCCGCCGAATACAAGACTTTGCGAAAGGAGGTTCGCCACGATGAACGGAATGGTTGCACGCGTACTGCTGTCCGCACGAATTATTATTCCGCTTTCGTTGGCGGACTGATTCGAGCAATGCAGCTTCAATCCCTCGCCAACGGAGGCAGGGTTTGAGGCGCGCAAAACACACACGTTGATGGCCCTGCATGCTGCGGGGTCATTTTTTGTTGCCGCCCACAAGGCGTAAGGCAACGAAATGAAGACTGCACACAAGAGAATAGAAGAAAGACGTTATCGGCGCATGTTGGGAGCCGGTAACGCATGACAGACGTAACAGGAGTAATCCAATGAGTGCAGTCGAAGCAGCCGCTGGCAAAGCGCAGGCAATGGTGCGCGATTCGGTGAAAACCGTGATCGCCGCTTCCATGGTCGGCACCGCCATTGAGTTCTACGACTTCTACGCATACGGCACCGCCGCTGCGAACTATTTCCCGAAGGTGTTCTTCGGAGACACCACCAATCCGACCGTCGCACTGCTGGCCAGCCTGCTGACCTTCGCCATCGCGTTCATCGCACGCCCGCTCGGATCCTTGGTGTTCGGCCATTTCGGCGACCGCATGGGCCGCAAGACCACGCTGGTGGTTTCGCTGTTGACCATGGGCATCGCCACGTTCCTGATCGGCTGCCTGCCGACCTACAGCCAGTGGGGCATTGTGGCTGTCGCCGCGCTGTGCCTGTGCCGTTTCGTGCAGGGCATCGGTCTGGGCGGCGAATGGTCGGGTGCCGCTTTGGTGGCCACCGAGAACGCTCCGGAAGACAAGCGCGCGCTGTATGGCTCCTTCCCGGAATTGGGCGCTCCGATCGGTTTCTTCCTGTCGAACGGTACCTACTTCCTGTTGGAAACGTTCAACGATGACGATGCGATGCTGGCATGGGGCTGGCGTGTGCCGTTCCTGCTGTCCTCGATTCTGGTGATCGTCGGCCTCGTCGTGCGAGTGCAGATGGAGGAGACCCCGATCTTCCGCATGGCCCAGGAGCAGAAGAAGGTCGTCAAGTCCCCGTTGACCGAAGTGTTCAAGAAGAGCTGGAAGGAAGTCATCCAAGCCACGTTCCTGGTGGCCGTCACCTACACGCTGTTCTACACGCTGGCAACCTGGTCCCTCGCTTGGGGCACCAAAACCGTCGAGCAGGGCGGCGGAGACCTTGGTTTCACCAATCGTGAATACCTGCTCATGCTGATGCTTGCCATCTGCGTGTTCGCCGCGTTCATCGTCATTTCCTGCGTGAACGCCGATAAATTCGGCCGCAAGCGCGTGATCGTCATCTCGTCCTGCTGCCTCGTGGCATTCGCGCTGCTCTTCCCGTTCCTGCTTGATCCGTCGGTCGTCGGCCAGCGTAACTTCGCCGCCAACCTGCTGTTCCTATGCATCGGCTTCGCGTTGATGGGCACCGCATTCGGTCCGATCGGCGCGTTCCTGCCGGAGCTGTTCGACGCCAACGTGCGTTACTCCGGCTCCGGCATCGGCTACAACCTGGCCGCCATCGTCGGCGCGGCATTCGTGCCGACCATCGCCACTTGGCTGTCCCACCACTGGGGTGTGCACTCCGTCGGTCTGTACCTCGGCGTGATGGCCGTGTGCTGCCTTGTTGCGGTGCTGAGCTGCAAGGAGACTAAGGATGTTGATTTCACCAAGTGATCAATCGCCAAGTGCCGTTTGACCGGCTATTCAGCGACGTGTCAAGATGACATCGACGGAAGCCTTACTAAAAACGTTTGACGCGAATATAACCACTATGTGAACGTCAGCAACCAATATAAAGAAGCGGGACTAAACAGTTCCGCAGGAGAGGCCGGGGTGGTTCCTCGGACACAATCCTGGGGGAGTAATCTCCTAGGAACCATCGCCCGCTGTGAACAACCGAAACAAGAATTAAATATCGCGAGTTTGTTCGGGAATGCAAGTCCCGAATCGCTATAAAAGAAAAATAAAGGAGCGCCTATTATGGCAGCAACTATCTGGTACGAGAAGGATGCCGATCTGTCCGTGTTCGATGGCAAGAAGGTGGCCATCCTCGGTTACGGTTCCCAGGGTCACGCCCACGCGCTGAACCTGCGCGATTCCGGTGTGGATGTCGTCGTCGGCCTGCGTCCTACCTCTAAGTCCGTGGAATACGCCAAGGAGCAGGGCCTCGAGGTCAAGCCTGTTGCCGAGGCCGTTGCCGAAGCCGACGTTGTGATGATCCTGCTGCCTGACCAGTACCAGGCCGCCGTGTACAAGAAGGACGTTGAGCCGAACCTGAAGCCGGGCGCTGCTCTGGCTTTCGCTCACGGCTTCAACATCCACTACGGCTACATCAAGCCGTCCGAGGATCATCCGGTGTTCATGGTCGCCCCGAAGGGCCCGGGCCACATCGTTCGTCGTGAGTACGCCGCCGGCCGTGGCGTTCCGGTCGTTGTGGCTGTGGAGCAGGATCCGGATGGCAAGACCTGGCCGCTGTGCCTGGCTTACGCCAAGGCTCTGGGCGCTCTGCGCGCAGGCGCCATCAAGACCACCTTCACCGAGGAGACCGAGACCGATCTGTTCGGTGAGCAGGACGTGCTCATGGGTGGCATCAACCACCTGTGCGATATGGGCTTCGATGTGCTGACCGAGGCTGGCTACCAGCCGGAGATCGCCTACTTCGAGGTGTTCCACGAGCTGAAGATGCTGGTGGATCTGGCCAACGAGGGTGGTCTGAACAAGGCTCGCTGGAGCTGCTCCGACACCGCTCAGTACGGCGATTACACCTCCACCGTCATCACTGAAGAGACCAAGAAGCGCATGCAGTACCAGCTCAAGCGCATTCAGGACGGCTCCTTCGCCAAGGAGTTCATGGATGATCAGGACGCTGGCGCTCCGAAGTTCAAGGAGCTGCAGGAAGAGTACAGCCACCCGCACCTGGAGACCGTTGGTCCGAAGCTGCGCGCCATGTTCTCTTGGAACAACCAGACGGACGCCGATGCCGATATGGCCGAGTCCTTCAACGGCAAGATCGCTCGTACCCAGGTTCAGTGATTTCGCTGTAGCGGCTGCATGTTAAGGGCCGCTGAATAACGTAGTAGCGCAATATGCGCGAAACGTGTTGGAAGCCACCGTCTCACCGCGGTGGCTTCTTTTTGTTGCTGTGTTGTTTTATGACTGGGATATTTCGTATGCGGGATCGCAGTACTGATTGTCGGGGGAGCCGCACGGCTAGGCGGTGGCCCACTTTGTGGACTCAATGCTTATTTAGGAAGGGACGGGAGTAGGATAGACCCCAGTTTGCAGGACAAAATCCATGCACAAAAACACGCGAATTCATCTGCGAATGGTAGAAACCCGAGCGCCGGGAGGCGTTCACCCCACTACATAAAAAGGAGTGCCAAGTACAATGGCTGCACAAATCTGGTACGAGAACGACGGCGATCTCTCGGTCCTCGAAGGTAAGAAGGTTGCCATCATCGGTTACGGTTCCCAGGGTCATGCTCACGCTCTGAACCTGCGCGATTCCGGTGTGGACGTCGTCGTCGGTCTGCGTCCGACCTCCAAGTCCGTCGAGCACGCCAAGGAGCAGGGTCTGGAAGTCAAGTCCGTTCCGGAAGCTGCTGCTGAGGCCGATATCATCATGATTCTGGCTCCGGATCAGTACCAGCGCACCATCTGGGCCAATGACATCGAGCCGAACATCAAGCCGGGCGCAGCTGTTGCTTTCGCTCACGGCTTCAACATCCACTACGGCTACATCAAGCCGTCCGAGGACCACCCGATCTTCATGGTCGCCCCGAAGGGCCCGGGCCACATCGTGCGTCGTGAGTACGCCAACGGCCGTGGCGTTCCGGTCGTCGTGGCCGTGGATCAGGATCCGCGCGGCGACGCTTGGGACATCACCCTGGCTTACGCCAAGGCTCTGGGCGCTCTGCGCGCAGGCGCCATCAAGACCACCTTCACCGAGGAGACCGAAACCGATCTGTTCGGCGAGCAGAATGTGCTCATGGGCGGCGTGAACAAGCTTGTTGAAATGGGCTTCGAGGTCCTCACCGACGCCGGCTACCAGCCTGAAATCGCCTACTTCGAGGTCTGCCACGAGTTGAAGATGCTCGTCGACCTCATGAACGAGGGCGGTCTGAACAAGGCTCGCTGGTCCTGCTCCGACACCGCCCAGTACGGCGACTACACCAACACCTGCATCGACGAGCACGTGCGTGAGCGCATGCAGTACCACCTGCAGCGCATCCAGGACGGCTCCTTCGCCAAGGAGTTCATCGAGGACCAGGACGCTGGCGCTCCGAAGTTCAAGGCTCTGCAGGAAGAGTACGGCAACGTCCGCATCGAGACCGTCGGTCCGAAGCTGCGCGCCATGTTCTCCTGGAACAACGGCAAGGATGACGACGCTGATATGGCCACCTTCACCGGCAAGATCGCCCGTGGCTGATGTGGCTCATTCGGCTAATCGCTGAGTCTTTTACAAGACCGCTGCCCTTACGGGTGGCGGTCTTTTTTGTATGTTCTGTCGCATATTGTTCTAGGATAGATATGTACGGTTTCTTACGGTTTTTCTATAGGAAGAGATGTCATGGTCACTGCGACTGGTCCCGCACCTGGTTCTGAAATGACAACGTCGGCTGAACCTACCGAAGACCGTAGCACGTCAGGAGTTCTGCACGTCGCCGCGATTTTCGCCTCGCATATGGTGTTGCAGCGTAACAAGCCCATCGCCGTGTTCGGCGCGCTTGATGCCGATTGCGCCGGACTTGAGGTTTCCGCGGAAATCCGCGATTTCGATGGTTCCGTGATCGTGCAGGCGCATGCGTACGCCTCCAAAGAGATCAAGAACGGTTTTTCACCGTGGCGCGTCATGCTGCCGGCACAGCCCGAAGGTGGCCCTTACACGTTGCGCGTCACCGCAGGCAACGATTTCATCGAATATTATGACGTGCTTATCGGCGAAGTATGGCTGGCCGGCGGTCAAAGCAATATGGAACTTGAATTGCGCAACAGTGAAGACGCCGAGGAAGCCCTCGATAACTGTGCCGATCCGTTACTGCGCTTCTACAATGTGCCGAAAACCGGTGTGATCAATCGCAACGCCGAACATGCGGCAAGCTGGCAGGAATCATCGCCTGAAAATAGTGGCGTAATGAGTGCGGTAGCGTACTATTTTGCGCGAAAACTGCGTGATGAACTTGATTCCGACCTTCCGATCGGCATTATCGACTGTTATATCGGGGGTACGTCGATCAGTTGCTGGACGAGCGAAGATGCACTGAATTCCAGCGAATCCGGGCGCGGCTATCTTGCGCGCTATGAGCAGGCGATCGCAGGTAAAACGCAGGAACAGTTCGATTTGGAGTACGGCGAATGGCAGTCGCGTTCTGATACGTGGAATGCGTCGATCGCAGCCGCCCGCGAAGACGATCCTGATGTGACGTGGGATACGCTGACCCAACAGTATGGCGAATGCCCGTGGCCGCCGCCGATGACGCCGACCTCGCAGTGGCGTCCGTCAGGCGCGTTCCATGCCATGCTGGAGCGCATTGTGCCTTACTCCTTGGCGGGATTCCTATGGTATCAGGGCGAGGAAGACGAGCCGTATTGCGGATCCTACCGTGAGTTGCTGGGCATGATGATTGGTGAATGGCGTGCGCTGTGGAGCGAAAGCCTGCCGTTCCTGATCGTGCAATTGCCGCAGTGGATTGACAAGAAGGTCGACGAGGGTGACGGCGATCCGATGCTGTGGCCGGTGTTGCGCGAGGCCCAGTGGGATGCCGCGCAGTCCATCGACAATGTGTTCGCCATCTGCACTATGGATTGCGGCGAATACAACAACATTCATCCGGTTGATAAACGTACACCGGGCGAGCGTCTAGGCAATTGTGCGCTTCGCCAAGTGTATGGTATGAGCCGTATTCCGGTGTATGGGCCGACTGTGCTGGGTTTCCGCTGCGACGAAGGCGGCCGCGTACGCCTGTTCTTCCGGTACGCGCACGGCCTGCATTTCAGCGGTACTACGCCCGACAGTTTTGGTGACGAGTTCGCCAAGAGCCTGCCTTCGCTGGTGCGTCTGCCGGAACGTTCCGGTTTCGAGCTTGCCGGTGCAGATGGTGTGTTCCATCCGGCCTACGCCGCGATTTTCGTGGATTGCGATATTGACGATCTGGTCAACGCAAAGGTCAACGTGGTCGATTACAACGCCACGGAATTCGGTATTCCGATCAACAGCCGCAGTATCGGCACGATTACGTTGGCCACGCCGGAAGTGCCAGCGCCGGTGATGATGCGCTACGCATGGCGTAGCTGGGGTCCGGCACCGTTGTTTAATGACAATAATCTGCCTGCTCACCCATTCAAGCTGGACCTGACCGATCACACCGACTCTGATCACGCTGAATAATCACGTTAGATAGTTGCGTTGAACGGCTGCGTCACATGATTGTCGATAGTTGACGATGAATAGCGTGCGATTGCTGTGCTTATAGTGTGCTGCAATCGCACGCTTTATATTGCGATTGAAGTCCTGCTGATCGCACGTCAGTCAAATACGAATCAAATACCAGTCAAATAAAAATCGTTGAAAAATCAACGTTTCTGCGATTTATGCCACCAAAATCGCAGAAACGAATCAAATAAAATGCGCTGCACTGCGAGCGCATAGGCTATTGCCAGAGGTCCGGGCCGAATGATTCCAGGTATGCGGTCAGTTCGGCGGCCATCTGTTCGTCTTCCGGAACGCGCGGATGGCCATCCGTGCCGCAACCATTGCGTGAATACAAGAAATGTTTTACGTGAAACTCGCCCTCAGTGCCGCGGCCGTTGCCGTGGAAGATGGCGTGGAACTTACCGCCACAGCCAAGAGCTACGTGCGCGACCTGTTCTGCATGGCAGATAAGGTCGACGCGAAGGCTTCGGTGGCCGAGGGCATGGTCTCGCTGCTTCCGGGCGAAAGCGTCGTGCTGCATATCGCCACTGCCGATGCCGCAGCGCTTGCCGCTCCGGGTGCGTTCGCAGCCGCCAACGTGCCGCGTTCCGCCAACGATCCGAAGCGCGAATGGTGAGCTTCCGCGAGTACGCCGTCTACTGAAGCGGTAGAAGAGTGGATAGAGGACTACTGAAATTTCAGTTGACGTGTTCGGTTGAGTAAAAACATAAGTTGAAGCGCCGCCAACCTTAAGAAACGAAAGTGTTGTGAACGCTGACTTTTCAAGAGGTTGGTCGGCGCTTTTACTGTACGATGTAGATGAACCGTTTAAGTTGCGATTTAAGTTAAGAAGAAGGACACGGACATGCCTATTCAAAAAAGCAAGGTGACGATTTTTGACGTTGCCAAGGCTTCGGGAGTCTCTAGTAGCGCCGTTTCGTATGCGCTCAACGGCAAGTCTGGTGTTTCCGATGTGACTCGAGACAAAGTGTTGAAGGTCGCACACGAACTGGGATGGAAGCCGAATGGCGCGGCACAGGCGCTGGCCAAGGCGAAGACGCAGCGCGTGGGTCTAGTGCTGGGTTACGACCCGAAGCTGCTTTCCGTCGAATCCTACATGATGGAACTTATTTCCGGTCTTGGCGCCGAGCTGGAAAAATACGATTATTCTCTGCTGGTACGCATGGCCGTGGGTGAGGACGCGAAGCTTTCGATCATCGATGATTGGATTGCTACTGGCAACGTCGACGCCATGCTGCTCGTCAATGTCGAGCTTGGAGACCCTTGCGTTGCCTTGCTTGAGGAGCATGAGGAGATGCCGGTGCTTGCCATTGCCGATGCCTCCGTGGTCGGCAATCTGCCGAGTCTGTCAAGCGCCGACGCCGATGCCGTGCGCCGAGCGGTGCGATACCTGTATGATCTCGGGCATCGTCAGATCGCCCGCGTCGGCGGTCCCGAATCGCTTGCGCACTCGTATATTCGCGATTCCGCCTTTGCGGACGTCGCTTCCGAGCTGGGCATGCGTTATCGTTGCCTGCACACCGACTACACGCCGGAAACCGGTCGCGAGGCCACGAAGCGCCTGCTGGCGTTCTCTGAGCATCCGACGGCGATCATCTACGACAATGATGTGATGGCGTTGGCTGGCCTTGGCGTGGCAGCTTCGCAAGGCATCAAAGTACCGGAGGAAATCTCCATCATGTCGTGGGATGATTCCCTCATGTGCACCGCGGCGTATCCGAACCTGACCGCCATGGGCCGTGACGTGGTCGATACCGGTAAGCAGGCCGCCGGATTGCTGCTCAAGCTGATCGGCGGCGAGCGTGTGGGGCATCTGATGGAAGGGCCGTACGAATTGCGTGCCCGCGCTTCGACCGGTCCCGCTCCGGCAGCGGAATAAGATGCGATGATGAGTTAATGCGATGATGAATTAAAAAATTTGCGATTGCGCATTTGCTGCGCCCCGACAAGGGCAGGATGAAAGCGAGCAGCGAGCCGATCGCGGCGATCGCCGCAAGGGTTACGCCATACAGGATTGCGACGGTGTTGCCGGACTGCTTCGACAGGTACCACAGGTCGAACGGCGCGAGTCCCCAGAACAGCCCGGGAATCGCGGATTGGAAATCAAAATCTGAAATCTGAAATCGTAATCTGAAATCAAAAAGCGCCCGTGCCCCTCGCTTGAGGCATGGGCGCATTGTTGCCTTACGACTTCAGGCGCGCTTCTGTGTGATCTGATAGGCGGCGAACAGCACGACCAGCCAAATCACGCCGGCGACCACTGCGATGCGATAGCTTGCGGAGAAGCACATCAGCACCACGACCAGCAGCATGAACGCGATCACCACATACGGCGTCACCTTGGCGAACGGCAGCTTGAACGCAAGTTTGTCAAGTGCTTCCTGGCCCTTCAATCCCTTTAAATCATTCGGACCGTCGCCGGCGGCGACAACGCGACGGAACTTAATTTCCGTAATCATGATCATGATCCAATTAATCGCAGCGGCAATCGTGGCAATCGACATCAAATAATTGAACGCGAAATCAGGCCACACGAACACCACCACCACGGCGATCGCAATGATGATGGCCGACGTGATCACACCCCCGACCGGAACGCCGCGCTTGTTCAGGCGGCCCAGATACGCGGGCGCATTGCCTTGCTTCGCCAACGAATACAGCATGCGCGAGTTCGCGTACAGGCCAGAGTTGTACACGCTCATTACGGCGGTCAAGCACACGAAATTCAGAATGCCGGCGGCCGCATGCACGCCCACCGAGTCGAAAATCTGCACGAACGGGCTGGAATTGCCGTCGATCGTGCTCCACGGGACTACGGCCATGATCACGCCGAGCGCGCAGATGTAGAACACGAGGATACGCCAGATAATGCCGTTCGTGGCCTTCGGAATGGTGGTGCGCGGATTTTCGGTCTCGCCCGCGGTGATGCCGATGAGTTCGGTGCCGCCGAAGCTGAACATCACCACGACCAGCGCCATCAGCAAGCCAGTCCACGTGCCGTCCGCATTGCGAGACATCAGGCCATGCGGCAGGAATCCGCCGTCAACGGTGAACCAGTTGGCGAACGACGCGCGAATGCCCGAAGCGGTCGGCACATTCGCGATGATCACATACAAACCGCCGAAAATCATGGCAAGCACGGCCACGATCTTGATGATGGCGAACCAGAATTCAAATTCGCCGAACTTGTTCACTCCCATAAGATTCAGCGCCGCGATCGCCACGAGGAACACCGCCGCCGACACCCACTTCGGAATGTTCGGGAACCAGTAATTCACGAACGAGCCAACCACGGCCAACTCCACCATGGCCACGAGCACGTAGTTGAACCAGTAATTCCAGCCGGAAATAAAGCCGGCTCGCTTCGACCAGTACTGCGTGGCGTAATAGCTGAACGCGCCCGCCTTCGGATCCTCGACCGCCATTTCGGACAGGGCGCGCACGATCAGGAAAATCGCCAGACCGCCGATCAGATAGGCGAGCAGAATGGCCGGGCCCGCCAGCTGAATCGACTCGCTGGAACCATAGAACAGGCCGGTGCCGATCGCGCCGCCCAATGCGATCAATTGAATATGACGATTCTTCAAAGACTTGCGCAGCGTCGGCGGAACCGGCACATCGTCGGTTTCGCGCGGTTTCTTCGCAACGGTTGCGTCGCTCATGAATGCTTCCTCTTCTTGGGTGCCTCGGCAATATTCGGCAAATTCGGCAAAAGTTTGCGATCTTGGCGATGTTGCGTTCGGCAGTAGTGGTAGGTGACGCGCCTATGGTTTTTGGTATGGCGCGTCTTCCCCGATTGTAGCTGTAGCGCGTGGATTCGGTTTCATAGTGTTCAATAGTTCGATAGTTCAATAAAAATGAAGGTTTTGGGAGCAATGGTTGGTGCTGCTTGAGCGCTACGGGCTGGAGGTCGTCATGGCATTCGTCAAAGACATGGTGCGTATGTGGTTGCATGCGTGGAAGCGATTCGTCTCTATCGCACTGATATCGTTGCTGGGCGTTGCCGTGCTTACCGGCATTTACGCGGGCTGCCGAGACGCTTTTCTTGCGACGGATCGTTTTTTCCGACACCCAAGGATTGCACGATATTCAGGTGTTGTCGACGGCCGGATTGACGGATGGCGATATTGCCGCGTTACGCAAGGTGCGCGGTGTAGCGAAGGTGCAGGCGGAGCGGTCACAGGAAGTGACGTTCGATTTGGGCGGCCGCAAATCGGCGACCATGCAGGAAATCGGTGCGAACGGTATTGACTGGCCGTACGTGCAGGAAGGGCGATTGCCGAAGAAAGCCGGCGAAATCGCAGTAACCCGTAAATTTATCCGCGATTCCGGCAAAAAGATTGGCAGCCACCTCACCGTAGCCCCCGAATCCTCTTCTTCCGCTACTTCAGTGTCCGATTCTGGTGAATCGGACACTCAGGGTGCTGAAGATAAGGCACCAAGCTTCCCGACCAAGCTCACCATCGTGGGCGTGGTGCTCGATCCGCAGAATCTAAGCAATCCGGACGGATATTCCGCCATGACCTCGTTTCGTTCCACCGCTGCCACCGACTACACGTTCTTCGCTCCGTCCGACGGCGTGACCGGTACCCTCTACACGTCCGCCACGCTGCTCGTCAAAGGTTCGGCCAACGAAAACACGTTCGACGAATCGTATGAAAACACCGTCAAACAGGTGACCGACCGCATCGATGACGCCGTGAAAACCGATCGGCAGAAGGTCCGCTGGCAGGAGCTGCTCGACGTGGGCAACAGGCAGATTGCCGCCACGCGTGCGGAAGCCGACAAGAAGTTCGCGGAAGCGCAATCGCAAATCGACGAGAATCGTCGGCAATTCGACCAGCAGGTCGACCAAATCATGAGCATGCAAGCCGGTGCAACCGGCGCAATGGATCCCACCCAACTCGACGAAACCACGCGTGAAGCAATGCGTGAAACCATCATCGCCGCAACCCCCGAACTTGCGCATGCCAAGCAGCGGCTCGACCAGGCGCAATCGCAATTGGGACGAGCAGAAAGCGCAAACCGAACAAACGCTGAAAACCAAAGAAAACGAGCTTAAAACCAGTATTCCGCAAGTGCGCTGGTATGTGCAGGATCGGCAGTCGCTCGGTGGATTCAGCGCGCTCAAATCCGACCTTGATTCCATCCAATCGCTCGGCAACGCGTTCCCGATCGTGTTTCTGGTGGTCGCTGTGATGATGAGCCTGACTTCCATGGCGCGCATGGTCGAAGAGGACCGCTCGCTCATCGGCACCTACGTGGGGCTTGGCTATGGGCGTCTTGCGGTGGCGTCGCGCTATCTGCTGTTCGCGCTGCTGGCGTGTCTCATCGGCGGGGGGCTTGGCTTACTTGTCGGATTCCTTGGAATTCCGGCGTTCCTTCTGGTTGTTTTGGAGGGCATGTATGTGATGCCTGGCGTGCGACTGGAATACGACTGGCTGTACGGTTCGCTGGGCATCGCACTGTTCGTGGTCGGTGTGCTCGCCGCCACCATTTACGCGTGCGTGCAGGAGATGCGCATGACGCCCGCCGCGCTGATGCGGCCGAAAGCGCCGCGTGCCGGCTCACGTATTCTGCTGGAACGAATCAAGCCGGTCTGGAATCGTATGGGATTCCTCAGCAAAGTGACCGCGCGCAACATTTTCCGCTTCAAGTCGCGCCTTATCATGACGGTCGGCGGGGTGGCCGGCTGCACCGCGCTCATCGTCTGCGGCCTAGCCATCAATGACACCGTGGCCGACCTTGGTATCAAGCAATATCGTGACGTTTACCAATACGATCTTATGGTGGTTTCTGGCGATTCGGACGCGGACGAAATGCGCGCCAAAGTCGCGTCGGACGGTCGTACCACGTCTACGATGAACGTGCGTATCGAATCGGGTGATATGGCTGTTGGGAAGAGCGATTCTGGCAGCGGCGACAGCAGTGGCAGTGTCGGCAGTGAAAGTATTCAGCTGGTTGCAGTGCCGGAAAAGCGATTGTCCGACCTGGGCAAAATGGTCACGTTGCAGCCGGTGCATTCCGGAATATTGGGCACGTCCAGTATCGGCGGGAAAGGCTCGCTGAAGCTGGACGACGATGGTGTGATAGTGGCGCAGTCGGCGGCAAGCTCGCTTGGCATCGCCACCGGAAGCAAAGTGCGATTGACCAACGGCGACGGCGTGCAGGCCACTGCGAAAGTGAGCGCGGTGAATCGCAATCTTATCGGATCGGACGTGTACATCAGCGAAACCTACTATGTCAAGCTGTTCGGCAAATCCTTCGTATCCAACGTGTCCGTTTCTGGTGAATCGGACAAACAAGGCACTGAGAACGCCTCTCAACTGTCCATTTCTCCCGAATCGGACAAACAAGCGGGTAAAACCGGGGTCCAAATGTCCGTTTCTGCAGAATCGGACGTGCAAAGTACGAAATCGCTGACCTGGAATGCCATGTATGCCAAACTTTCCGGCTCTGACCAATCGCAAACTGACTATGCTCAATCGCTCGAAAAGGACAGCTCGGTGGTGAAAGCCGTAAGTAGCGCGCACATGGCCGACAGTTTCAAGTTCGATCTTATGGGCGCGGTCGTGGCGCTGATTGTGGCGCTCGCCGGAGGTTTGGCGCTTGTGGTGCTGTTCACTCTCGCCAATACGAATGTGTCGGAACGCGTGCGCGAGATGGCTACACTCAAGGTGCTCGGCTTTTTCGACCGTGAAGTGCACCATTACGTGAATCGCGAGATGATGATCCTCACCGTCATGGGCGTGGTGCTGGGATTGCCGCTCGGCCGGTTCGTTGGCGGGCTGCTGACCATGGCGCTCAACATGCCGTCGCTCTATTTCGAGGTGGAGGTCAAGCCGCTGAGTTACGTGATTGCAGTCGTGGCGACCATGATGTTCGCGCTGCTTGTGCAACTGTTTGTCAACCCCGTCCTCGACCGCATCGACCCTATCAGTTCGCTCAAGTCCGTTGAATAGGCGCATGCATGGTTGTCCGATTCTGCAGAATCGGACACTTAGAGTGCCGGAAAGGCTCGGATTCGCGTCTCAGTTCTTCGGATAACGGTAGTTGTGTGGCAGTTGCGTGGTGAGCTGCGGGTCCAGGCCGAGTTCCTTCAACTGCCGGTCGATTTCGCGGCGCGCACGTTTCACAAGTTCGGCTCGATATTCATCGCCATGTCCGGCATTGCTATGTGCCGCATCGCCATGTCCCATCGTTCCCATCTCCTCCAGTGCGTCCAATGTTTCCGCCATACGCTTGAGCCGGTCCTGATGGTGCAGCAGCGCACGCACCTGCGCATGTTCGTGCACGATCGTCCGCCAATCGGATGGTGTGTGTGCAATCTCCCGAACCGCGGTGACCGGATGTACGTCGGCCACCTGATATGTGATCGAGCCAAGCAGCGGCATCAGGAACACCGTAATCGCGCCGGCTGCGACCAGTGTTGACGCGGTGTCGCTTTGCATGGTGCCGACCTTCACCGCCAGTGACGTGACGGCGACGATGATCGGCAGCGCGGTCGTGCAATACAGCGCTACGGTGACGCGATGATGCGATGACAGCGGATTCTTGCGTTTGTCGAGCGATAACGCAACATATACGGGCACCGCGCGAATCAGCATGAGCATTACGATGAACGCGACGAGCAGCGCGGGTCGGCCTGCCACGGCGCGCACGTTGATCGCGGCTCCTGACACCACGAAAAACACAGGAATAAGGAATCCGTAGCCGACGCCTTCCAGTTTCATTTCCAGCGACTTGCTGCCGTCGGGGATGATGTAACGCAGGATGAAGCCTGCGGCGAACGCGCCGAGCACCGCGTCAAGTTCGAACAGTGCAGAAATGGTGACAA
>ENA-OQES01000339-OQES01000339.1-human-gut-metagenome-genome-assembly--contig:-NODE-339-length-20250-cov-8.620037_pt1 | contig 20250 bp, 20 predicted proteins | sample MGYA00242798_ERZ504641 | MGnify/ENA primary metagenome ERZ504641 (study PRJEB26092, sample SAMD00036327) | human gut metagenome | host: Homo sapiens | study: EMG produced TPA metagenomics assembly of... | reverse complement strand
AACCAGATGAAAGTCTGGGACGCAAAGCTATAGGGCCTGTAAAATGGTAGCCAGTTGCCACGTTAAAGATGCATTGTCTGCAATGACAATGCTCATTTTTCGGTTTGGTTGTTCTGGTGAATATAGGCATTCGTGCAGATAGCAGTCAAAGGGATTTGACAAGGTCAAGAGCTGAATTAAACGCAGTAACGTATGCAGATCATATGAAGGCTGATATCGTGAGAGGAATTGATATTACAAATTTGACAAAACCTCTGGATATTGAAAAGATGAAAAATACTATTAAAGATATTTATCCCTAATATAGGGAGAAAGTAAATGAATAGCATAGTTATTAAAATGAATATTATTTAAGATTCGGGATAAAATGGTGAAATGCAGACAAGCAAGAAAAATAAAAATATAATAGGTATTATACAGAGTTTCCTTATATTGATATTAGTAGTTCTTATTATTTTTATGATGATTCAGATTAGTAGGCTACAGGGGACAGCACGCGTAATAAATTATGCAGGCCTAGTACGTGGAGCTACACAGCGCGAAGTAAAATTAGAAATTACAGGAAACCAAAATGAAGAATTAATTAAATATTTGGATGATATTTTTCTTGGATTAAGATATCAGGATGGACATTATGATCTGGTAAAACTCAATGACGAAGAATATCTGGAAAAATTGCAAATTCAGAGTGATTACTGGGATAAATTGAAAAAAGAGATTGAAGCAGTAAGAAACAAGGGATACGAAAATACAGACATTGTTAATATGAGTGAAATATATTTTACGATGGCAGATGAAACTGTCTCTGCCGCAGAAAGCTATTCAGAAAAGATTGCTATAAAGATTCGTACCATAGAGCTTCTGTCGGCACTTGATATGTTGAGTCTGGTGATATTGGTTATTATGCAGACTCTAAGGGCAATGCAGATGGCAATGCAAAACAGACTGCTGGAACAGAAAGCATTCATAGATGCCTATACTGGACTGCCAAATAAAAATGCCTGTAATGAGCTACTTAATTAAAAAAGATATAATTACAGATCCTACAGCATGCATAATGTTTGATTTAAATAATCTAAAAACTGTAAATGATACAATGGGACATTCCGCAGGAGATCAGTTAATATTGAATTTCGCAAAGCTTTTGCGCAGTGTTATTCCAGAAAAGGATTTTGTTGGAAGATATGGCGGAGATGAGTTTATAGCAGTCATTTATCATACAAGCGAGGCGGAAATTAAGGTGATATTAAAATCATTGTACAGAGGAAAAAAACAGATTAAATAGTTATGAAAATCAAATACCAATCGACTATGCCTGCGGATGGGCATTATCCTCCGATGATATGTCGGGTACAATGCAGATGTTATTGGATGAGGCAGATGCTTATATGTATAAAAATAAACAGTTATGCAAGAAATATAATTAGCTTTCAGCTCAGAGTAGATGAATCTTCTTAAATGAGTAATCGATAGAACCCTGTTGGAAAAACCAATAGAGTTTTTACTATGTTATTGTGTGATAATATCACGAAAGTCAGTTTATAATACAGTCATAAATTAAGCAAGTAAGACTCCGAAAGATTTTTGAACAATTCCGTATTGGTATGAAGATTTGTCATGAAGTTATCGCTATACTTCCGGGCTGCACCGCAGAGAAATCTGCGGTGTTTTTTGACTTTCTGTATATGGTGAGTTTGATGGAAAACAGATCAATGATACTGGAGCAGGGCTTCCGCGGATATTGAGAAAACGGAACGAATGTGATATCTTTTTATTAGGATAAAACGACGCGAGGAGGAAATGACATGGTTGTTTATTTTTCAGGAACGGGAAACAGTAAATATGTAGCAGAGAGGATTGCCGGCAGCTTGCAGGAAAAAACTGCTCTGTATGAACGAACAGATTAAATCGGGTGATACCGGAACTGTTAAGACAGGAGAGAATCTGGTAGTGGTGGTACCGACTTATGCATGGAGGATCCCGCGTGTGGTTTCTGACTGGATCGGACAGACAGAATTTGTCGGGGCGAAGAATGTCTGGTATGTGATGAGCTGCGGAAGCGGTATTGGTGGCGCAGATATATACAATCGAAAATTGAGTGAGAAAAAAGGATTAAAGCATATGGGGACGGCACAGATCATTATGCCGGAGAATTACATTGCCATGTTTAATGCTCCTGATGTGGAGAAAGCAAAGAAGATCGTTGCGGCAGCAGGTCCTGATATTGCTAAAGCTGTGTTGGCGATCAAACATGGAGAGAAGCTTCTGTCAAAAAGTGGCCTGGGTGCTTCTTTTGAGAGTGGTCTGGTGAATGATATCTTCTATGCGGCATTTGTAAAGGCAAATGCATTCCGGGCGGATCAGACATGTACCGGCTGTGGCAAATGTAAAAAATTCTGTCCGTTAAACAACATAACACTAAAAAATAAAAAGCCTGTATGGGGAAAGCATTGTACGCACTGTATGGCCTGCATTTGTTATTGCCCGGCTGAGGCAATCGAATATGGCAGGAAGAGTGTTGGAAAGCCCAGATATTGTTTTGAGAATCTGGGGCTTGAGAAATATGACTATAGCAATCCTCTAAAATAATGCATCTTAATCCAGTCCATCAGAGTGTGAAATCTGCGTCAGATATTTTTGCCTTGCGTCAGCACGCCTACAGATATCTTCCTTGTCTTTCGCACTCTGCTGAACTGTCTTAAATGCATTATTTACGAGGATTGCTATAGACGGTCGTAAATTGCAGGCAAGATATGGAACATAAAAAAGTATCTGATAAGGGGGTATTAGATCATGTCTGCTTATCAGATACTTTGTTTATGCTTCTGGCTGTGTTCGTGTCATCAGTTGATTAGTTTGATATTTACGATTAATTCTCGAAAAATGTGACAGTAAAACCATCAGTTCCTATAGTTACGTCAGAAATAGTATCATTATCCCAGAGAGCATCCGTAATGACAGACTTTAAGGCTTCGTCCAGAATAAGATTAAATTCTTCTTCGATAAGTGAGAATGGAACCAATTTCTGGACTTCTGCACATTCCAGAATAAAATTAAGTATTTTTTCTTCCATGATAAATCCTCCTCGTAAAATTCCATACAGCATATATTACAATAGACAAAGTAATCTGTCCACCTTAGATTTTATTTTTGATAATTCATTATGGTACGATACAGGTGGCGGTATATGACAACCGATTAGAAATTACTTCTTCAGGAAAGCTGCCAATGGGACAAACATTCATATCGGATGTACCTTGATGGTGGAGATATATAGCTAATTATTCAGAACTTTCATAGACAAAACGGATTCCATCGTATATACTTTGAGTAGAAACGAAAAAAGAAGAGTAACTGTTCATGATAGTTTGGAGTATCTGCGTAATGAACAGCTACGGGAAAAAGGGGAACAGTTATGTTATTGGTAAAGAATGCAGAGATTTACGCACCAGAATATCTCGGTAAAAAGGATCTTTTGATTTGCGGGGGAAAGATTGAATGTATACAGGATTCCATCAGAGAATTGCCTGTGGAGTGCGAGGTGCTGGATGCAGAGGGCAAGATTCTTACTCCCGGATTTTTAGATCAACATGTACATATCACCGGAGGCGGTGGAGAGGGAAGTTTTCATACGCGGACACCGGAATTACAGATGTCGGAGCTGGTAGAGAACGGTATCACAACAGTGGTGGGACTTCTGGGTACGGATGGTATCACCAGGAGTGTGGACAATCTTTATGCGAAGACCCGGGTACTCTGTGAGGAGGGCGTGAGTGCTTATATGCTCACAGGTGCTTACGGATATCCCAGCCCGACTATCACAGGTGAAACAGACAGGGACATCGTATTCGTGAATGAGATTTTGGGTGTGAAGCTGGCGATATCTGATCACCGGGCACCTAATGTGACTGGTGATCAGTTGGTTCAGATTGCAAGTAAAGCTCGTGTGGCGGGAATGCTCAGTGGAAAGCCAGGCATTGTGGTGCTTCACATGGGAGATGACAAAGATGGTCTTGCGCCGGTATTCCGGGCATTGGAGGTGAGTTCTGTTCCTGTACGGATTTTCCGTCCCACTCATGTCAACCGGAATGAAAAGTTGCTGGAAGAGGGCTACGAATTTCTGAAGCGGGGAGGTTATATTGATCTGACCTGCGGTATGCACACTTCACCGGGAGAATGTGTTCTGGAGGCTAAAAAAGCGGGGACTGCCCACAGAGCATATCACAATGAGCTCTGACGGACACGGAAGCTGGTCTAATTATGCTGAGGACGGCAGCCTTCTGGAGATAGGTGTATCTGGTGTGGATGCACTTTATAAAGAGTTGAAATATATGGTACAGGTTCTGGGAATGACTCTGGAGGAAGCACTGCCTTATATGACCTGTCAGGTTGCAGAGGGGCTGGATTTACTGGGAATCAAGGGAACTGTGGCAGAGGGGGCCGATGCGGATCTGTTGCTGTTTGATCAGGATCTGACGCTGGATACTTATGTAGCCAGGGGAAAGATCTTTATGAAGCATGGAGAGGTGATTCGAAAAGGCACCTATGAGAAGTAAAAAGAGAATAAAAACGAAACCGGATATATGGCTTTCTGTTGGAAACCTGTATATCCGGTTTTGTTTTTGGGCTAAAAATCAGGATGGCAAAGTGTCGATAAAAATCTGCCGTTCAGATGGTGATACACTATCGATGACAAGACAGGATGCCAGAATATTGAGCATAGCCATAGGTGCAGTCATAGAGTTATAAAACAGCTTCGTAGATGTGGGACAGAGAAGCAATAGTGTGCTGTGCGCAGCTGCCGGTGAAGTATCACTGTCTGTGATGGTCAGAATCGGTACCCCTGATTTAGCTGCTTTTTTAGCAATATTTCCAATCGGAAAATAATAGCGGGGGAAAGAGAAAAAGATTACCAGGTCACCATCCGTCAGCTGTTGGATAATCTTCTGGGTGACTTCCAGATCCGATAAATCAATCAACGCAGAATTCAAGTACAGAATTTCCAAACGGCTCTGTAAAAATTTGCCGGGAACCAGAGAAATATCATGGGCAAAGATGTAGATACGGGTGCTTTTCCGGATTTCATCAGAAGCCTTTATGACAGATTCCAGATTGATGTTGGTAATAAAATCAGAGAAAACTGCGGCCTCTGTATTGCAGATTTCATGAAGCATTTGTTCCCGCTCGGTGTCTTCGCCTGAGGTACGCTCTGGCAGAAAAAAAGGAAGAAGAGGAGGCCTGCTTAATCATTTTTTGGGTATAGTCCCGAAACTGCTCCTTTAAGTCCAGAAAGTTGGAGTACCCCAGTTTTTGACAAAAACGAAGCAAAGTCAGCTCGGAGGTACCGGTCTGATGGCTTAGCTGTGCCAGTGTAATGTAGCTGATTTCCTCCGGATTAGCAATTAGATAATCTGCGATTGTTTTCTGCTTTTTTGTCAGGGCAGGATAAAGTTTTTTGAAGATGCTCTAAAATATCCATAGATATTACACGATGTCCTTTCTTTGCATGGTGCATGCAATGTTTTATAATTTTTTTCATAAAAATATAAGTAAAAACTTTACAAATTTATTATAGCATGTATAATGGAAAATATAAAGTAAAGTATATACTTAACAAAAAATCGAAAGAAAATCATAGTATATATTACATGATTTTCTTTCGAAAGCAAAGGAGGAAAAAGGCTATGAAGAAACTTTTTGAGAAACACTTCGAACGGACATGGTTGATTATTTTTCTGATTATGTTTGTATTAATTATGATTCCGTTCCCGTTTTTCTACAGCGAGACGTATATTCCCGCATTTGGTGGTGTTCCACTCTATATATTCGGATGGATTGTTCACACTGCCATTACATTTGTGCTGATTATTGTTTATTATCGCATGTGTATGAAGAGAAAAGAATATCACACTTATGATGAGGAGGACAAATAAATGAATGGAGCAGCAGTAATTCAGCCAGCACCGATTCCTTTCTATACAGTTCTGGTACTTTATCTTGGAATTATGGCATTTATTGGTTGGTACGCAGGACGTAAGACGAATAATATTGGCGATTTCTTTGTATTGAGTGGAAAAGCTGGCGTGGTAGTAAGTGGTATTGCATATTTCTCAACTCAGTTTTCCATGGGAACATTTCTTGGTACACCGGGAACCATTTACGGTGTAGGCTATGCAGGAATGGCTATTTCTGTACCTGGAGCTGTGTTCTGTATGATTCTTCCGGCTCTTCTGATTGGTCGCAAGCTGATTACCCTTGGTCATAAATATGGTTTTCTGACCATGGCTGATTACTTGACAGATCGTTATCACTCCAAGAATATGAGCGGTGTTTTGGGCGTGATGATGCTCTTCTTCCTGGTTCCGATGATGGGTGCACAGATTATCGGAGCAGGCGTTATTGTACATGTATTTACCGGACTGCCTGAATGGGTAGGCGTTGTGGGAATGGGTATCATTGTCATTCTCTACTGTATGACTGGTGGTATGAAAGGTGCCATGATGACAGACGTTATCCAGGGGTCTCTGATGATTGCTACTGCAGTGGTTACTTTTATTGTATCTATAGTAATGGGTGGAGGTTTCTCTAACATTAACCATACACTTCAGAGTATGAATGAGGCTTATCTGACCTTCCCGGGTGCTAACGGTTATATGCCTTGGACTTATTATGTATCCAACATTGTGCTATGGTCGTTCTTTACCATGGGACAGCCTCATCTGTTTACCAAGTTCTTTGCCATGAAGGATCATAAGACCATGTTCAAAGCAATTCTTCTTGGTACTGCAGGTATGTTTTTCTCTGCAACTCTGATTGAGTGGGCCGGTGTAAATGGTATTGCTTCCATTCAGAATATTGAGAAGGCAGATCAGATTATTCCTATGATTCTGCAGAGAGGCATGAATCCTTTCCTGGCTTCCATTTTCATCGCAGGTATTGTGGCAGCAGGTATGTCCACAATCGATGGTATTCTGGTAACGACTACCGGTGCTGTTACCCGTGATATTTATCAGAAGATTATCAATAAGGATGCTACAGATGAGACTGTTATGAAGTTGTCCAAGGTAGTAACTGTAATCATCGGTATCATCGTAATTTGCTTTGGTGTATTCCAGCCAGGCAGTATTTTTGAAATTAACCTGTTTGCATTTTCAGGAATGGCAATTTTTGTAGTGCCGATTCTGTTTGGAATTTACTGGAAGAAAGCAACAGCGAAGGGAGCAATCGCATCGGTTATAGTAGGTATTATTTCACTGTTGCTCTTTACACTGAATCCGTCTGTCAAGGCGTTGGCTATGGGATTCCATGCACTGTTCCCAACTACGATCATTGCTTCTATTGTAATGATTGTAGTAAGTAAATTTACAGAAACTCCGCCGCAGGAGACTATTGATCGTCATTTTACAGTATAAAAGTTAGGAGGCGTATTTAAAATGTATCTTGCAAAAATGACTACAGCACAAGCAAAAGAGGCTTTTGAGAAGGATCCGATTATTGTGATTCCGGTGGGAAGCACCGAGCAGCACGGAACACAGGGTGCGTTGGGAACGGACTTTATGGTACCGTCCTATCTGGCGGATCATGTGGAGGATGTAGATAACGTAATCGTAGCACCTACTGTTCCATACGGTGTATGTCCTTATCACTTAAGCTTTGAGGGAAGTATTAATATTGGTTATGAGGGACTGTATATGGTTCTGCATGGCATTATGGACTCTCTGATGCAGCATGGCGCAAAACGTTTTGTAATTCTGAATGGCCATGGCGGCAATACTCCATCCATTGACCGGGCAGCTCTGGAGGTATATCATAAAGGTGGTGTATGTGCCAGCGTAGACTGGTGGAGTCTGGTAGCTCAGCTGGACAAGAAGTTTGAAGGCGGCCATGGTGATGTTCTGGAGACCTCAGTTATGATGGCAATTGCTCCGGAATCAGTACATCTGGAGCTCAGCAAGCCTATCAATGCACAGGATCCTTCTGAGAATATGAAAGCGGCTTATATCCAGGCAGTTAATTTCAAGGGTGGTATCGTACGTCTTGTGAGAGATACCAAAGAAATTGCTCCAAGTGGCTGGTTCGGTCCTTTTGATCCGGAAGATTCTTCCGCAGAACTTGGACAGGAGGCCCTTGATTTGGCAGTATCCTATATCCGTGATTTTCTGGAAGAAATGAAGCAGATAGAACTGTCTTCCTGATATATATCTGAAGGGATGGGGGTGTCGTAAAATCATCAAATTAGATGATTGAGCGATGCCCTCGCTTTATATGTGTAAAAAACCGGAAAGAATCTTTTGAACTGTTAGATCTTCTGGATTTTTTACGTACTTTAAGCAGTTAGTCTATGAAAAATAGGTTAGCTGCCTTTTTTTTCGTCTCAAAAACAATTATCTTTGAATCAGTTATAATAATTTTATGAAATTCATCATATTACCGCTGGATAGTTCTATGCCAAATTGCACATTATAACATACAGAACAGGAGGAATGCTTATGACATTGGAACAGGTTGTACTGACAATGATTAATGACAAAATGCTTGATAATGGACAGATTTCCGAAAAACTGCACAGCAGTATCCAGAAAGACATTATAACCTTGAGTACATTCAATACAGTAGTCGCAAAGAATGGAGAACAGATGGACAGTTCAGATGAATATTGCCAGCGAATCAGTTGATTGGAAAGGAATAAGATGGATATTTATGCAACACGTGAGGAACTGAAATCCCGGCAGAAAAATATATTTGATCTGAAACTGAATGTGGCGTATTATGCCCGAGTCAGTACGGATAAGGAGGAACAGAAAACCTCTATTGAGCATCAGTGGACCTTTTTTTGAACAACTGATTTCAGACGTAAAGAATTGGACGCTTGTGGATGGTTATATAGACGAAGGAATCTCCGGTATTACTGTAACCCACAGAGAGGAATTCCAGAGAATGCTCCAGGATGCAAAAGCCGGGAAAATTGATCTTATCATAACTAAAGAGATCACCCGTTTTGCCCGAAACGTATTAGACAGTATACGATATACAAGAGAGCTTCTGGACTGTGGAACTGCTGTCTGGTTTAGGAATGACAATATCAATACATTAGATGAGGATTCGGAACTCAGGCTGTCAATTATGTCCGGTATTGCACAGGAAGAAAGCAGAAAACTTTCAAGTCGTGTGCGTTTCGGTCATGCAAGATCCATACAGAACGGTGTGGTTCTTGGTAATTCACATATATATGGATGGGACAAGCGAAACGGAAAACTGTTTTTGAATCCCGAAGAGGCAAAAATGGTACAGCTTATTTTTGAAAAATATGCCCTGGGAAACTGGTCTACCCATTCACTGGAACAATTTTTATGGGAATGTGGATACAGAAATTATAAAGGGGGAAAGATTGACAGCCATGTGATTGCCAATATTATCCGAAATCCTAAATATAAGGGTTACTATGTTGGTGGAAAAGTAAAAATAGTTGATCTCTTTACTAAGAAACAGAAATTCCTGCCTGAAGATGAATGGGTGATGTATAAAGACGATGGTACCCATGTCCCTGCAATTGTGGATGAAAAACTGTGGGAAGATGCAAACAGGATTATGGAAGAAAGAAGTAAAAATATCAAGTTGGAAAAAACTTCCTATAAGCAGGACAACCTTTTACCGGACTTATACATTGTGCGGAAGATAAAGCTGCGTACTGGCTGAAAGTCAGAACTGTCCGCGGAAAAGCTGCAAAGACCTGGGTATGCAGTCATCGCATAAAACAGGGCGCAGTTTCCTGCAGATCAAAACCGGTAAAAGAAGAAATCCTGCTGGAGATGATATCGGATGTTTATAACAATCTGGCTCAAAGCAATAAAAGTATATTGCATAAGTATCTGGAACTTTATGAGAAAGAGATTAACAAAACAGAAGGAACTGAAGAAAAAATTTGACAACATACAGCATGAAATAACAGTACTGGAACAGAAGAGAGATAAGCTGCTGGATTACAATATGGGCGGCTACATTTCTGATGCGGAATTTTTTAAGCAGAAACAAGGTTTTTACACAGCAGATAGCAGAGAAAAAAGCGAATCTGGAACAATTGAAAAGCATGAAACCTCTTTCAAAAAACAGAATTGACAGATCAGATGGACAGGATATTAGACTATGCAAAGGAATATTCCTGCGTAAAACCCAAAGATATCACCAGAGCCATGATTGAAAACACAATCAATAATATAGAAATAACTCCGGTTAATGAAAAGAAAGCAGAAGTGATGATCGTATTTAAAAGTGGAAGTCTGCACAGCTCTGAATCTGTTATTCCGGCACTGGGACAGGAAAAAACTTATACTACGGAGACAGGGTATGAATATGTTGTACATTCAGGAATTTCTATGTAGATATTGCACTCACATATGGAATTCTTTTGCGAAGGTTACGAAAAGTAAGAAGTAGTGAATATTTCAGTTTGAAATAATATATAAAACAGGTGTAAGACATGGCAAATACGAAAAAAAGATGGACAGCCGATGAAATCGAAATATTAAGAAAGTACTATCCCGCAGAAGGAGATCAGGTCTGTGAAAGATTATCCGGAAGAACTGCAAAAAGCTGCAGGATCCAAGCATCAAAAATGGAAATATCCAAAAACATTTCCTCTTCAGCAACTGTACAGAATGATGTTAAATATGTCAGATTATGGACAGAGGCAGAGGATAAAATACTCAGAGAGTATTATGCTGCGGAGGGCAGTAAGGTACGTTATCGCTTAAATCAGAGATCAGCAGAATCCTGCAGAGGAAGAGCTGCTGCATTAGGACTTACTTATTCCGGGGCAAACAGAAAATGGAGCAGCAGCGAAGATGAAATTCTGAGAAACTATTATCCAACAGAAGGTGCTGAAGTTCAGAAAAGACTGGAGGGAAGATCCAAAGAGGCATGTAATAAAAGAGCTGCCAAATTAGGTCTTTGTATACAGGGAAGAAAAGAATGGACTGCAGAAGAAGATGAAATTATAAGAACATATTACAAAGCGGAAGGCAGGAAGGCAGCAGAACGATTGGAAGGGAGAACTCTGACTGCCTGTCAGTCCAGAGCTAAGTACTTAAATGTCAGATCAGACAATAACAGACTTCCATGGACACAGGAAGAGGATGCGATCATTTCCCGATATTATGAAGAAAAAGGTGCCGGATATGTGCATACTCTCATTCCTGAAAGATCTCTTCAGGCATGCAAATACAGAGCGATGATTCTGGGATTAAGCAGGAAAACCAATGATCCATGGACAAAAGCCGAAGAGAAGATACTGAAGAAATACTACCCGGTTGAGGGCAGCAATGTTTATAAACGTCTGAATAACCGTAGCAGAAATGCCTGCATCAGCAAGGCAGCCCAATTACATCTGCAATATGGACAGCCTATGTATAAAGGACCTGTATTGGATGAATGGATCATACTGGCAGTGAAACAGGGGATCACAAAAGTAAGACAATCTATGACATACAGTGAGATAACCTTTAAACCCGGAAAACTCCCTGAACTGCATCTGAGACTGGAATGTGATGAAACCGGAAAATTCAGGGTTTATGAGAAGTCTGTTCTTTTGGATGAAAAAGAATATGACAGGCAACGGGTTGAGAATCTCGCGGATACAATGGGACTTCAGATAGAAGGAAACAAAATTACTTTAAACAGCAGCGAAAAAGAGATAGAAGATGATATTTTCAGACTGATAGCAGGATGTTACCTGATTTATTTCCTGCATTATTTTATGGGATTGCCATAATTGCTCTATTCTGTCTTATCTTGCTGTGAAATGATAAAAATTTGTCAACAGGATACTGCTTGGTTTATGAGATACTTTCTCAACAGATGCAGAATAATTCTCTTGCATTTTCACGCAGGTTAGAATATACTAACCAACAGAGTTAACCAAAGCAAACTATTGCGTGATTTGATCATTTAAATTTCCACTGAAGAAATGGGGTGAATCGGATGATTTTATTCGCTTCATCTGAAATGAGATGATACACAGATAGCTTCAAGTCAGGGACGAAATATCTTTTGCCCCTGATATCATATTACAGGAGGAGAAAGAAACAGATGAAGAAAAGAATGGCAATTCTGATGTCTATGGCAATTGCGGCAAATATGATTGCTTCTGTACCGGTATGTGCAGCAGACATATTTTACAGATTCAATGACTACGGATTCAGCAATCACACAGGAGGCAGATGATGATTCCTTTAGTGATGGATCGGGAACACCGGATTTTGCGGATGAGCAAGAGAATGTACAGGCGGCTCAGGATGAGGGTACACAAAGTGCGAAAGAACCGCCGGAGGTGACGACAGAATATGAAAGTGGCTTTTTGCGAATGTTTGTAAACTAAAACTTCTCTTGACCCAAGGTATGTTGAGAAAATTACAGGAATATCTGTTAATGGAACAGAGTGGAATGAAGTAACTGGTTCGTGGAATCTTAAAGGAACAACATATATTAAAAAAGACTCAGACGGTTATGTTGGACTATCTCCGGATACACTTAAGGTGGGTGATAAGATTGTAATCACCAGTGACGGATACAAGGATCTTACTTTAAAGGTAACAGGAACCGGACAGCAATGGGCTGTTGAAAAAGTAACTTCACAGACTGAACCTGAACAGACCAAAGATGCTCCGGCATTTGCAGGAGATCAGGTGGAAATTTTATATACAAACTACAAGATCATTCAACTAACTGATGTAAATAATGATTCTGATTATATCAGTAAAATCACAAAAGTATCTGTAGATGGTAAAGAATGGGCTAGAACGGATTCTGCAACAGCATTATATGGCAGAAAAGCATATTATCCGGACAGCAGTAATAATCGTGTTGTATTTGATTCAACTGTACTTCATACTGGAAATGTCATTACAATAAAAAGTGATGGATATAAAGAACTTTATCTTAAGGTAACTGCAGAAGGAAATGATTTCACAGTTATTGCAACTGATTCCGGTGAAACTAATATTAACGGTGCATCTAACGGAGTGAACACTCTTCATGTCAGATTAAAAGGATACTTCGAAAGCGCTGTTACAGGGCAGCAGAAATACGATGCAGTTTCAGGGGCATCCACTTCTGTTTCATCCAACAAAAATCAGTAATGTAGTTGTGGAAGCAGCTGATCTTCCGGATGGGCAGGAACCTGTTGAAGCTGACTGGAAGGAGTTAAAAGAAACAGGTGTAAAAATTGACACAAAAAAGTACAAAGGTAAACATTGACAGTAAAAGTGGAATGGCAGGGATGTATTCCACATATGACAGTTCTCTGTCTCTCAGCGGAACTCCTGCTAAAATCGGTACATATCCTGTCAGTGTTACAGTAACTGATGAATCAGGGCGTAAAGTAACAAGTAATGAGCTTACTTTCAAGGTTTATGGTACGAATGAAAAACTGGCAGATCATCTGAATCTTGACAATGCAACCAAGACTGCAGATGGAAAATATATGTACGATATGGATCCATGGGTAATTCCTGATTTTAATAATACAGATGATATTGTAACAGTCCCGACAGAGATTAAAGCCTGGTATGGCTCTCATACCAGCGGTACATATGGAGAACTGGGATATGCTGTTTCAGAGGGAGATGCTACAACTCAGACATTGATCATACCGGGTGGATGTAACCTTACAATGGTCAATATGAAGGTTCTCAGCAGTGTGAAGATAAAAGTTGAAAATGGCGGAACATTGAATCTGAGAGATTCTTCTATATATGGACAGATTGAAGTAGAAAATGGTGGAACAATATCTGTTAACCATGATGATTATAGCGGAAAATTCCTGACAGGTACTTCCATTAATGGACAACTGATCCTGAACGATGGAGCGACCATAAAGAATTCCATGATCTACTCCAACACTAATTTCCTTCCCAATGGAACACAGGCACGTCACAATACATCACCTGTTGTTGTGACAAACGGAAATGTAAAGATGGAAGGAAAAGTATATATCAAAGGTGATGAAGCTGCAACAGGAACAGATCCTGCCACAGGAAAAAGCTACAGCGGACAGCCGGCCCTGAAAGTCAGCAGCGGAACACTTACTATTGGCGAGGGCAGCCAGCTTGCAGCATACGGCGGAGGAAACATAGCAACTACTTCAGTTGGCGGTGCATCGGTGATTCTTGACAACGGAACGATTTCCGGAGCAGGAACGTTGATTGCTGTTGCAGGACGAGGAGATGGTGATAACGGTGGCAATGCAGTTGAGGGCACCGGAAATGTAGAAACAGCAAAAGCATATCTGGAGGGAGGTTCTGCTTATTCATTTATGAACAAAAATGCGGAGCCAGGTAAAGCGTATACTGAATCTGTCACTATATCTCCTTCTACAAAAGGAACAGCAGTAAATGGTAAAAAAATAACTTCCAACAGTGAATCTGCTCCGGATACATATTGGAGTGACATTACAAAAACACCAGATGATAAAATTCAGAACTGTACTATATCAGATACCACAATCATACAGACCGTAAATCCATCACCGTCGGTAAATCCGTCACCGTCGGTAAATCCGTCACCATCAGTGAATCCAACAGTAACGCCGGTACCAACTGTCGCTCCGATACCGGATACTTACCCGGAGGGAACTGAGAAAGATAAAAATGGAAATCTTGTTACACCGGAAGGAATCGTAATCAGCTCAGACGGAACTGTAACACTTCCGGATGGCACGAAGCTGACACCTGATGCAGATGGTAAAAAGCCAACTGTAAATAAGGATGAAACTGTAACCGATACCAAAGGAAATACCTACAGTACAGACGGAAGTATCACAGATTCAGACGGAAATTATACCAGACCTGCAAAAGCAGTTATAAAGAATGTATCTGTTTCCAAAAACTCCGTAAAAATGGTGCTGAATGAAGAGTGTAAGGGTGCTCTGAAATATGATTATGTGATCGGCACCTCTGAGGATATGCTCAAAACAGGACAGTATACAAAGATTCTGAAAAATCAGGAAGAACTGAAGTCTGCGTTTGCATATATGGATAAGGGAACCTGGTATGTAGCATGCCACGCATGGTTTAAGGGTGAAGATGGCAAAAAAGTATTTGGACAGTGGTCTGAAATCCATCAAGTAGATGTAAGTACCATTACGCCACAGACACCTGTGATCAGTAAAGTAACTGTGAAAGGTTCCACAGTGACAGTAAAATATACAAAGAGCAAAAACTCTCAGGGATATGATGTGGTTCTCAGTGACACCCTTACCAGAACTAACGGACAGAAGCGCCCTGCTGTTTCCGGAGAGAATTATTATGTAAAAAAGATAAAAGGAAATACAGTAACTGTTACATTTAAGAATATTAAATCAGGCACTTATTATATTGGTTTACATGCATGGAACCGTACTTCTGAGGATAATTCAAAAACATTCAGCGAATGGTCAAATGTCAGAAAAGTTAAAATGAAATAAAAAATTGTGAATAATGGTTGAGTAAATCAGAGGGGATACCGGCAATGCATATTATACATTGCAGTATCCCCTCTGATTTGTCAGGAATGTTGCAGAGATTTCGCTTTTAAGAAAAAAGATACCAGTTTTACTAACAGTTTATGTGGAAAACCGGAAAGAACCATACGGAATAAAAAGTGTGTATTGGAACCGTTACTGTTCAGGGGTTAGCTGGACAGTAACTTTCCATGTTTATAGATTCGATTTTATCATAGGCGGTATGAAAGAGGGTATATTGGAAATGGCGAATGGGCATTTTTCCGCGAGATTAGAAAAATAAACAGCAGGTCCTCACCCACTGCTTATTGCTTTTCGTAACCTCCACAGGGGAGTTACTTGATTCGGTTAAAATATATGTAAATTTTCCACCAAAATATTATTGACGTAAGAAAAGCCACATGGTATTTTAATTTTTGGAAAAACTGAAAATTATTTTAAAGGCAAACCTGTTGAAAGGCAGGGACGCAAAGCCAGAAGGGACTAAAGTCAGAAAGTTTGACCATGTCAGCCGGTTGCCACTGTTTCCATATCATCATAATATATGGAAAAGATGTTTGAACAGAAGAGATTCCGATACCTTTTATACTATATAGATGTGTGATTTTAAAGAAATATAGTAGGGACACTGGCAGATTTTGGAAGGTGTCCTTTTTGTATGCAAAAATGGGTAACAAAACTAGTGTACCAACAAGTTGATTTCTAGAACAATCTTGCGTCTAAATTTCTTATTTCCGCGTTGTCGTCGGTCGCCGTAGCCACCGCTACGCCTCCTTCCTCCGCCTTGAAATAAGAAAAATTTATCCTGCAAGATTGTTTCAAGAATCAACTTGTCGGCACACTAGCAGGGACAAGTTTTCTGTATACAGATAAAAGAAGGCATAAGACAGAGAGAGGATTTTTATAAAATGAAAAATTATGAAGACAAAATATATTCTTTAGGTGAGACTGTAACGGGGCAGACACAGACCATGTCACAGGCCGTACAGAAAACACTGGAAAATAATGGCGGGGTAGGTATAATGACAGGATCTTATGACCAAAACCTGTCTATTTTGTCTGTGAATAATCTGCTGTTGCATAGTACGGGACATACATTCGATACTTTCATGGAACAGACAAAAGGCTCATTGAAAAACTTCTTTTATGGCGAGGAAGATATACTGGATCGAGACCGTTTTTTGCAGCTTCACGGAACAGGGGAAGCACAGATCCTTACAGCAGACGGTACAGTGAATAATGTACGGCTTTGTAAAGAGGATGCGACAGATGAGGCGGGCAGACAGATCTGGGTTATGTCCGTACAGATTAACTGGGATCATGTAAAGCTGGCACTGCTCAATGAGGCTATCTATTCCGGCTTCTGGTATTTTGACTGTGACAAAAACAGTGAGATTGTGAATGCAAACTGGAGTCATGAATTCCGAAAAATGCTTGGTTATCATGACACTCTGGACTTTCCGAATAAACTGGAATCCTGGTCAGATCTTCTGCATCCACAGGATAAAGAAAGAGTAATGGTGCAGCTTCAGGCGGCAATTAAGGATAAGACGAACCAGATAAAATACCAGGTAGAGTATCGTATGAGAATGAAGGATAATCAATACCAGTGGTTTCGGGCATCGGCAGAAGTAATACGCCGTCTGGATGGTTCTGCCAGCAGGATTGCCGGGATTTTTATTAACATTGATGCGGAGAAAAAAGAAATCATGCAGGCACAAAAATCTGCTGCTTTCCACCGGGCTTTTACGAAAGCAGATCTGTGCGAGTATTATGTGAATCTGGAAGCGAATACTTTTGATACCTTTAAGGTTGAACCGTCCCTGATGACCGTCTTTGAACAGAGTCATACATGGGATGAACTGATACAGCATTTTGTGGATTCCTATGTTGTGGAAACAGATAAGAAGGCGGTATCCGCTTTTTATAACCGTGATTATATTGCAGAAAGGCTGAAGGGTCTGGAAACAGAATTGGCTTTGGAGTGCCGTATCACTCTGAATGGAGAAGAGCGATGGGTTCGCAATGTGATCATACGTGGAGAGATAGAGGATTCAGAATATGCCATGATTTTCTTGCGGGATATCACAGAGGCAAAGGTAGAGAGTGCACGGCATCTGCAGGTTGCAGCAGACAATGCCTCCATGGAGCTGCTGATCCAGAGTATCGTACGTCTGGTTGACCGTTTTGTTGTCTGTGATCTGGAAAATGACAGATATGAGTTCTACAACCTGAATGGACAGATGATATATAAACCTCTGGGCTTTTATCATGATTTTCAGATGCAGGTTCTTGAAAGGTATAAGACACTGGAACCACTGGAAGCTATAGATATCCTGATAACCCCGGATAATATTCGGAAAAAACTGAAAAGTGAAAATGATATTTATAAGTTTGAGTATTGCAGCCAGGATGAAAAGACTTATAAAATCGCTTCTTATATTCCCTTGGAATGGAAGAATGGAAAGCTGGAAAAGGTATTGCTGGCATCCATGGATGTGACACAGGAGAAGAAAGTAGAGATTGAATCCCGTCAGGCACTGAAAGAGGCTTACCGGTCCGCAGAAAATGCAAATCGTGCGAAAACAGAATTTCTTTCCAATATGTCCCATGATATCCGGACACCGATGAATGCCATTGTGGGTCTGACTGCAATCGCAGGAGCAAATATTGAGAGTCAGGATAGAGTTATTGAATGTCTCAGTAAGATTACAGAATCAAGCCGTCATCTGCTGGGGCTGATCAATGAAGTACTGGATATGGCACGTATTGAAAGCGGAAAAATTGACGCTAGCCCAGGAAGATTTCAACCTGTCAGAGCTGGTGGATAATCTTATTACGCTTACGAAACCGGTGCTGGATGAACATAAACACAATTTTGATATACACATCAATCACATTGAAACGAGGATGTCTGTGGTGACAGCCTGAGAATCCAGCAGGTGTTTGTGAATCTGATGAGCAATGCAATTAAGTATACACCGGATGGCGGGAATATTATCTTTTCCATAGAGGAAAAGCCAAATGGATTTTCGGAACTTGGATGCTATGAATTTACGATTGAGGATAATGGGATCGGTATGTCACCGGAATTTCAGAAAATCATGTTTGATCCGTTCAGCCGCGCAGATGACCACCGGACAACCAAGGTTCAGGGAACCGGTCTGGGAATGGCAATCAGCAGAAATATTGTGAACCTGATGAATGGTAATATTAAAGTGGACAGTACCTTACATAAGGGAACCAGAATTACGGTAACAATTTATCTGGAGCTTCAGGAAAAAGAAAAAGAACAGGACAGATATCTGATGAATCTGCCGGTTCTGGTTGTGGATGATGACAAGACATGCTGTGAAAGTACAGTTGCCACACTGAAGGAAATCGGTATTGCAGGCGAATGGGTTCTCTCCGGCAGAGAAGCCGTTGAGCGCTGTTATGCACGTCATGAGCTAAAAAGTGATTACTTTGCTGTTATTTTAGACTGGAAGATGCCGGATATGGATGGCATAGAAACAGCCAGACAGATCCGGAAGCGAATAGGTAAAGAAATCACCATCATTGTACTGACATCTTATGAATTTAGCGAGATTGAAGAAGAAGCAAAGGCGGCGGGCATAGATGCTTTTATTGCAAAACCGCTGGATATGAATAAGCTGAATGACGTTCTGGAAAACTGGCTGTAATTGTTTCCCAATTATTGAATAATTGCGCGTCGCATTCTCGTTACTTTAGCCTGCAAATAAAAAGTCAATACTAAAATTGAAGAAAGTTAAAAAACTTTACAGGTTAAAAATTAGGCATTAAAATAAGGCCACCACAACCAGTGCTGGTCTGAAAGTAAAAGTTTTGAATTAGCTTGGATCAGGAAGAACAGAAAGATATTCTTTCACTCGTCCATAGTATATTCTGAGAAATTTATTAGCACCTGCAGTCATATAAACATAGTAAGGCTTACCCTGGGTGCGTTTTCTGTCCATGAATTGATATACAGGATCATCCTGAGGCATGGTTTTGATAAGAACATCCATTACTTGAAAAAGAGTCTTTCTTAAATGTGAAGATCCACGTTTGGATGTTGGGACGCTTTTTTGTGCATAGGAACCAGATTCGTTTACCCCAGGATCAACTCCGGCGAATGCAGTAAGGGCTCCTTTATGCGTGAATCTGGTTACATCACCGATCTCAGCCATAAGCTGTGGACCGAGAGATGGACCAATCCCTTTAAACTGCATGACAATTGAGTATTCAGGAAGCTTTGAGGCAGTCTCGTTCATGAGAGTGCGTATTGTTTCGACAGTAACGGAAGTACTGTTGAGCTGATCGATAGCTTGTCTGATGATATGTTTGGTTATTTCATTCTTAGGAAATACTGGAACAAGTTCCTTTGTTTTGGTGTAAATTTCTTCCGCTTTTGATTTATTGAAGGCATATTTTTTGCGCTTGCACCAGTTCTGATAATGTTCAACAAAAGCGTTTAGAGACATTTTACGAATGCAATCTACATGCCAGTATGTAGAGACAAAATCAACCCATTTCTGGGAACCATCACTGCGGGTGGGACTATTGAAATAAGTATTTGCATTTGGATAGGTCTGGTCAATGAGGCCAATAAGATTATTTTTCATAGCCGTTTTTTGTTTCACATAGAAATGGAACTGACGATTCATGACCTTTAGCTGAGCGCGTAATTCATCTGTAATACTATACGGTTCAAGACTTTGCCATTTGTCAAGAGCGTAGCGGGCAATCTTGACAGA